>NBJMC04203__coassemble_685_pt1 | contig 17378 bp, 12 predicted proteins | sample NBJMC04203__metabat2_high_PE_019 | metagenome-assembled genome bin NBJMC04203 | reverse complement strand
CGGAACACTATTTTGACTTTAGCGATACCTTCCGCCAAAAATACCTCCCCTATATTCTGGAGCTCGGACGGTCGTTCGTGCAACCCAAATACCAGTCCCGCAACAACCCCAAAAGCCTCTTTGCGCTCGATAACCTTTGGGACGGGCTGGGAGCCATTGTGGTGCGCAACCCCGATGTGAAATACTGCTTCGGCAAGGTCACCATGTACGGCGACTACAACCGACAGGCGCGTAACCTGCTGCTCTATTTCCTCAAAAAACACTTCCCCGACCGCGAAAACCTCGTTCATTCGCGCTTCCCCGTCGAAATCGACATCAACGAAGCCGAAATGGAAGCTCTCTTTGTGGGGAAAGATTATGCCGAGGATTACAAAATCCTCTCGCGGCGAATCCGTGACTTCAACGAAACCATTCCCCCGCTTATCAACGCCTACATGAGTCTTTCGCCCACCATGAAGGTCTTTGATACGGCACTGAACCCCGACTTCGGAAATGTCGAGGAGACCGCTATCCTGATTACCCTCAGCGAACTCTACGTCCAAAAGGTAGAGCGGCACCTCTCGAATATCGAATAACGCGTTTTTGTCGGCTGTGTCGGGTAGCATGTTTGCCCTTTTGAAACGGTGGGGGCTCGACCCCTTTATTCTCTCGCTCTTTGCCGCTATCGGACTGGCCTGCCTCCAGCCCGCATGGGGCGCACAGCACGACGCCTGGTCGCCCGCAGAGGTGGCCGGATGGGGCGTCGGTGTCATCTTCTTTTTCTACGGCCTCAGGCTCAACCGCGAAAAACTGCGTGTCGGACTCCAAAATGTCCGCCTCCATACGCTGGTGCAGCTGACTACCTTTCTCCTCTTCCCGCTGCTGACGCTCGCCGTCATGCTCGGCTTTGACATACACCAAAACTACTACCTCTGGCTCGGAATCTTCTTTATGGCGACGCTCCCCTCGACAGTCTCGTCGTCCGTCGTGATGGTCTCGATGGCAGGGGGATATGTGCCCGCGGCCATCTTCAACGCCTCCATCTCCAGTCTTATCGGGGTCTTTGTGACGCCGCTCTGGATGTCGCTCTTCCTGACCGCCGGACAGGACGCAAACTCCCTGAATGAGGTGATTCTTAGTCTGGTTTTTCAGGTGATTGTCCCCGTAGGTGCCGGAATGCTCCTCCACAGATGGTGGGGAGCCTTTGCCGAAAAACACAAACGGGCACTGAACTTTTTTGACCAAGCCGTGATTATTGCCATTGTCTACACCTCGTTCTGCGAATCGTTCGCCCTGCACATGTTCGACACGGTCTCGTGGAGCCTCCTGGCGGTGCTGATTGTGGGGATGACGGCGCTCTTCTTTGCGGTCTACGGAGTGGTGTGGCTCCTGAGCCGCTGGCTCCGTTTCAGCCGCGAAGACCGTATCGTAGCCCTCTTCTGCGGCTCGAAAAAATCACTCGTACACGGTACCGTCATGTCCAAAGTGCTCGTGGCGGACCATACCCTTACGGGGGTGCTCCTGCTGCCGATAATGATTTACCATGCCATGCAGCTGGTGGTGGTCGGGATAATCGCCCGACGCATGGCCGCACACTCCGATGCAGGCCGATGAACGGGAGGAAACGGCCCTGTCATGCGTCGCCCGCACCGGCAAAATAACAGGAAACACAAAGGATATCGCCCGATAGTGCGGAATGCGGGAAAAGAGGTGCAAATCACGCAATAAAAAGGTACCTTTGTCTGTTGTAGAGACTCCGTCCGGAGGATTCAGGGTATGTTATTTCGCAAACGACCACATAAGCATCCCCAACCCGAGGAAACCCCCTGGGTTGAGCCCGAGCACACGCCTGTGGAGTTCGCTGAGCCGGAGAGTGCTCCGGCCGACTGGCGGGAACCAGACGCGCTGCCCAGCCCCGAGGAACAGACCGATGACGCCCCGGAAGCTGACGGGGCGGAGCAGCTCCCCCGAAGACGGAAACGGGGGATTCGCATCGGACAGTTTTTTACGGGAGGTGTCCTTTCGCAGGAAGAGTTTACGCGACGGCTCCCTGTGATTGTCTACATCGTCTTCCTGATGCTGCTCTACATCGCCAACGGATTCCACATTCAGCACAAGCACAGCGAACTGGACCGCATTGCCGATGAACTCAAACAACTCAAAACAGAAGCCGTCACGGCCTCGGCCGTGCGGATGACCCTCACGCGGCAGAGCGAAATCGAACGCCTGTTGCGCGAACGAAACCTCCCCCTGTCGGAGAGTACTACCCCGTTGCGTGTGATTGAGGAGTAACCGCCCCCCCCCCGCCATGAACCCGATGCCCCAGCCCGAAACCCCTGCTCCCACCCCGGGACAACCGCAGCGAAGTCCTATCAAGGAGGCTATCCTGCGGCGTGTCAAGGTGCTCTATATCCTCTTTCTGCTGCTGGGGCTGATGGTGGTCGGGAAGGTGGTGTGGATTCAGGTGGGCAGCGAAGGACGCGTGCTCCGTGACCTTTCGGACAAATACAGCTACCGTACCGAAGTGATTGACGGTGCCCGGGGAGATATCTATTCCGATGACGGACGGCTGCTCGCCACTTCCATCTTCTACTACGAACTGCGGATGGATATGGCGGCCGGAGGATTGACCCCGGAGCTTTTCCTGCAAAATGTCGATTCGCTGAGTCTGTGCCTTGCCCGCTTCTTCGGGGACAAAAGCTACGCGGAGTATAAAGCCGAACTCCTCAAGGCGCATGCGCAAAAAAAACGGTACCACCTTATCACCCGCCGCAAAATCAACTTCCTCGAACTGCAACAGGTCAAAACCTTTCCGCTCTTTCGACTCGGAGCCAATCGGGGTGGGTTCATGGCCGTTGAGACCAACCGAAGGGTCTATCCGCACGGCTCGTTGGCACGGCGTACCATCGGTTTTGTAAATCAGTCCGGCGTGAAGCTGGGTATCGAGGGCGGATTTGACGACTACCTCAAAGGGACACCCGGACGAACCCTCAAACAGAAAATATCCGGCAACTTCTGGACCCCGATAGCCAGTGACCAGAATGTTGAACCGGTGGACGGGCTCGATGTGGTCACGACCCTGAACATCGAGATGCAGGACATGGTGCAGCGGTCGTTGCGGGAGTGGATTGTGGAGGCCGAAGCCGACTGGGGCTGTGTGGCGGTGATGGAGGTCTCGACGGGCGAAATCAAGGCCCTCTCGAACATCACCCGACGCTCGGACGGCGAACTGGTCGAAGACTACAACTACGTTATCGGGATGAGTATGGAACCCGGTTCGACCTTCAAACTGGCTGCCCTTATCGCCCTGCTCGACGATGCCCACATGCCCCTCTCCACCTCCATTGACACCGAAAACGGGGAGGCGCAAATCGGATATGTCAAGGTCATCGACTCGCATGCGGGAGGCTTCGGACGGCTCAATCTGCAGCAGGTTTTCGAGAAATCCTCCAACATCGGGATGGCAAAAGCCGTAAACCGTGCCTACGGCACGCAACCGGCCAAATTTGTGAATGCCATCAACCGGCTGGGTATTCATAAACCCCTCGGACTTCAGCTCGCAGGTGAGGCCCGCCCTCTGATTAAACACCCTGCCATGAAAAACGGCTGGGACGGAACCACGCTGACGATGATGTCCTATGGCTATGCGGTGCGGTTGGCCCCGATTCACACCCTCACGCTCTACAATGCGGTGGCGAACGGCGGGGTGATGGTGAAACCTGTTTTTGTGCGGGAGCTGCGGCAGTATGACCGGACGGTGCGGCGTTTTCGGACCGATACGCTCAACCCCTCCATCTGCTCGCCGACGACCCTGCGGGGAGTCCAACGGGCGTTGGAAGGGGTGGTCATGAACGGAACGGGCAAGCTGCTCCAAAACCCCAAGTACCGCGTGGCGGCCAAAACGGGAACGGCACAGGTGGCCATTGGCCGCAGCGGTTACACCAGCCGTTCGGGGGGGCGGCATTACCTGGGGTCGATGGTGGGCTACCTGCCGGCCAACGAGCCGACATATTCGATTATTGTCGCCCTGAAGACCTACCACCCCGAAGGGTCGAAAAAGCCCTACTACGGAACGGCTCTGGCAGGGCCTCTCTTCAAAAGGGTGGCCGACGAGGTCTATGCCATGCACTACAATGTCAATCAGCGGGTTACACCGCGGGCGCAACCCTATGATCCGGACCTGCGCGCGCTGCCCGGGGCGTCGGCGGAACTGGGTGAACTCTTCCGTGACCTGAAAGTGGCCGGGGTGCCCCGTCTGCCCTATGAAGGGGTAGTGGCGCTCGATAGCGGAGGACGGGTCTTGACGCCGGCGCCGATGCCCGTGACGGCCGGGGTGCCTGATTTTCGGGGGCTGACGCTCGGTGAGGCGCTCGAGGTGGCCGAAAACGTCGGGCTGAAGCCTCGATTTATGGGTATGGGGGTCGTGCGGCGGCAGTCGCTCGAAGCAGGAATCCCCTTTGAACAGGGAACCGAAATTTTAATTACCTTGGGAAAATAACGGCAGGACATCAGGATGAGGCTCCCTCTGCATACCATTACGTTCTGCTGACGCAAACTACATCGGAAAATGTCGCCTCGCGGTCGAAATATCTTTAACATTCTGCTACTGGTACTGTTGGTAGCCTACCTTGTGGTGGCTGCTCGATACTGTTCCGTCCGCGAGGGAGAGTTGCGCTGCGCGGAACTGCAAATCGAAATCCGGGACAGCGCCCGCCATCGGTTTGTCACCCCGGACCATGTCCGCCGCTGGCTCGCCGACAGCGCTCTTTCGCCCATCGGCATGCCGCTGCGCGAGATAGATGTCTATGCCATTGAACACCTCATCGAAGCACAGGACTACGTCCTTCAGGCCGATGCCTACATCTCCATCGACGGGCTGCTACATGTCACCCTGACGCAGCGCTGTCCGCTCCTGCGGGTGGTCAGCGAAACCGGCCACAACTTCTACCTCGACAGTACGCTGGTGTTGCTACCTCCGCAAGCCGAAAGCCCTGCGGCGGTGCCGGTGGTCAGCGGACGACTGCCGCTGGGATTCCCCACTGACTATTTTGGTCGTTTGGATGAAAAAAAGTTTCCTCAGGAGCGGGAATTGTTGTATAATCTCCTTAACTTTGTCCATCAGGTAGATACCGACCGTTTTTTGACCGCGCTGGCCTCCCAAATCTACTATGACAAAGGGGAAATGTACCTCCTGCCGCGTGTCGGAAAACAAATCATCCGCTTTGGCCCAGTGACGGATACGGCCGAAGTGGCGGCACGGCTCCGAAAATTGTCGAAATTCTACCAAACCGCCTTCGGCGACCAATGGTGGCGCCAAGCCTCGGAAATCGACCTGCGCTTCCAGGGACAGGTGGTGTGCAAGGGAATGCCGGTGACGGAACCTGCCAACAGACGCAGCAGTCAGAACAACACGACACCATCCTCGCAAGACGCAGCGCCTGACGATGAGGATACAAACCTAGAGACCACACACGAAATATATGGACAATAACGAATACGTTGCAGCGGTAGACCTCGGGACGACCAAGGTCGTGATGGCCGTCGGCCGCAAAGCCGAAAAAAATAAAATCGAAATCGTCGCCCTGAAAGAGGTGGCCTCGAACGGCGTCATGAAAGGAGACCTGAAAAACATCGAACAGGCCTCTCAGGTGCTGCGCGAGGTGAAAACCAAACTCGAACAGGAACTCAAAGTGGTGGTCCGCGAAGCCTACGTGGGAGTTTCGGGGCAGCATATCCAGTGCAACCGCACGCAAGGCTATGTGACCGTGCAAAACGTGACCGATGCCGGAGTTACCGAGGTACGCAAAAGCGATGTTGAACGCCTTATCGACGACCAGCGGAACGCCTCGCTGCCCGCCGGGAAAACCATCATCAGCATCCTGCCCCAATCCTATACCCTCGATGGGGACGACGATATCAGCGAACCCGTCGGCATGGAGGGACGCAAACTCGAAGCGAAATTCAACGTCATTATCGGCGAGGAGACCGCTATCGAACGGCTCCGCCGCTGTTTCCAACGTGTGGGGCTTAAATTGGCCGGCATTGTGCTGCAACCGCTGGCCTCGGCCGAAGCCGTCCTCAGCGACGACGAAAAGGAACTGGGGGTGGCCGTGGTGGATATCGGAGGCGGGACGACCGACATCTGTGTCTACTACGACAAGGTGATTCGACACCTGGCCGTTATCCCCATTGGCGGGAATATCATCAACAAGGATATTCGGGCCTACGGAATATTGGAACGGTACGTTGAAAAACTCAAAACCTCGTTCGGTGAAGCCGTTGCAGAACGGACCCCGACCGACAAATACATCAACATCCCGAGCGTGAACGGACAGGCACCCAAAGAGATTGCCGTCAAGACCCTGGCCGGAATTATCGAAGCGCGCATGTACGATATTATCGACTATGTCAAGGTCGAAATCGAACGCTGCGGATACAAAGGGAAACTGGGAGCGGGCATTGTCCTGACCGGGGGCGGAGCCAACCTGAAAAACCTCGACCTGCTCTTTAAGATGCATACCGGAATGGATGTGCGGGTGGCGCAACCTACCACCTATGTGGCGGCTGAATCGGCCGAACTGGTCTCGGCTCCCAAATATTCGACCCTTACGGGGATTATCCTCGATGCGGTACGCAAGGGACATTACACCGAAATCGACGAGCAACCGGCTGAACCCGTGGCACTGCAACCCAGTCAGAATATGGCTGCTGCGGCGGGGACTGCCGCAGGATATGCCTACAATCCGACGGCGGGAGGTGATACGGTGTCGGGGTATGGCAATCCTGCCGAGTATGAGGGCGAGGCTTACGGGCAGGGAGTGGATAACAATGCCTATGGAATGGAGAGTGAGGCACAGGGATACGACCCTGCGGAAGGGGATGAGTATATCGACGACTATCCGCCCGAAGAGGAACTCCGCGTGCGCAAACCCAAATTCTCGGAACGATTCAAAAGACTCCTCGGCTCGATGTTCTCCGAAGAGGTCGATGATGACGACAGCTACTAATCGGCTTTACATACGAGAGGACCTTCTGAACAGCTCAATACGGACGCGTATAATATAAATTGATACCATGGTTGAATTTGAAGATATCGAACCCGTCAGCCCGTCGATTATTATGGTCGTCGGCGTTGGGGGTGGTGGGGGTAATGCCGTAAACCACATGGCCAAACTGGGGATTGCCGATGTGTCGTTCATGGTCTGTAACACCGACCAGCAGGCGCTCAATCGCAGCCCCCTGAAAAATAAAATCCCCCTGGGGCAGACGCTGACCGAAGGCCTTGGGGCAGGGAATAAGCCCGAACGCGGACGGGCGGCGGCTGAAGAGAGTATCGAAGAGATTAAGGCCGTATTCCGCGAAAACAACACCAAAATGGTTTTCGTCACGGCGGGGATGGGCGGCGGTACGGGTACCGGAGCGGCGCCCGTGATTGCCAAGGCGGCCAAGGAGATGGGGATACTGACGGTGGCCATTGTGACCATTCCGTTCAAAACGGAAGGAAAGCGGCGAATCATGCAGGCTTTGGAGGGGATTGAGGAGATTCGACACAATGTGGACTCGCTGCTGGTAATCAACAACGAAAATATCCACGAAATATACGGAGACCTGACCCTCTCGGAGGCATTCGGGAAGGCCGATGATATTTTGGCGACGGCAGCGAAGAGTATTGCGGATATTATTACGCAGGACTATCGTATTAATGTCGATTTCGCTGACGTGCAGACGGTCATGAAGGATAGCGGCATCGCCCTGATGGGGTCGGCACGCGGTAGTGGCGAGAACCGGGCGTTGGAGGTGGCCGAGGCGGCTGTGAGCTCGCCACTGTTGAACCATCGTGACATTTCGGGGGCCAAAAATGTGTTGCTGAATATCACCTCCGGCAGTAAAGAGGTGACCCTGACCGAAACCTATCAGATTACGGAATTCGTCCAACAGCGGACCCATAACAACAACCAGACCGACCTGATATGGGGTGCCGGAACGGACGAAACCCTCGGCGATGACATTCGGATTACGGTGATAGCCACAGGGTTTGACATCGACAGTATCCCTGCCGTGCGTGACCGCTATGCCGAGGTGGTGGGCAAGACTCCGAGCGGGGAACGCAATCAAACTGCGGGGAATGCCGCTGCAGGGCAGACTGCCCCCCGTAGAGAGACGATTTCGCTGGTAGACCTGGATAACAACGCGGCGAAGAAGAAACCCAAGGTAGAGACTGACGGCGCCGATGATTTTGCGGTGGTTACGCATCATGCTCCAACGGAGAGTGCTACCCCGGTGAGTGGCAATGAATACGAATATGGGGCAGGGTACGGGAATGCGTCGTATGCCCCGAATTACTATACGAACCCTGCACCCGCGGCGGAACCCATTGTTGTGGAACAGCCTGTTTATGCACCTGCGGTGGATATGCCTCAGGAGACGGGCTATGCCTCTTCGCAAGCAGCCGCTCCGTCGGAAATGGAAATCCACGACGGCGGCTTGAATGTCGTGGGGGAAGGAGTGTCGGGAAACGGAAGTAATGCTGCGGAGGAACAACGAACCGAAGTGAATACTCCGGTCGTAGAGGCGACCGAGCCGGTGGAAGAGGTGGTGGCTCCTGTTACGTCACTGACGGAGGATGAACTCGAAAATATTCCGGCGTTTATTCGACGGCGGATGAAGGTTGAGGCGGAATCGCTGCCTGCAGGGAGTAAAGTCTCGCGTGAGACGTTGAAAAGCGATTCGACAAGCAAGAAACGGGGAGGCGGAGATTTGTTTGATTAGTCTTCCTGCGCATATATTGGAGACCTCGAAAGGTCGATATTGAACAGGTTTCGGGCGGCATACTCAAAGTCTTGAGTATGCCGCCCGAAATGTTCGCAGGGGTGACGTTGAGGGGGCAATCTATCCCAACCACAAGGTCTGTACCACATAGACCGCAGCTCCGGCCAAATAGCCGCTCAAGGCTACTAACGACAGATTCTTCAGGTACCACATGAACCGAATGCGTTCGAGCCCCATAACCACTACACCCGCCGCCGAACCGATAATCAGCATCGACCCACCGACGCCGGCACAGTAGGCCAGGAACTGCCAAAACGCTCCGTCCTGCACGAAAGCGGCGGCATAGGTCGGGTCTGCGGCCGCTACGACCGTGGCAGCATCCAGAGTGGGGTAGGTGGCCATGGCTCCTGCCACCAGCGGGACGTTGTCAATCACCGACGAAAAGGCGCCTATCATCAGGTTAATCAGATAGATGTTGTGCAGTTTCTCATCGAGCCATATCGAGAGGCTGTGGAGTACGCCCGATGCCTGAAGGGCGGAGACGGCCAACAAAATACCGAGAAAAAAGAGAATTGTCGGCGTGTCGATACGTTGCAGGACATCCGGAATGCGCCGTTTGGCGGTTTCGGGAATGTCGCTTTTGCGTTTGTACATCACCTCGGTGTAGAGCCACATCACCCCCAGTGCGGCCAAAATGCCCATAAAGGGGGGCAGGTGGGTGATGGTCTTGAAAATCGGAACACAGAGCAGACAGGCTACACCCAGAAGCAGAATCGAGAGTCGTTCGCGTTCGGAAACGGCCGTTTTCCCCTCGACATTCGTATAGTAACTGACCTCCCCGTCCCGAACCATGACGGCAGCCAGTTTGTAGGGTGAGGCGGGTGTGACTTCGCCGTGCAGCCACCGCTGTACAATCAGTACGGGAACGACAAAGGAGATGAAACTCGGCAGAAACAGGTGCGGCATCAGTCCCGAGGTGGTGACATTGCCATTGACCCACAGCATGATGGTGGTCACGTCGCCAATCGGCGACCAGGCCCCGCCACTGTTTGCCGCAATGATGATAATCCCGGCAAACAGCCATCGCTCTTTATAGTTCCCGATGATTTTGCGCAGCAGCGCTATCATCACAATGGCTGTGGTGAGGTTGTCCAGTATGGAGGACATGAAAAACGTTATCAGACCGATAATCCACAGCAACTGTTTTTTGCGGCGGGTGGTAATGCGGTTGGTGATGATGTTGAATCCGCCGTGGGCGTCTATCAACTCCACAATGGTCATGGCCCCTATCAGGAAGAAGAGAATCTCGGCAATGTCGCCCAGACTCTCGACAATCTGTACCTGTTGGACATACTGAATGGCCTGCTCGCGAAGCGGCAGGGAGGCCAGGGAGGGGTTCTCCTGCAAAAAGAAGCGGAAAGCGGCCGTATCCGCCACACACTCCGGGGCTATCACCATGTAGATTACCCACAGGGCAGCGGCTGTGAGCAGGGCAGTGGCCGCTTTGTTGATTTTCAGCGGGTGTTCCAGCGCGATGCACAGGTAGCCCACTAAAAAGAGGAGAATCATTAAGGTTATCATGAGGATGGTTTGAGTTGGCTTTCTTTACAATAATCGTAAAAAAAATACCGGTCTATTGTGCCTCATGGGACGGGTGGTGACAAAATGGAGAGTTTCGGCCCCGTTTTGCTGGTTCCGTTACGGTAAGGGCAAGGGCTCGTCATCCTCCTTTACCAACTCGTAACGACGGTTAAACAACAGGGTCACAGTACGGTTCTCTTCCAATCCCCGGAGTCCGGTTTGGTATCCTTTGGCAGTGCGGTCGAGCGAGGCGATGAAATAGTGTGGATAGTGGGTACGGATGTACTGTAGGATCTTGCTCGGTATGGTCGAAGCGGGGAGGGCATGACGGAGTCCTTCGATGCGGGTCCAGTTGCCGCGACCGTCGAACTCAATGCTGCCGCCGCCTGCCAACAGCACGCTGTACTCTTTGTGTAGAAAACGATTCTCGACGGTTATCTTTTTGATTCCCAATGTGGCAAAGTGTTTTCTTAGGAAATTCTGTGCCGGTGAGGGCAGCAGGGCTGTTTGTTCTGTCAGGGTGAGGCTGTCGCCACGTACGGCTGTGTGAAGGGTCGCCAGGAGGATGAGCAGCAGGAGAAGGGGTCGGAGCATGGCAGGAAGAGGGATATCTGATTTTCTGATGAACTGCTGAATAGCAAAATCTGTGCAAAAGATGTTTTGCCGTAAAAAAGTGAGGCAAATTCACATATCACATCGAAAAGAGTGTCACGTGATATATGAATTTACCTCGCGGTGTAAATATCTGCTCTTGCGGCAGCGTCAAGGGAGTGTGCCACACCCCGTTATTCATAGGGTCTTTCGCCGGGTAACCCCGCAGCCTATTCATTCAGAATGGCCAATGCTTTGTCCAGTATCGTGCGGTCGTCGAGGGTCACAATCCCTCCGTCCGGTCCCTGTTCAATATGCAAACCCGATGGCTTTCCTTCGCCCGGTTTATAGTGCGTCCCGCCGAAATAGTTGCGGACCGTGTCCACTTCCAGTCCCAATTCGTCCGCAATACGCTGCATGCTACCGCTCGGCAGGCTGTCTTTAATCCGCCGGAGCTCGTTGAAAGTTATGGTATTCATAAGCGGTTAGGTTTTAAATTCTCTATAAAGTAACATAAATTTTATGGCATTTCAAAATCCCAATCGCGATTTTTAGCGTGATAAAATAAAAATTTACTCCCCGGCGATGAGTTTTTGTAAACGGGTGGCGATTTGCGTGTTGTCCAGCCGTCCGGCGAAGTGCTCGGCGCCAGCGCCTATGGCAAAAACGGGCACATAGGTTGCCGTATGTGCCCCTGTGGTCCAGCCTACCCCGGCGTGACGGGCCAGCAGGGCAACGGCTGCATCAGCCGTTTTCTTGGGGCGGGAAGCGTACACGGCGGCCAACTCTGCCCATTCGGCCTCGGTTATCGGCACTCGGGTGCCGAAACCGAGGCTGTCGCGCAGCGTCTCGCAGGCGGCCGACCAGTCGGCCGCCTGCGAAAGGGCTGTCGAAAGCGTGCCGACGGAACAACGTTGGGCGCTCAAAAGACCATAATAGGTGTCGTAGCCCAGATGACCTGTTCCCAGCCCCAGACCGCCGGTCTCGTGGTCGGCCGTAACGACTATCAACGTTTCGTCAGGGTGTTCGTGGTAGAAGTTCAGAGCTACGCAGATGGCTGAGTCAAAGTCCTTGACCTCCTCTACCAGCGATGCCGCGTCGTTGCTGTGCGCTGCCCAGTCGATTTGTCCCCCTTCGACCATCAGGAAAAATCCTTTGCGTTCGCCACCGTTCTGCTGCAGAAAATCAATAGAACGGCGCGTAATGGCCGGCAGCGAGAGGTCGCCCTCCTGTCGGTCGATGGCCAGCGGCAGGTTAGCCGGGTTGCACCCCTCTTCCTGCATCAGTACGGCGCGGCGACCGCTAATCGCGCGGTCGCCGCGGGTGAGGCGGTAGCCCGCTTTCTCTAGGGATTCGTATATGGAGGGTTTCCCGTTTTCTTCCGGTTTCACGAAACCCGCGCCTGCATAAAGGTCCAACCCCGTGGTCGGAGCCTCCTGCGCAATCTCATAGTAGAGGTTACGGGTTGGCTGGTGGGCGTAGAAAGCGGCAGGAGTGGCATGGTCAATGCTCACCGAGGTGGCGACCCCCGTGCGCATACCCAGCTCGCGGGCGGTTGAGGCGATGCTGGTGAGCGCCTCGGAACGGGCGGCATTCATGCCTATCGTTCCGACTGAACTTTTTTGGCCGGTGGCCAGCGCCGTTCCGGCTGCAGCCGAGTCGGTCGTGCGGCGGTTGGCGCACCACGTCGTGGCGAAACCTACGGTCGGGAATTGCGTGAAGTGAAGTGCCGAGAATCCGACCGAATCCCCCGACGCTTCCGCCAGACAGGCCTCGGTCAGGGCCAGCGCATTGTGGCCCATGCCGTCGCCGATGAAGTAAAAAATGTACTTGGGCCGCTCGCTGCCGTAGCTGGCGAGGCTCCCCAAAAACAACAGTAAAAACAGGATGCGTTTCATGGTTTGTTGGGTTAATCGTACCCAAAGGTACGGCATATGCCCCAAATTTTGGGGTTATTTTTTTGTAAATCGACCGTCCGGAAAGTCGGGGGACGGAGTGTCGAAAAGAGTATTCGGATGAAAAGGGTGGTATGGGATACGACAGGGGGAAGAGAAGACGTTATGGATAGAGTTGTCCGGGTTCCTGACCTGCGGGCATCGTCGGAGTGTCAAAAAGTTGTACCTTTGTCCCTTGAAAACCGATTCGCATGGCTAACAAAACCTTCACCAAAATACGAAACTACATTGCCGACCCGGCACATCATCGTCGCATTACGGTTGTCTTTTGGACGGTGCTGATTATCCCTCCCGCCATCTTGGGTATCCTGCTGCTCTTAATCGGGCTGGGGGCTTTCGGGAAACTCCCCACGTTCGAAGAACTCGAAAATCCCCGCAGCAATCTGGCTACCGAGGTCATCTCGGCCGATGGCGAGAATATCGGGAACTTCTTTATCGAAAACCGTTCGTATGTCGATTATGGCGACCTGTCGCCCAATCTGGTGGCTGCGCTGATTGCTACCGAGGATGCCCGTTTCTATACCCATTCGGGGATTGACTTTCAGGGGTTGGCCCGTGTGGGGGTCAAAACCGTCTTGCTGGGTGACCGCGGACAGGGCGGGGGCTCGACCATCAGCCAGCAGTTGGCCAAAAACCTCTATCCGCGTGACACCACCAACAGCTCCGGACTGGCCAAGGTCGGGAAACTGGTCATCTCCAAACTCAAAGAGTGGATAACGGCCGTGATGCTCGAACACAACTACACCAAAGAGGAGATTGTGGCGATGTATCTCAATACGGTGGCCTACGGGTCGAACGCCTACGGCATCAAGTCGGCGGCAGCGACCTTTTTCAACAAGACTCCGGCGGAACTCACGCCCGAAGAGGCTGCTCTGCTGGTGGGGGTGGTGAATGCTCCGACGCGGTACAGCCCGGTGCGAAATCCCGAGCGGGCGCTCCAACGGCGCAATACGGTGCTGGAACGTATGGGAAGTGCGGGTTTCCTGACCCGTTCGCAAGTGGCCGAATACACGGCACGTCCTATCGAGCTCGATTACAATCCCGTCTCCCACAACGAAGGAACGGCAACCTACTTCCGCGAGATGCTCCGCCAGTACATGACGGCCGAAAAACCCGTTCGCAAACAGTTCCTCACCGAATGGGACTACGAACAGGAACTCGAGCGTTGGGAGAACGACCCCCTCTACGGCTGGTGTCATAAAAATACCAAAGCCGACGGTACGCCCTATAACCTGTATAAGGACGGGCTGAAAATCTACACCACCATCAACTCTCGGATGCAAAAGTATGCCGAAGAGGCCGTGCTGGAACATATGTCCAAAACCATCCAGCCGCTTTTCGACCGCCAACGGAAAAATACCAAAACCATCTTCTACAGCATTCCCAAAAGCGAGCAGGAGAAGATTATGCGGCGTGCCATGCTCCAGAGCGACCGCGGTCGTGCCCTGCTGCACATGGGGATGAACGAGGAACGGGTGCTGGCCGAGTTCGAAAAGCCCATCCCGATGAGTGTCTTTACCTATGCGGGTGAACGCGATACCGTGCTCTCGCCCAAAGACTCCATTCTGCACATGAAGTCGTTCCTGCGGGCCGGCTTTATGACCATGGACCCCTCGACGGGGTATGTGACGGCTTACGTGGGCGGTACCAACTTCCGCAATTTCAAGTACGACATGGTGCGGCAGGCCAAACGACAGGTTGGTTCCACCATCAAACCCTTTATCTACACCTTTGCTTTCGACATACTTGGGTACAATCCCTGTACGCTGGTGCCGAACCTGCCGGTAACCATCGAAACCCCGCAGGGACCCTGGTCGCCCAAAGAGGCGGGCAATGTGGAACAGGAGGGCGAACTCCACCCGCTCTACTGGGGGTTGGCCAACAGCCGAAACAATTACTCGGCCTGGATTATGAAACAGGCTCAGCCGCAGGCCGTGGCCGACATGATTCACAAAATGGGTATCGACAGCTATATTGACCCCGTGTATGCGCTTTGTGTCGGGACGCCGCAGGTGTCGGTCTTCGAGATGGCGGGTGCCTTCAGTACCTTTGCCAATCGGGGGGTGCACACCGACCCCATCTTCGTGACCCGTATCGAGGATAAGCAGGGGAATGTGCTGGCCTCCTTCTCGCCGCAAACCCATGATGCCATCAGCGAACAGACGGCCTACACCATGCTCGACATGTTGAAACGGGTCGTCACCTCGGGAACGGCCGGACGGTTGCGCTACCAGTTCAACCTGAGCGGTGACATTGGCGGGAAGACGGGAACCACCAACAACAATGCCGATGCCTGGTTTATGGGTGTGACGCCGCAGGTGGTGGCTGCCACATGGGTCGGAGGCGAAGACCCCGCCACACACCTCCAGAGTGCGGCGGACGGCTCGCGGGTCGCATTGCCCATTTTCGGGCTTTTCATGACAAAGGTCTATGCCGACAAATCCCTCGGGATTCGCATGGACGATACCTTTATGGAACCGATTGGAGTCGTGAAATACGATTGCGACCCGCAACAGGTTATCGAGGTGCCTGAAACATCTGCTACGGGAAGCGGCGACGGAGCAGTCGATGAGTTTTTTCAATAGCCGTTTATGACGGCAGAGTCGAGGAGGTGGTGTGAGGGGGCGGAACGGATTAGAAGACAGAGTATATGCAAGCCTATTTGGATTTGTTGCGGCACGTCCGCGACCACGGTATTCGCAAAAGCGACCGAACGGGGACGGGAACGATAAGCGTTTTCGGCTATCAGATGCGTTTTGACCTGAACGAAGGTTTCCCGTGTCTGACGACTAAAAAACTCCACCTGCGGTCGATAATTCACGAACTGCTCTGGTTCCTCAGCGGGGATACCAATATCAAATACCTGAATGATAACGGTGTGACCATTTGGGATGAGTGGGCCGACCCCGAAACGGGTGACCTGGGGCACGTGTACGGCTATCAGTGGCGCAGTTGGCCGACCCCCGACGGAGGGCATATCGACCAGATTGCGCAACTGGTCGAGTCGCTCAAACACAATCCCGACAGCCGCAGGCATATTGTCAGTGCCTGGAACGTGGCTGATATCCCGAACATGGCACTCCCGCCCTGCCACGCCCTTTTTCAGTTCTATGTGGCGGACGGAAAACTCAGTTGCCAGTTGTATCAGCGCTCGGCAGACCTCTTTCTCGGGGTGCCTTTCAATATCGCTTCGTATGCCCTGCTGACCATGATGATGGCTCAGGTGACGGGGCTGCAACCCGGAGAGTTTATCCATACCCTGGGCGATACGCATATCTACCTGAACCACCTGGAGCAGGTGGAAACCCAATTGGCGCGTACGCCGCGTCCCCTCCCCACGATGCGCATCAATCCCGAGGTGAAGGATATCTTCAGCTTCCGATACGAAGATTTTACCCTCGAAGGATATGACCCGTGGCCGGGTATCAAAGCGCCCATATCGGTTTGATTTTTTTGAAGGATTGGTTGTGCTGTGCGGCCAATCCTTATCTTTGTGTATTCACATCACAACTAACCCAATATGAAAAAAACACTCTTTTTACTGGGCCTGCTACCTATGCTGGTCGGGAACTGCAGCGCTAAAAGCACTACACCTCCTCCGCCCGATTACGGAGAAACGAACACTTCCTATGTCGAATATTTTACGGCCTGTCTGAATGGTTCGACGGCTCCGTACACGGCATCGGCTCCGCTCACAGCCGACGAGGTGTCCAAAACGCAGGAAATCGTCTGGAATTCGTGGCGGGCTGCCAACGGCTCGTTTACCGAAGACAAATTGGCCGAGTTGAAGGCGCTGACCCAAACCCAAAGCGGCAGCTTTGACCTTACGCAGTATGAACCGAATGCGGTGATGCCCTATTACTATGGGACCAAAGGAACCGCAAAACCCGACGCCGGGTGGCCGCTCTTTGTCTATATGCACGGCTCGGGGCCCAAAGCTCACGAGTGGAGTACGGGTTACACGATTTGCTCGCGATTTAATGATGCACCGTCAGCCTATTTCATTCCGCAGATTCCCAACGAAGGAAACTATTACCGTTGGTGGCAGGTGGCCAAGCAGCGGGCTTGGGAAAAACTCCTGCGTCAGGCCTTCATCTCGGGCGAAATAGACCCCAATCGGGTCTATTTCTTCGGCATCTCGGAAGGTGGTTACGGAAGCCAGCGGCTCGCATCGTTCTATGCGGACTATCTGGCTGCTGCCGGACCGATTGCCGGGGGAGAACCGCTGCAAAATGCACCCGCTGAAAACTGTGCCAACATCGCCTTCTCGCTACGCACGGGAAGCGAGGACAAGACCTTCTCGCGTAATGTCCTGACCCAAAATACGCTCGAAGAGTTTGACCGCCTCGAGGGACTTCATCCCGGCTACTATGTCCATAACGTGCAGGTGGTACCGGGGGCTACCCATACCACGATTGACTACACGCCGACCACGCCCTGGATGAAGGGCTATACGCGCAATCCCTATCCCAAATATTTCTTCTGGGAAAACTTTGAAATGGA
>NBJMC04203__coassemble_667_pt1 | contig 17676 bp, 15 predicted proteins | sample NBJMC04203__metabat2_high_PE_019 | metagenome-assembled genome bin NBJMC04203 | reverse complement strand
TAGAGCACAACACTTTTAATGTTGGGGTCCTGGGTTCGAGCCCCAGCGGGATCACTTCTCAATGGGCGGTACATTTCTTGTGCCGCCCATATTTTCTTTTGTGGGACTTTCCCTCTCGGGCGGAAAAGAAACTAACGACGAGCGTGGCAGGGCAGTGCTGTTTTGGCTGGATGAGTATGTGCCCGATTTGTGCGTTTCCCGCGAAATGCGTACCTTCGCATCCGTTCAGCTCGAAGGTTGATATAGAGAACAAGGCTCCGGTGGTGGAATGGTAGACACGAAGGACTTAAAATCCTTTGGCCATTTTGGCTGTGCGGGTTCAAGTCCCGCCCGGAGTACGGTGCAGGCAGATAATCAAAAGATTATCTGCCTGTGTTTTTTGTGATGTGGTGTGTTATGTGGCGGTTTGGCATATTATTTGCGATTGGAAGAGTATATTTAACCCCAGTTGTAAAACGCAAAATCTGAACCATGAATAAATTAACCTTTCCGCTGTTGCTTTCGCTTGCCGGAGTAGCTCTGCTCAGCGGCTGTAAAAAAGAATCGAACGGCTCGACACCCGAACCCGGAACCCTTGTTACGCCTCGAATAGCAGCCCTTGAAGAGACTCTCTCGTTTTCCGGAGCCCTTGAAATATATCCCTGTAAGGCCGGAACGACCCTCTACTACGGCAATTATTATAACAGCCAGTTGTCCTTTGTTGATGCGATGTATACCATAGCCAATGGCGATGTCTCGACCGCCCTGCGCCCGATGACCCTGCCGATAGGGGAGTACAACATGATATATTGGGGTGTGTCGCAGGCTCAGCAGGGCGTCAGCTATGCGGCAGGGGCCGTGCGTGACCCCTCCATCAGCCTGAATCAGGACCTTTCGACCCAAAGTTATACGCTGCGCAAATATTCGGGAAGCGACACGACCTATTACCCGGTCTATGATTTTGTCTTTGCCACCCAGCCCGTGGATATCGGCTCGCAGGATATTGCCGTAACGCTGCATCGTGTGGTGGCCGGGTTGAGTGTCGTGCTTCAGAAGGATGATAACACGCAGCTGGATTCCGAAATTGCATCCATCAATGCGATGGTTGGAGGGGTATCGAACGGGTTGAACTTTGCCACCGGTGAGGCGACCGGTCAACCTTGGAGGACCGTCCGTTTTCCGCTGAGCCTCTCGGATGACAACATGACAGCCTCCAATCCCGTGGTATTGCTCTTCCCGACGACGGAAAACCCGCCGCTGAAAGTGGTGCTGACCCTCAAGGACGGAACCACCCGCACCTATCGCAGTACGCTGGCCAATACCCTTTCTGCCAATACGAAACTGACCGTCACCATCAACATCGGGACTATCTTTGATTCTGAGACGGAGGCCGGCGGGTTTGAGGTGAACCAGTGGGACGAAAAAACCGAAACGATTACCCCGACGGCCGAATAATAACTTTTTTCGGTGTTTATAGGCTCAGAGGGTTTGTTTTTACAAGGTTTTTACTACTTTTGATGCTCGAAAACTTAAACCTACCATTATGGAAGAATTACTCAAAAAAATTGCTGCTGAAATTGCAAATTTCCAGGAAAACGCTGCTCTGCAGTGCGAAAAAGGCAACAAAGCTGCCGGTACTCGTGCTCGCAAAGCTACGCTGGAGCTGACCAAACTGATGAAAGAGTTCCGTCAGGTATCGCTCGAAGCGTCGAAAAAGTAGTCGTTTTCTGACGAGCGCATAAGCGTGCGGGGCGTGTTTCTCCACAGAGAAACACGCCCCGCTTTTGTGGTGGCACGGGAAGAGACGATAAGCGCCTTTAGGGTTGCAGGGCGCGGTTCAGAAAGTCGTTCAGGGGCTTCATCAGGCGGAACAGCCGCAACGCTTCGTCGATAAAGCCGACCGAGGTGACGCACGCATCCGAGAGCTCTCGCCACACATAGAAATGGTGCAGTTTCAGGTATTCTGCTGCCGGAGAATCATTGCGAAAGCCTCGCGGTACCCGTTTCAAAACCCGCTCTTCGCGACTCAAATCCCCAATCTCTGCGCGAAACGCAGGATGGTGGACAATAGCCGCAAACTCCTCCCAGTGGGTGTCAATGGCTGTTCGGATGCGGGGGAGGGCAGCGGCTTTCTCCTCGGTAATGTATATTCCGCATGAAACGGCGGACATTCCGCCCGGCTCGATTTGCAGGTAGTAGCCTGACAGCAGGCTGTGACGGTCGCCCCCGGGATTGAGCACCAGACCGAAATGGGTCTTGTAGGGGCGTTTGTCGGCCGAGAAGCGGAGATTGCGGTTGATGCGGTACATGGCCTTGGGCAGGTCGGGGTAGCCCAGGGTCGGGTCGAAGGCATTGATGCCTTCAACCAACTGAGCGGCATTCTCCAGGACGTCCGCACGGGCAGCTTCATACGCCTCCCGATGCGCATGGAACCACTCCTTGTAGTTGTTGCGGCGCAGGTCGTCCAAAAAGGCCAGGGTGGCTGGTTGTATCATCGTCTTAGTCTTATCGGTTCGATGGTTTGTTGCGGAGGGATTCGTAATGGGCTGCCCGGCGGGGGTTCATCGGGAACCACCCTTTCAGGACCCGTTCCTGCTGTTCGAAAACCTCTTTGATGGTCCAGAACGACGAAAAGGCAAAAACGCCCAGCAGCGCGGACAACAGCACATTCTCGGTCAGCAGCGAGCCGACCGTCCCCCCGATGCCCAGCACCAGAAAAATCCACCAGCAGCGGGTACCCCAGTAGTATTCGGCTTTAACCACCACGGGGTGGAACAGCCCGATAATCAGAAAGGTGCAGATGCCGATAACCAGGCCCAACAGCCGATAATCCTGTAAAAATTCCATGGTAATCTTCTATGGATGAAAATAGTGTGGTAAAATTAAGAAAAATGCCGTGAAAAGTCACGCTGTGCGGGCTGGACTTTCCACGGCATCCTGTTCAGTTGCGGCACGCGGAGTGCCTCCGTGTCAGACTATCGCGTTGCCTGAAGGGCCTCCTGCAGGTCAATCCCCAGTGCACGAGCCACCCCTTCACCGTAGGCCGGGTCGGCTTTGTAGCAGTTGCGTACGTGGCGCTGCTTGATGAAGAGTTCGGTCGTCGGGCCCATGTTCCGAGCCGTATTTTCGCACAGTACCTGCTGTTGCTCGGGGCTCATCAGGCGGAAAAGGTCACCCGGCTGCGAATAGTAATCATCGTCGTATTCGCGGGCATCGTAGTTGTAGATGTCACCCTGCGCAGCCAACGGCGGCTCTTTGGTCTCGGGTGACTCCTGCCACTGGCCGTAGCTGTTGGGCTCGTAGCCGATGGTCGAGCCGTAGTTGCCGTCTACCCGCATGGCACCGTCGCGGTGGTAGGCGTGGAACGGACAGCGGGGACGATTGACCGGAATCTGCTCGTGGTTTACCCCCAGCCGATACCGTTGCGCGTCGCCGTACGAGAAGAGACGCCCCTGGAGCATTTTGTCGGGCGAGAAGCCGATACCTTCGACAATGTTTTGCGGATTGAAGGCGGCCTGTTCCACCTCGGCAAAGTAGTTTTCCGGATTGCGGTTCAGTTCGAGTACACCGATGTCAATCAGTGGGAAATCCTTATGGGGCCACACCTTGGTCAGGTCAAACGGGTTGATGCGGTAGGTGCGTGCCTCCTCCTCGGTCATCACCTGAATACGGAACGTCCAGCGCGGGAAATCGCCCCGTTCGATGGCTTCGTAGAGGTCGCGCTGGTGGGAATCGCGGTCGTTGGCGATAATGGCGGCAGCCTCCTGGTCCGTCAGGTTGCGGATGCCCTGTTGGGTCTCGAGGTGGAATTTCACCCAAACGCGTTGGTTGTCCTTGTTGTAGAAGCTGTACGTATGGCTTCCGAATCCGTGCATGTGGCGGTACGAGGCAGGTATCCCGCGGTCGCTCATCGTGATGGTCACCTGGTGCAGCGCCTCGGGCAGCAGGGTCCAAAAATCCCAGTTCGCATTGGCACTGTGCATGTTGGTACGCGGGTCGCGTTTCACCACGTGGTTCAGGTCGGGGAACTTCAGCGGGTCACGCAGGAAAAAGACCGGTGTGTTATTCCCCACCAGGTCCCAGTTCCCCTGGTCGGTGTAGAACTTGATGGCGAAGCCGCGAATATCGCGTTCGGCATCCGCCGCTCCTCGCTCGCCGGCCACGGTCGAAAAACGCACGAAACAGTCGGTCTTTTTACCAACCTCGGCGAAAATCGAGGCGCGGGTGTAACGCGTAATGTCGTGCGTGACGGTGAAGGTACCGTAAGCCCCCGACCCTTTGGCGTGCATGCGGCGTTCGGGAATCACCTCGCGGTCGAAGTGAGCCAGTTTCTCAATAAACCAGGGGTCCTGCATCACCATTGGTCCACGGGGGCCCGCCGTCTGTACATTCTGGTTGTCTGCCACGGGGCGGCCGTTGGCGGCCGTCAGGCGTGTGGTCTGTTTCTTTTCCATAATTGATGTGGTTTTGGGTTTATGGTACAAATGTAATAATAATTCTTAAATTAGAATTATTCTATATAAGATTTTTTTGAAGCATCCGCTTAAATTTATATCTTCAAACCTCAAAAGTTCCAATCGTACAGTATCAAAAACAGAGATAGCCATGGCTTCGATAACAGCAAAATGTGCGGCACTGCTGCTCCTCTGTGCGGGGACATTGCACCATGCCGCTCTTGCGGAAAACCGACCGCACCAACTGCGTATTATGACCTATAATGTCCGCGGAGGCATGGACATTGAGGGAGTGCGCAACTATGACCATGCAGCGGACGTTATTCGCCAGTGCCGACCTGATGTCTGCGCCCTGCAGGAGCTGGACAGCATGACCGCCCGTAACGGCCAGACGGATGCCCTGCAGGAGTATGCCCGACGCTGCGGCATGTACGGCACTTTCGCCCGCGCCATCGAGTACGATGGCGGAGCGTATGGCATCGGGTTGCTCTCGCGCGAGAAACCCGATACGGTCTTACGGATACCGCTGCCCGGCAGAGAGGAGCGCAGGGTGCTGCTGGTGGCTGAATTTCCCGACTATGTCTTTATGGCCACCCATCTTTCGCTGACCGAAGCGGACCAATTGACCTCGATTCGTATGATAGACAGTGTCGCGGGGCTCTATCCGCATAAGGCCGTATATTTGGCGGGGGACATGAACTTTACGCCCGATTCGGAACCCTGTCACCACCTGCGCCAAACCTTTGTGCCGCTGAACGATACGACGCAGTGCAGCTGGCCTGCCGATAACCCTCGGGATGCCATTGACTATATCTGGGGATATGTCGGTACGGGTCATCAGTACCGTGCGTTGGAGCGGGAAGTGGTTCACGCCACCAGCCAGTCGGACCATCGTCCGGTCTTTTGTCGGGTCAGGTATCGGCCGTAAGCATATGCCTCGAGGGCTTGCAGAAAAGAGTATTCTGCAAGCTCCCGAGGCATAACTGCGTTGTGGAACAGGAATTACTGTTTTGGTGCGGTATATACCGTTTTTACGGCACTGCTGTCCGGATGCTCGAGTGCGAACTCCTGAACCAGTTTCTGGTGTTGTGTCAGATAGTCGCGTAATTTTTTCCACTCCATGGACGACTCATTATTGGCTTCGTTCACCAATTCCATCGTCTGGAGGTATCCTTCCACCGTGGCTCCCGCCCGCAAGGCTTTTTCCAACGGGATGGTCAGTACCAGCCGGTTGTTCTGCACCTCCAAATAGGAGGCCAGAAAAAGGTTCTCGGGTCGGGTCAAAGCCGGAGCATCGTGTTGATTCAGCTGCTCCACGTAGGCCACATAGCGATTGAAATCATTGACCGTGAAACCGAGTTTTACAGCCTCTTCGCAGGTCAGTTCCGGGGTATATTTCCCGTCGTCCACGAGGATAAACCGTTTGAGTTTGGCATCGAATTCCTGTGCCATAGCCGATGTGCTCAGCACAGCCGCTGCGATGACAGCAAATAGGGTAAAGGGATGTTTCATCATGTGAAAGTTAAGAAATAGAAATGTATTAGTCTGTGTTTTATGTATTATGATGGTAAATATATTCTTTTTTTTGTAATATGCAAAAATTTCAGTTGGGATTTTTGAATTGCGTCCTGTTTTTGCAAAATGATTGGTTCGGGTTAGTTTGTCGGCGTTTTTTGGTACCTTTATCTTGAATCTTCGTTCCGTGCTGCCCATGAAACGCCTCTTTCTGCACCTCAAACAACTCATCCTCGATACGGTCGCCTTCTTTACGTACGACATTTGGCACATCAACAGCCGTGACCGCTCAGTCAAACGCATCGGCCTCTACAATGTGCTGAAAAGTTTTATGCTTGCCATTCAGAATATTCGGGGCGAGCATCTCGCCATGCGTGCCGGTGCCCTGACCTACAGCACTCTTCTCTCCATTGTTCCTATACTGGCCGTGCTTTTTGCCATTGCCCGTGGGTTCGGCTTCCAAAATATCGTCGAAAGCGAACTCTTCCGATACTTTTCGGGGCAAGAGGCCCTCTTGCAAAAGGTTATGGTGATGATTGACAACTCCTTGCAGTATGCCAACGGAGGTATCTTCCTCGGGGTGGGTATCGTGTTGCTGCTGTGGACGGTGGTCGGCCTGTTCCAGAAAATCGAAACCAACTTTAACGAAATCTGGCAAATTCAACGGCAACGCTCCAACGTACGGCGATTTACCGATTACCTGGCCCTGCTGATTATTACGCCGGTCTTTCTGGTCTGCAATGCCGGTTTCTCGCTCTGGCTCAACTCCATTGCCGGACAGGAACACTATCTCTTCACGCCGTTTGTAACCCTGCTCGTGCACTCGGTGCCGTGGTGCATCACCATCCTGCTCTTCCTCTTCTTCTATATCTATGTCCCCAATACCAAAGTGAAGTTTGGCAGTGCACTCTTTGCCGCCATCTTTGCCGGGGTCGCTTTTCAACTCTTCCAGCATATCTACATCAGCGGCCAAATCTGGATTTCGAAATACAATGCCATCTACGGAAGTTTTGCCGCGCTGCTGCTCTTTCTGCTCTGGATGCAGTCGTCGTGGTTTATCTGGCTCTTCGGGGCTGAACTGGCCTTTGCCCACCAAAACGTCAGCCGTTTCGATTTCGAGCAGGAGACCCGCTTTATCAGCCAGCGCGACCGCGATTTTGCGCTGTTGATTATCATGCGCCTGATAGTGCGGCGTTTTGCCGAAGGGAAGGCTCCCTGTACAGCCGATGCCATCTCCGAGGAGTACCGTATCCCGACACGGCTGACCACCGATACGCTGGGTATGTTGTTGCGGGCGGGATTGGTGCGGGAGACCCCCGCCGACGAGGGTGGTATGGTAGTGGCTTACATCCCTGCTTTGGACATCGGGCAGTTGAGCGTAGCTCGTTTTTTTGAGTGCATCGACTCGTGTGACGAGTTAATGCATGCGCGGCATAAACGCAACGGGCTGCTCAAACGCAGACGCGACCAGAGTCAAAATGGAGATTTTTGGGAGAATGCCAGACGGGAGTTTGTGGCGGAGTGGCAGATGATTGTAACCATCCGCGAGCGGGAGACCCGCGAAAATCCACAGTTGATAAAAGACCTTTAGGAATGAACCCAACACCGTTGTTTGTGTGGGGAGGTGTCTCGCGGCACCTCCCTTTCTGATGGCGAATCATAAAAAACACGACAAAATCGTTATCTTTACCGAAATCTAAATCAAAACTCTATCTTCAATCGAACATGCGAAAAAGAAGTTTTCTCTTTCTGGCGTTGGGCCTGATGTGCTTCAGCGCACTATCGGCGCAGGTCCGACGCGAGTTTTTGCTCGACAAGGGGTGGAAGTTCACCCGCGAGGATGATTCGCTCTCCTACGGAGCAGCCTTCGACGACAGCCGCTGGCAGTCGGTCACCGTACCTCACGACTGGGCTATCTACGGACCCTTCAACCCCAACAATGACAAACAAAATGTAGCGATTGTCCAGGACGGACAGGTCGAACCCAGCGAACATGCCGGACGTACCGGCGGGTTGCCCTTTGTCGGGACAGGATGGTACCGCACCCGTTTCAGTGTACCTGAGGCGGCAGGAGACCACTCGAAACGCGTTACGCTGATTTTCGACGGAGCCATGAGCGATGCCCATGTGTGGGTGAACGGAAAATTCGTAGGCGTTTGGCCTTATGGATATAATTCATTCTACTTTGATGTGACCCCTTATCTGAACCCCGATGACAAGGACAATGTGCTGGCGGTTCGGTTGGAAAACCTCCCCGAATCGTCACGCTGGTATCCCGGGGCAGGGCTCTATCGCAATGTGCACGTGCAGGTGACAAACGAGGCGCATATCCCGGTTTGGGGCACCTTTGTAACGACACCCGTGGTGACGGATGCCTATGCCAAGGTGAACCTCAAAACCGAAGTGTCGCTGCCCGAAGGGGCATCGGCAGAGCGCTTCCGTCTCGAAACGGTGGTACGTGACAGCGCAGGAAATGAGGTGGCCAAAGCGGTCTCGAAACTGACCCCGTTTGACGACCACACCTTTACGCAGGAGTTGGTGGTCGAAAACCCGATGCGCTGGGATTTGGATAACCCGGTGCTTTATACAGCCGAATCGCAACTCTTTGATGGCGACCGAGCCGTGGACACCTATACTACTCCGTTCGGTATCCGTACCATTGAGATACGACCCAACGACGGCTTCTACCTGAACGGCCGTAAAACCGTATTCCAGGGGGTATGTAACCATCACGACCTGGGGCCGCTGGGGGCTGCCGTGAACGATGCGGCTATCCGTCGTCAGGTGCGCATCATGAAGGATATGGGGGTTAATGCCATCCGTACGTCGCACAACATGCCGGCTCCCGAACTGGTGCGGGCGTGTGACGAAATGGGAATGATGCTGATGGTCGAAACCTTCGACGAGTGGAAATCGCCCAAATGCCAAAACGGCTACAACCGTCTGTTTGACGACTGGGCCGAAAAGGACCTGGTGAATGTGGTGCGACACTATCGGAATGCTCCGAGCGTGGTGATGTGGTGCATTGGGAATGAAGTGCCCGAACAGGGGATGGAACACGGGGCGAAAGTGGCGCGCTGGTTGCAGGACATTGTGCATCGTGAAGACCCGACTCGTCCCGTCACTCAGGGGATGGACAACCCTGGGGCGGTGATTAACAACAACTTTGCGGCCGTTATGGATGTGGCGGGTTTCAATTACCGTCCGTTCATGTATCCCGAGAACTATCGCAAGCTCCCGCAGCAGATTATTCTGGGGAGTGAAACGGCTTCGACGGTCAGCTCGCGCGGGGTCTATAAATTCCCGGTGGTGCGGGCAGCCATGAAGACCTATCCCGACCATCAGGCTTCGTCCTATGATGTGGAACACTGCGGATGGTCGAACCTGCCCGAGGATGACTTTATTCAGCACGAGGACTTGCCCTACACGATAGGGGAGTTTGTATGGACTGGTTTCGACTATCTGGGAGAGCCTACGCCATACTACACCAACTGGCCGAGCCACAGCTCGCTGTTCGGTATCGTAGACCTGGCCGGGATTCCGAAAGACCGCTACTACCTCTACCGCAGCCACTGGAACCCGTCGGCCGAGACGCTCCATGTGCTGCCGCACTGGAGCTGGCCCGAAGAGCGTATCGGGGATACGATTCCTGTCTTTGTCTATACGAACTATCCCTCGGCCGAACTCTTTATCAACGGGGTGAGTCAGGGGGTACGTACCAAGGATACGACCATTCAGTTGGAAGGCTCCTACACACCCGAAGCACAGGCTTCCTTCGAACGTCAGAAACGCTATCGGCTGATGTGGATGGATACGCGTTACGAACCGGGAACCATTCGGGTGGTGGCCTACGACTCGACAGGCCGTGCGGTGGCTGAGCAGGAGGTACATACGGCCGGAAAACCCCACCACATCGAACTTACGGCTGACCGCTCGGTACTGGATGCCTCGGGCAAGGACCTGGCCTTTATTAGCGTGCGGGTGGTGGATAAGGACGGTAACCTCTGTCCGGACGATACGCGGCAGATTCGCTTTAAGGTGAAGGGAGCCGGAACCTATCGGGCTGCTGCCAACGGAAATCCCGCATCGCTCGAACTCTTCCACCTGCCTCAGATGAAACTTTTCAGCGGTCAACTGACCGCCATTGTGCAGAGCGGTGAAGAACCCGGCGAAATCCTCTTCGAAGCTACTGCTCCGGGAGTCAAGGGGGCCAAACTGAAACTTCAGAGCAAATAGGGCATTATAACTGCTATAAGAGGGAGCGTCCCGAAGGACTTATGTCCTTCGGGACGCTCTTTTTACTGCGAATGGTTCAAACGAGCCGCTCCGTTTGCCGCTCCCGCCAAGATTGCGTACCTTCGAACATCATGCCTCACACCGATACCACATACCCGATTCATATCTATGTCCTGGAACTCGAAGATGGCTTCTGGTATGTGGGTAAAACGCACCATCCCAAATCGCGTTTTTGGCAGCATACCCACGGCAAAGGGGCCGAATGGACCAAACTGCATCGGGTTGTGCGGTGTGCGGAACGACGGCTCTTTTACGTGGAAACGGAGTATGACGAGGACCGACACGAAAACGAGACGACCCTCGAATGGATGAAACGCGAGGGGTGGAGGCAGGTGCGTGGCGGGGCGTGGTGCGAGGTGTCGGAAGAGAAGATCCTCCGAAAACTCCACCGAGCGGGTTATTTTCGCGAGGTGAAGAGTGCCAAACAGACGTTTGCGGCTCAGAGCGGGGTGCGATATGTATTGGAACTGGCAGACGAATATTACTATGTCGGATATGCCCGTAACCTGAAACTGGCACTTCGTCACCACGAATATGGCCGGGGTGCGGCTTGGACACGGCTTCATAAACCGCTGCGACTGGTGTCGGCCGAACCGTTTGAGACGCCGGGTGGAGCGGTGCAAAATCGCCGAGATATCGACCCGCTGGTTATCGACTGTTTTCGCCGATACGGCTCAGACCGAGTGCGGGGAGGCTCCTTTACGGCCGTAGACGAGGAGGAGCATTTGGCGACCCTGATTCGTCTGGGGGTTGAGGTGTAGTAGAGGGAGGATGGGTAAAATGGGTCGGGGCAGGTTTCTCCGTTGACGGAAAAACCTGCCCCGACTGCGCTTACAACGAGAAAAAAGAGATATATCAACTCTATACTATCCCCTGTGCCAACATCGCATTGGCAACCTTGCGGAATCCGGCAATATTGGCCCCTTTTACGTAGTTCACGTAGCCGTCAGGTTCCGTACCATATTCCACACAAACCGCATGGATATTCTTCATGATGGCATGCAGTTTGGCATCTACCTCTTCGGGGCTCCACTGCAGCCGTTCGGAGTTCTGGGTCATCTCCAGCCCTGATGTCGCAACCCCCCCCGCATTCGAGGCTTTGCCGGGCGAGTAGAGCAGTTTATGCTGTTGGAAGGCGTGAACAGCCTCCGGTGTCGAAGGCATGTTGGCCCCTTCGGCGACACAAATACAGCCGTTGGCAATCAGTTTGGCGGCATCATCACCGTCCAACTCATTCTGCGTGGCGCACGGCATCGCAATGTCGCACTTCACGCCCCAGGGACGTTCACCGGGGTAGTAGGTTGCGCTCGGATAACGTTCGGCATATTCGCTGATGCGGCCGCGGTAGATGTTTTTCAGCTCGAAAATGTAGTCCAGTTTTTCGGCGTCGATTCCGTCAGGGTCGTAAATGTAACCCGACGAATCGGATGCCGTCACCACTTTGGCACCCAGCTGGGTCATCTTCTGGATGGCATATTGAGCCACATTCCCCGAACCCGAGATGGCGACTACTTTACCGGCCGGCGTGTCGCCGCGTGTGGCGAGCATCTCCTGAGCGAAGTAGCTCACGCCGTAACCCGTGGCTTCGGGACGCAACGGACTGCCGCCCCAGTCGAGGCCTTTACCCGTCAGCGTACCCGTAAACTCATTGCGCAGCCGTTTGTACTGACCGAACATAAAACCGATTTCCCGAGCACCCACGCCAATATCTCCGGCCGGAACATCGGTGTCGGCACCGATGTGCCGTTGCAGCTCGGTGACGAAACTCTGGCAGAAACGCATCACTTCGTTGTCCGATTTTCCTTTGGGGTTGAAGTCCGAGCCCCCTTTACCGCCGCCCATTGGTAGCGTCGTCAGGGCATTTTTGAAGGTCTGTTCAAAGGCCAGGAACTTCAGAATGCTCAGATTGACCGATGCGTGGAAACGCAATCCGCCCTTATACGGCCCGATGGCGCTGTTCATCTGCACACGGAAACCGCGGTTTATCTCCACTTCGCCCTTGTCGTTCACCCACGGTACGCGGAACATGATGACCCGTTCCGGTTCGGCTATGCGTTCCAGTATCTTCATCTTCTGCAGCACCGGATTCTCAAGAATATACGGTGCCAAACTTTCGACCACTTCATGGACGGCCTGGTGAAATTCCGGTTCGTTGGGGTTTTTGGCCACGATGCGGGCCATGAAATCCTGAATGTACTGTTCTACCTGTTTTTCCATCGGTCTCTCTGTTGCTTTGATTGGTTAGACTGCGTCATTTCCATGTACGGAAAGTTGCAAAAATAGGATTCTGAATGATTTTTACAATTAGTTGTGTGATTTTTAACAAAGTGAATTAAATAAGAACATATTTTGTCGCACACTTTACTCGCTCTTTCCCCTATCTTTGTGGCATGAAAATTCTGGTACAAGCCTTTTGGCTCCTCTTCTTTTATCTGCTGGGGCTCGGGGTCAGCCTTCTCATCGGAGGTATTATCCCGGGCAGCGTCCTCGGCATGGTGCTGCTCTTCATTGCCCTGGCACTCGGATGGCTAAAGGCCGAACGGGTGAGCCGAATTGCCGAACTGCTGATTGACAATATGGTGCTCTTCTTCCTTCCGGCTGCTGTCGGACTGGTCACCTCGGTCGGGCTTATCTCGGCCAATCTGGTGGCCATTCTGGTGGCTGCGGCCGTGAGTACCGTGCTGATTGTGGCTGCGGTGGCCGTGACCCAGCAACGGATGGAAATCCGAAAACGTAAACGCAAAATTAAAGCCGCAGGTCATGAAACTCGATAATACCCTGCATGCTCTCGGAGTGTTGGTCGGTTCGCAAATTTTTCTGCTGACCTTTACCATCGGAATCTATGTCCTCTCGCTGTGGCTCTTCCGCCGCACACGACTGGGGCTGCTGCACCCGCTGATTACTTCGGCGGCCGTGATAATCGTCTTCCTGCTGGCTACGGGAATCTCTTACGAACAGTATCACAGTGCAACGGCGCTGATTGACTTTATGCTCGGACCTTCGGTGGTTGCACTGGGCTACGCGCTCTACCGACAGGTCGAACAACTCAAGGCCAATGCCGTTTCGATTGTGACCTCGGTCGTGGTGGGCAGTGTCGTGGGGATTGTGAGTGTGATTGTGATTATTCGTCTGTTCGGGGCGGGCCATGTGGTGGAAGCCTCGATAATTCCGAAGTCCGTGACAACACCCATCGCCATGTCCATCTCGGAACGTTCGGGAGGCATCGGGTCGCTGACGGCGATTGTGGTTATCCTGACCGGAATCTTCGGGAGTATCGTGGGACCGTTCGTGCTGCGTAAACTGAAAATTACCAGTAAGATTGCCAAAGGACTGGCACTGGGTTCGGCGGCTCATGGTGTCGGAACGGCCAAAGCCATGGAGATGGGGGCGGTCGAAGGGGCAGTCAGCGGGTTGGCTATCGGGCTGATGGGGTTGGTGACGGCGCTGCTGGTACCGCTGATAGAAAAAATATTGTAAATCAGGATATTATACGTCGTAGAATAGAGGGGTCGGCAGGGTAATTACCCTGCCGACCCCTCTGTTTCTCAATGCCGACACTGTTTACCGGTGCATTCGCACGCAGGAACCCTCCCGAGTCTGGATTTCCCAAATGCCGTCGTGCAGCGAGGCGGAGACGGCTCCCGTAATCTTTGGTTTGGTGTCTTCCGCAAACGGGTTCTGCAGACGAATTGTACCTCCGCGTTCCGATTCAATGTCCACGTGCGTCGTGATGCCGTTTTCGCGCGTGGCGGAGATGAGAAAGGCGCCACGGGCTCTCAAGTTGCGGAAAGAGACATCGTTCCAATCGGCCGGAATGGCCGGAAAAACACGAACGACATCGGTGTGGCTCTGCAGAAGCATCTCCTGAATACCCGCCGCAAAGGCAAAGTTCCCTTCGAGGGTGAACGGCCGGTAGGTGAAGTTGCTTTTCCCGGTTCCGCGCTGTTGGCCGTTGGCGTGGAAGGTGTTGGGCAGGCAGAAATAGTCCGCAAAGTCGCGCAGGGCGGCAGCAGCTCCTTCACCGTCCAGTGCACGGGCTTTCATGTTTCCGAGCCAGCTGTAGGAGTAGCCTGTCCACCACGCTCCGCCGTATTGGTCGAGTCGGTCGATGGTGGCCCGTACGATACGAGCCTCTTCGTCGCTGTGGGTGACATCCAGCAGCGAGAGTGGGTGAATGGCCAGGGCGTTCGAAAAATGGCGGTGGGATTCGTCGTAGGGGTGTCCGTGGGCAAAGGTCAGCGCTCCCGCTGAGTCCACGTCGAAAGCGGGCAGTTCTGCTTTCAGGGTGCTCCAGTGTGCCGCATCATCGGTCATTCCCAGTGCCGAGGCCATTTCAGCGGCATCGGAAAAAGCACTGCGGATAAGGGCCAGGTCAAAATTGGTGATGGTCGGGAACCAGGCCTGCGGGGTGTTGTCGTAAATCTCAGGGCTGGAGCTGATGCGCAGGGTACGTTCTCCGGCCTCGTTTTTCACGGTGACGGCTTCGAGGAACGTGGCGACCTCTTTCAGGTACGGGTATCCCATTTCACGCAGAAAGTCAGGGTCGGCCGAGTACTGCCAGTGCAGGTAAAAATGGTGAGCCAGCCAGGCCGAAATGGTGGGGGAGAGGGAGTATTGTATCCATCCGCCCATCGGTTCTCCGGTGAGCGTGGCCACACCCGGTACGTTGAGCCCCGGACAGCCGTAATAGGCTTCTGTATAGGCACGGTTGGTCTCCCGTTGGTTCCAGAGTGTTTGCAGGTATCCGAACCCTTCTTCGAGATGGTTGCCGGTATAGCAGGGCCAGTAACTCAGTTGGGTGTTGAGGTCGTGGTGTACGTCGCCTTTCCAGGGGGGAAGCAAACCGTTGTCGGCCGTCCACACCCCTTGCAGCGGAATAATCGGGGAGTTGGCGCGGCTGACGCTCCCGAATTTGTAGATTTCAGCCGCATATTGTCGTTCCAGGACCTTGTCAGGCAGTGTGACGGATGATTTGTCCCAGTAGGTCTGCCACCATTGCCGATGTTTACGATAGTCTGCCGTCATGGAACGTTTCATGGCTTGTTCGACCAGGGCTTCCGCCTCTTCCGCCCCCAGTGACGAGGTAACGGACCAGACACCCGTTAAACCCTCTTTGTCCATGCGGTAGGCTACGGCCACGTCGTAACTGAAGGTGCCATATCCGGGCTGATGATAGGTGATGATTCCTCCGTCTGTCAGCCGACGATGGGTTACCTTGCCCTGTTGGTATCCCAGTCTGCGAAGGTCCTGCCCGCTGACGGGGTCTGCTCCCGAAACCTCTTCATCGGACTGATATCGCGGGGTAAGCAGTTGCGGGATAATCTCGCTTGGCAATCCTTCGAACCGAAACCATCCGAGCGGTTCCGTGGCACTGACAAAACTCCACAGCGTGGTGCCGTTTTTCCATTCCACCCGGGTCAGGGCATCCGCCAGATATAACCGTGCCGACTCTACTTCTCCGAGGCTGCGGATGTCGAACTCGAGGGCGGCGCCGGGTATTTTGGAGGGTGCGGGCAACTGGTCGTAGGGAGCATCGAGTTTGCGTTGTACGTTGGCGTAAGTGCCGTTTTTCCATTGTTGGTAGACCCATTCGTAGCTGAAACGCTCTCCGCTGAGGCTGTCGGTCGGTCGCAGGTCCCACAGGTCGATACGGTCCAGTGACAGGCGCAGGGCAGAATCGCGTTGCCAGACCAAAGCGCCGACAAAGGCGTTGCCCATGGGTAGTGCCTCGTCCCATCGTGTGGCCAATCGGTCGAAAATCAGGTCATGGGGAGTTTCGGTGACTGGCAGCGGCCGAGCTACACTCGGACAACTGCCTCCCAGCAGCAGGGTGGTCAGCCCCATGCAGAGCAGAACGAAGTGTTTGGTGTTGTGCATGATAGAGTTTGGGGTATAATGAGTTATTGGCCAGAATGTTGTGTCGATGGTCTGTGCAGCGTGATAAGGTTTATCTCAGGCCAGGCACCGAAACGGAACGGGACGGTACCTCCGGCCCCCAACGAAATGTAGAGGTACTGGTCTCCTTCGCGGTAGAGACCGCCCCACTCGGGATAGCTCCATCGAACGGGCGAAAACCGACCGATTTTGAACTGCATGGCATGGGTGTGTCCGGCCAGCATCAACCGAATGGAGGTAGCCCCGACGATTTCGCGTCGCCACAGGCTGGGGTCGTGGGTCAAAAGAATTTGGAACGAATCGGGAGAAATGCCTCGGGTTGCATCCGGGAGGCTTCCGTGTGAGGGGTATGGGGGACGGCTGCAGTTTTCCATACCGAGGATAACAAGGCTGTCCGTACCGCGGCGCAGTATGCGGTTCTCGTTCAACATCAGGTCCCAGCCCAAAGCCCGCTCGCGTTGTTTGAGCTCATCGAGTTTTTGGTCGGCGCCGTTCGGGGTGTCATAGCGTCGATAGGTGCAGTAGTCGTGGTTGCCCAGTACAGACAGGACCCCGTCCGGAGCCTGCAGGGTGGCTAGTAGCGTCTGATAGCCGTCCAACTCCTCGGGAGCGGCGTTGATAAGGTCGCCCGTAAACACAATCAGGTCGGGATGCAGTGCATGAGCCTGTTGAATGAGGTTGCGGACATAGGCCGTATCTGAACCAAAAGTTCCGATATGGAGGTCGGAAATCTGTACGATGCGGTATCCGTCGAAAGCTGCGGGGAGGTCAGGCAGGGTGAGTGAGGTCTCGACCACGCGCAACTGTTTCCACCCCAGCGTAAATCCATAGACCCCGATGCCGCATGAAATCAAGGCAGCTATGATTCCTACTGCTTTCCCAGTGCGGATAGCCGAAGGGAAGGCAAGTCCTACGCCTCGTCCGATGAGGACGCACAGCGCAAAGAGCAGTTTGGGGAGTGCCAGGCAGAGCAGCAGGATGCTGAAGAGGCGCAGCATCCATTCGGCATGTCCGCCGACGGCCCATCCGATGATGGCTCCCCAGGTGATAAGGGTGGGCAGCCAATAGAGCCACTGCCAGAGGCGGCGTGTGCGTGGGCGCATGAAAGTACGCCAGATGTAATAATCGGGGAGTAGTAGAAACGCAATAAACAGCAGGAGAAATATCAGCATCGGTTTTTGAATTTTACCATACAAAGGAACGGATTTCAGTGGAATTTAGCCCGAGCCTATTCTAAAATTATCTGTTCCATGGAGCGTGCACGCATGAATGGCATGGCAATGTTTCTGACAGCCAGAGTCTTTGGCATCAATCGGGTTCATTCACGTAATAGCCGCTTCGGGATGCGGCAGCGGGAGAAGAGGCCGCGGGGGAGAGGTTGCGACTGCGATTGGTCTCGAAATAGAGCTCTTCGTAATCGCGGGGATGGTCCGAGGGCGGAATGACATCCACGTCAAACTCCAAAACCTTGGAACTGCCCGATTCAAAGTTGCCGTAGAGGCGGATTTGGTGGCGCACATACCCCAGGTTTTTGAAA
>NBJMC04203__coassemble_661_pt1 | contig 17762 bp, 11 predicted proteins | sample NBJMC04203__metabat2_high_PE_019 | metagenome-assembled genome bin NBJMC04203 | reverse complement strand
TCCGTGTAGGGGAAGAGGGGGAAGGCGCAGGGAGCAGCTCAGCCTCTCCCGGAGGAAAGAGAGAGCAAAGAGCAGATAAACCCCAAGCGAGGAAGCTATGAACCGCGAGGCGAAAAGAAATCACGCTACGCAGCCTCGGTTTCGTCAGAAACCGTGCGGGCCGCAGCCTCGCCCCGCGAAGGCCCGCAAAGATAGTCTTCCGCCTATCTTTCCGCACTCTTCGCAGGCTGCGACCCGAAGATTTCAAATACATCTTCAATAATTGGCGGAGCAAACTCCCTTTGTCAGGCCGGAACCACCCCCGGTGGAGGCCTGCGCTAAGGCGCATTCCCCCACTGGTTCCGACCTGAAAACGCTTTGTAGCTTGATACGAGTCGGCTCAAGTTCCGAGCTGTACCAGGACGGAGCCAGTGGAGGGCGCGCGAAATAGCGCAGGCCTCCGCAGCCCCATGGCTCCGGCCTGACACGAATTGCAAGCAATTCGCATTTTCATGATGAAGTCTATTCTATTGAGATAGCCGACAATACTTTGGGTTGCAGCCTGCGAAGTATGGGGTAGGCACAAGGCGGTTCGCGTGCCGAGCGGCACTGGTTCTCCAAATCCTGGCGGCCGCAAACCGCAACAATTTCTGACCTAACAGTTTACAATGCCGACGCGATTACATAACATTTCAAATGTCCGACAGCGGCATAGAGTTCGTCCCAGGGCGCCTCAGTCGGCACATCAAAACAGAGGCAGGCCACATCCCCCTTGCGCATGAGGTACTCACCAGAGGCTGTTCCCAACAGGTCGGCCAACAGCTCCGACACCGTCGGATTGTGGCCGACCACCATGGTGCAGGAGACCTCGTCAGGCAACGAATGCACCAATGCGTGAAGATAGTCGGACGGTCGCCCCGAGTAGAGCGATTGTTGAGAAGAGAGAGATAAGGGTTGCACACCCCAGACCTCGGCCATCAGCTCCGCTGTGCGCGCCGCACGCGGATCTGCACTGGTCAGGATACGTTCAGGCACCACCCAATCCTCTTGAGTGGAGAGCCATTCGGCTACCCGGCGAATGGTCTCCTCTCCGGAGCGGGTCAAGCGACGGGCATAATCGTTACCGGCCTCATAAGCGGATTGAGCGGCACCATGACGGGCGATATAGAGACGTTTCATAACGCAAAAGGGGAGCTATAACACGTTATTGGGCATGACGCGACGCAGGTCATCGGCCTGCTGCCCCGAACGGCGGGCATAATCGGCCAACTGTTCATTGTCAATCACCCCGATATGGAAATAGTCCGCTTCGGGATGGGCAAAGACAATACCCGAGACTGCCGCAGTGGGTTCCATCATATAGTTTTCCGTAAGACGGAGCGGGATTTCCGATTCGACATCCAGCAGGTTGAAGATAAGGCGTTTGCCGCTGTGGTCCGGGGCTGATGGATAGCCCATGGCAATCCGCGCACCGTTCGACCCCTCGGGGAATCCCCACAACTCATCCCGCAGCAGTGCGGAGAGTTCGACCGCAAAGGCTTCGGCAAAGCGGTCGCAGAGGATGCGTGCCATGATATTTTCGTAGTCTGAGTCTCCGCGGAAATCACACGTTACGCCCAATGCAAACGGAGCCACATAGTCCTGAGGCATACCTGCCGCAGGCCCGGGCGAAACGAAATCGGCCAGCGACCGATTGACCTCATCACGCGGATTTTGGCTGCGCAGACAGGCCAGCCGAATCTCCGGAGCACCACAGCCGCACGCCGTGCCGTCCGCATGAATACACCCCTGCATCAGGATATCGTCTCCTTCGCTGCGGGCGGGCACGATGCCGACCACGGCATCGGCCCGCACCTGACCCGAGGCGATAAGACGACGCAGCATGGCCTGCGCATCATCAAAGAGACGGCGCGCCTCCTCGCCTTTGGTCGGATGGTCAAAAATCGCAGGATAACGCCCCGCCAGGTCCCACTGAATGAAGAAATAGGTCCAGTCGATACGCTCGATCAACTTTTCCAGCGGATACCGGGTTAGAACTCGCTTTCCGAGGTGTTTGGGTCGCGTGATGGTTCGGTCGGAGAACTCCAGACGGAGTTTGTGCTCGCGGGCTTCGGCCAACGGTCTCAACTCCTGACCTGCGTTCAATTCGGCATACTTGATTCGGATATCCTCCTGTTTCCTTTTGTATTTCTGGTGGAAATCGTGTTCCTTGAGCACGCTGTTCACCAAACGGGCGCAACTCGACGCATCGGTCGAGTGCGCCACCAGTCCGCTGTACGAGGGGGCAATGCGTACTGCCGTATGCAATTCCGAAGTGGTTGCTCCCCCGACACATATCGGAATATTCAACCCGGCACGTTCAAAATGCTCGGCCACGATGCGCATCTCTTCGAGCGACGGGGTTATCAGTCCGGAAAGAATCACGGCATCGACCTTTTCTGCTATGGCAGTCTCCACAATCTTCTCGGGAGGGGTCATCACCCCGAGGTCAATCATCTGGTAGCCGTTGCAGGCCAGCACGACCGAGACAATGTTTTTCCCGATGTCGTGCACGTCGCCTTTCACGGTGGCAATCAACAGTTTGGCCCCCTGCTCGATAGTTTCGCCCGTTTGGATATAGGGTTCGAGCACCGCCACGGCCTGTTTCATCACACGAGCCGACTTGACCACTTGAGGCAGGAACATTTTCCCGCTGCCAAAGAGTTCTCCGACTTCGCCCATGCCGACCATCAACACCTTGTCAATCACCTCAATGGCCGAACCGTACTTCTCGTATGCCTCCATCGTGTCGGCTTCGATGTGGGTCGTGATACCTTTCACCAGGGCGTGCACGATACGTTCCTCGACAGTTCCGTTCCGCCAGGCATCATGCTTAACCGTTTCGCCTCCAGCCTGCGCCGCCGCCATATGGGCTTCGGCATAGGCGGTCAGCCGCTCGGCAGCATCGGCACGACGATTCAGAATCACATCTTCGCAGAGGGTCAGCAGTTCGGGGTTAATCTCGTCATAAATCTGCAGCATCGAGGGATTGACAATCCCCATATCCATTCCCGCACGGGTGGCATGGTAGAGAAACACGGAGTGCATCGCTTCGCGCACGGGGTTGTTACCGCGGTAGGAGAACGAGAGGTTGCTGACCCCGCCGCTCACTTTGGCACCGGGACAGTGCGTCTTTATCCAGTCCGTCGCCTCGATAAAGGCACGTCCGTAGTCGTTGTGTTCGTCGATACCGGTAGCCACGGCCAGCACGTTCGGGTCGAAAATAATGTCCTGGGCCGGAAATCCGTTCTCGGTCAGCAGCCGATAGGCCCGTCCTGCGATTTCGATTTTCCGTTCATAGCTGTCTGCCTGCCCTTTTTCGTCGAAGAGCATCACCACGGCCGCCGCACCAAAAGCCCGCACCCGCCGCGCATGCTCCAAAAACTTCGCCTCGCCCTCCTTGAGCGAGATGGAATTGACCACCGATTTTCCCTGCGCCACCCGCAACCCCGCCTCAATCACCTGCCAGTCTGACGAGTCAATCATTACCGGCACCCGCGCAATTTCCGGTTCGGCGGCCATCAGGTTCAGAAACTCGGTCATAGCCTTCGGTGCATCGATGAGCGGCGCATCCATGCAGACATCTATCACCTGCGCCCCGCCCTCGACCTGCTCGGCCGCTACGGCCAACGCCTCGGCATACTGGTGTTCGCGTATGAGGCGGGCAAACTTGGCCGACCCCGCCACATTGGTCCGTTCACCGACATTCACGAAATTGGCGGCCGGCTCCACGCGCTGCACTTCCAATCCCGATAGTACCGTAGCCCCTTCGTCATCCTGCGGAGCGCGACAGGTGCGGGGCGTGTATTTCCGCGCCACCTCGGCAATCGCCCGAATATGCTCGGGGGTAGTCCCGCAACACCCTCCGACAATATTGAGCAGGTTACGTTGCAGGTACTCCTCAATCAACGCAGCCATATGCTCGGCACTCTCGTCATATCCCCCCATGACATTGGGCAACCCCGCGTTGGGATGGGCCGAAACGGCCATTTTGGCCACTCGTCCGATGCGTTCGATATAGGGCATCATCTGCCGTGCCCCAAAGGCACAGTTCAGCCCGATGCTCAAGAGGTTCCCATGCTCCACGGAGGCGTAAAATGCCTCTACGGTCTGCCCCGAGAGCACGCGTCCGCTGGCATCGGTAATGGTTCCGCTGACCATCAGCGGTATCTGCTCGTCACCAATGAGGGTCCGCAGGGCATAAATGGCCGCTTTGCAGTTCAGGGTGTCGAAAACGGTCTCTATCAGAATAAGGTCAGCCCCACCCGCTATAAGCCCCCGCATCTGCTCGGCATATCCTTCGGCCAGTTCGTCGAATGTAATATTTCGGAATCCGGGGTTATTGACATCGGGCGACATCGAGGCGCTTCGGTTGGTCGGCCCCACCGAACCGGCCACAAAGCGCGGTCTGCCGTCCTGTTTCTCGTATCGGTCTGCCACCTCGCGTGCGAGAGCAGCTGCTGTCCGATTCAGTTCATAGGTTTGGCTCTGCAACTCATAATCTTTCAGGGAGACCGGGTTGGCATTAAAGGTGTCGGTGGAGACAATATCCGCTCCCGCCTCGAAATAGGCCGCATGGATTTCGGCAATCACATCGGGCCGACTCACCACCAGGTAGTCGTTGCATCCGACATGTCCTCCGTAATCCGCCTCCTGCAGTTTTCGAGCCTGTATGAGGGTTCCCATGCCCCCGTCGAGCACCAAAATACGTTTGCGAAGTTCCTCTTTTATATTTCGTTCCATGGTTTTTCGAAAATATTTACAAATATAGTGATGTTGTTCAAAATGTGTGTCATGTCAGGGGCCTGAGGTTCGTCTGCGAAGCGGAGCAACGCCTCTACCTCAGGTTTACACTCGCAAAACGGAAATTATTTCAGGATAGTATATACACTTCATTTTCTGATGGTTATTGTGAGGTTCACTTAAAATGGGCAATAATTTTTGTTTCAGGTTTTGGCGGTTTGGAAATTTTGTCTACCTTTGCACTGCAAACGCAAAACGGAGGTGCCATAGCTCAGTTGGTAGAGCAAAGGACTGAAAATCCTTGTGTCCCTGGTTCGATTCCCGGTGGCACCACAGCAAAAAGAGGTTTTTATCATTCTGATAAAAACCTCTTTTTTTGCTGTATACCAAAGCACCCTTGAATGCCGTTCTTTTATTATCTTTCTGAGGCGAAACCTATTCAACCAACTATGGAAACGCTCTTTTCTATCCACATCAACGAAATCACCTGCACCCGTTGCGGACGATGTGTAGCAGTCTGCCCCTCACACATATTTCAACAGGAGAAACCACGAAATCCCATCGACATTCAGCATCCGCAAAATTGCATCAGCTGCGGACACTGCGTCGCAGCGTGCCCGACGGAGTCGGTTATCCACACCTCCTTCCCACCCGAAAAGGTACACCCGATTGACCGCCAACTGCTGCCCACTGCCGAGCAGGTGATGGCGCTGTGTCGGGCACGACGGTCGAACCGTGCCTTTTCCGACAAGCCCGTACCGCGTGAGGCGCTGGAGCAGATTGTCGAAGCCGCACACCGGGCACCCACGGCCAGCAACATGCAGAAGGTGTCGTTCACCGTGGTGACCGACCCCGAAATGTTGCGCCGCATTACGAACTTGACACTGGATGTCTACGGCGAACTGATACGGCTGTTGGAAAACCCGTTGCTACGCCCCATTCTCAAACATGTCGTAAAACAGGGATACCGATACCTGCCCACGTTCCATCGGTTGGTGAAGGCCCAGGCCGAAGGTACCGACCTGATACTGCGCGGCGCCAAGGCGCTGCTGTTGATACACACGCCTGCGGACGTGCGTTTCGGGAAAGCCGATGCCAACCTGGCCTATGAGAACGGTTCGTTGATGGCCGAGAGTTTGGGGGTGAGTCAGTTTTACACCGGCTTTATCTGCTCAGCATTTGACAACGACCGTAAAGGGCGTTTCCAAAAGCTGCTGGGGATAGAGGGGCAGAAGCTGCAGGCAGGCATGGCACTGGGGATGCCCGCGTTCCGTTTTGCCCGATACATTGACAAGAAACCGGCCGATATAAAGTGGATATAGCCTGATTTTATTCGGCACGTTTATTGCGAATACCAGAAGCTAAAAACACCTGTTCACCGCCTCCCTGGGGGGGGGCAATTTATCCGCTACATACGATGAATACAAAGATTGCCTTTTTCGGCACCAAACCCTATGACCGCGAATCCTTTGACCGGGCCAATGAAGCCTTTGGATTTGACATACACTACTACAAAGGCCATCTGACTCCCGAAAGTGCCATCCTGGCACAGGGGGCTGCGGCTGTCTGCATTTTTGTGAACGACACGGCCGATGAGGCCGTTATCCGCGCCCTGAAAGCACAGCAGGTGCCGTTGATTGCCCTGCGCTGCGCCGGGTTTAACAACGTCGATTTGAAAGCTGCCGCACGCGAAGGGATTGAGGTGGTGCGTGTACCGGCCTATTCTCCATATGCCGTGGCGGAACATGCTGTGGCGCTGATGTTGTCGCTGAACCGAAAGATACACCGTGCCTATTGGCGGACACGCGACGGAAACTTTGCCCTGCACGGATTGATGGGATTCGACATGCACGGCAAAACGGCGGGAATTATCGGAACGGGAAAGATTGCCAAGATTTTGATTCGCATTTTGCGCGGGTTCGGAATGGAGGTCGTGGCTTATGACCTCTATCCCGACCGGAAGTTTGCCGAAGAGGTAGGGATGCGTTATGTCACGCTGGAGGAGTTGTATGCGGTTTCGGATATTATTTCGCTGCACTGCCCGCTGACCGACGAAACGCGGTACATGATTGACAGTGCCGCCATCGAGCGCATGAAGCCCGGCGTGATGCTGATTAACACGGGCCGCGGCCAGTTGATTCACACCCAGGCGCTTATCGACGGGCTGAAAGAGAAACGCGTGGGGGCCGCAGGGCTCGATGTGTACGAAGAGGAGGGGGACTATTTCTACGAGGACAAGTCGGACAAGATTATCGACGATGATACGCTGGCACGGCTGTTGTCGTTCAACAATGTGATAGTGACCTCGCATCAGGGATTTTTCACGCGCGAAGCGCTGGCGAATATTGCGGAGACGACCCTGTCCAACATTCAGGAGTTTGTCAAGGGGATGCCGTTAAGCAACGCGGTGCGGGGCGACAAGTAACGGGAAGAGACGCCGCAGAGGGTTTGCAGGCAGCAGCGTCAGGGAAGAGCGCAACATTATTGCGTTTTCCCTGACGCTGCTGCGATAAGGCGGTCGTAGTAGCGTTCGGCGCTGTAGCAGTCGTCGAGTCGGCCGCAGGCCTCTCGCGCCAACCGGTTGGCGCGAGAGGGGTCTTGTCGGAGGCGTTGCAACGCCTCCGACAAGCCTGCGGCCGACCCTGCAGGGTAGAGTTCACCGCACCGACCGTTATCGATGATTTCGGGGAGTCCTCCGACCGTCGGGAGCACCAGCGGGGCACCGTAGTACATGGCCTCAACCGCCGCCAGCGGGAAACCCTCATACCAGCGGCTCGTCATCACGGCCGCCAGGGCTCCGCCATATAAATCCGCTATTCCCTGCCGGTCGAGCTGCCCCAACAACTCCACGTTCGGCGGCACCGAAGGCAACACATACCCCTCGGCCACCACACCCGCCACGCGGAAGGTCAGGTCAGGTAAGAGCCGCGCCGCCTCGAACAAGGTATCGATGCCCTTCTCGGGGCTGAGCCGCCCGGCATAAGCCACATAGTCGCGTGTGGTCACTTTATGGAGAGGCTGTGGCATCTCTGCCTTGTCAATGGCATTTGGAAGCACCACAAACCGCTCCCGCGGAATCCCCGCATACCTACTCAGCAAATCGTGCTGAAAATCCGACAACGCGAGAAAACAATCGACATGCTCCGAGAAATAGCCACGCCAGCGGCTCCACCACCCCCGCAGCGCATACCCAAAACTCCCCGCCACACTCCCTTCGCACCGCCGCACCAGACAGTTCCACTCGCGCCCCCGCCGTTCGCCGCACCGCTCGCACACCTCCCCTTGCAAATAACAGATGCCCGTAGGACACACCAAGCGGTAGTTGTGCAACGTCATCAGCACCCGAACCCCCTCGGCCTTCAGCACCGGCAACACGGCAGGTGAAATAACCGGAAAGAGGTTGTGGACAATAGCCACTTCGGGTCGTTCCCGCCGCACCAGTTCGCGTACCTGCTGTACTGACCGCCGATTGTAGAGTGCCGAGAAAAGCGAGGTCAGCCGCCCTCCGCGCCAGGACCGTATCTCGTCGTAGGAGCGTTCGTAGAGAAGCACCGTATGCCCGTGCTTTTCGAGCAGGCGGCGTTGGAAGGCCACGACCCCCTCTTCACCGCCCACGCGGCTGTACCGATTATGCAGGATAAGAATTTTCATGGTTGGTCATCCTCCATAAAGCACACCATTTCTGCCGAAATCAATCCCCATGCGCAACAACGGGGCTACTCCAGGTGTCGTTTCCGCCAGGCCAGTACCGCCACGACAGCCGCCAGGGCGTAAACCACCCAGATGGCATAGAGTGCCGGAGGTGCAGAGTCTGCTCCGTAGGAGTGCATGCCGCTGAGGAAGTAATTGACCCCGAAGAAGGTCATCAGTACGGCTCCCAGCCCAACGACCGTCATCAGGTTAAAAAGATAGTCCCCGCCGCGTCGTATGGCAGGCACAAAACGGGCATGGAGAATAAAGGCATAGACTATCATCGTAATCAGGGCCCATGTCTCTTTGGGGTCCCAACCCCAGTATCGCCCCCACGATTCATTGGCCCATACCGCTCCAAGGAACGTTCCCGCGGTCAGGAGCACCAGTCCGACGGTCAGTGCCATTTCGTTGATAATGGTGAGTTCGCGAATTTGTCCGTTGAGTCGCAGGGCATTCCGCGCGGTTTTGCAAGCCATAATCAGGAGCGAGATAAGCCCGAGCAGGAATCCAATGCCGAAGAATCCATAGCTGCCCGTAATGGCGGCCACATGAACCAGCAGCCAGGGTGATTTGAGCACCGGCACCAGAGGGGTAATTTCGGGGTCCATCCAGTTGAGGGTCGAGACGAACATAAGCACCCCGGAGAGGAATGCCGCCAGCGCGAGGGTCATTCTGGAGCGCCATCCAAAGGCGAGGCCGGCGACAGCCGTAGCCCACGCAACGAAAATCATCGATTCGTAGGCATTGGAGACGGGCGGCCGTCCGGCGATGTACCATCGCAGCCCCACCCCGAAGGTTTGTCCGAGGAAGATAACCACGACCACGGCAGTCAATATCCTCACCACGATACGCCATCCCCGCGAAGGATTGACCAGGCGGAAGATAAGCGCCAGAATAAGCAACAGCCCGAAACCCATGTAGAAGAATCCGGCCCATTTGAAGAGGTTGAGGCGGTTGTAGAGCATCTCGGCATCAATGCGTTTCGCATCGATGTGGTAGGCCTTAGCTTTGGCGTTCTGGTAGGTGGCCATCATGCCGATAATCTCCTGCGGAACGCTCCAGTCGCCCGATTCGATGGACTTCATCGTTTCGGTGGCAAACCACGGGAATATTTTGCTGACAAACATCGAGTCCTGCCCCTGAAACGCGCTCAGGTCGTCGCCCGGCGAGTACCACGCATCGTTGTTGTCCAGCGTGCCGTCATGCGGAAAGATTGCCAGCATCTGCCCCGCAAAGAGGGTGTTGATGATGTTGATTTTTTCGTCCAGTTTAAGGAGTTCCTTGTCGTACTTGTTCCGTTCGCGCACGGGTTTGGCATAGACCGCTTCGACCTCGTCGGCAAAGAGGTAGTTCCCCTCGTCGTCCAGCACATCGATAAAGGCCAGTTTGCCACTCTCGACCTGTTCGTCATCAGCAGCCGTCTTGCGCAGCAACGCCTCACTCCCCACTTCGATAAAAGGGATTCGGCTCCAGATTTGCGGCTGCGTCACAATCCCGAGCAGCACCTGATTCGGATTCAGCTCCCGGTAAGCGTCTTCACGGGCAATCTTCCGCAACAGTTTGGCCGCATAAGTATCTACCGGTTCGACCCGCCCCTGACCGCTCTGTACAACAAGGTGTCCAAAGGCTTCAGCCGTTTCGGGGCTCACCGCCGTCTCTTCGGCATACATCTGTGCCAGGCGTTTCTCCCGCCGACGGTCAATCGTTCGGTTGGGGCGCTGTTCAGCGCGGTCTTCCGTCCACGCCTCCTCCGACGAACCGCTTTGCAACCCTGCAGCCCGTTCCGCTTCGGCCTCGCGCATGGCCTCTTCGGCGTGCTGCCGTTCGATGGCCTCCATCTGCCGGCGGGCATTCTCCTGCAACTCGGAGAGGGTCATGGTATCCACCCGCTGCTGAGCCGACACCGACGGGACACCGCACCACAAGAGAGCCGCCAAAACAGCCACTCCGCCTGCCGTTTTACGACCCAACATACGCGCCAGCGTACGGAAGCGCGAATTTTTATGGAAGAGTGCCACCACCATTCCCGCCATCAGGAGCACATAGCCGAAATAGGTAATGAGCATCCCGGCCCGGTCGCGGTTCACCGAGAGAATCGTCCCCCCCTCGTCGGGGTCGTAGCTCGACTGGTAGAGGCGGTAGGCGCCGACTTGCAGTACGTTGTTCATGTAGATATTTTCATATCGGTCGGCTTTACCCTGTTGCCGCACCACGACATCGCTCTCAAACGACGAGGGGCTGTGCGAACCAGGGTAACGCACCAGACGGAAATCGGTGAGTTCAACTTCAAAGGGGAGTGTTTCGAGCACTTGTGTGGGATTTTCGGGGTCGAGCAGTTGGGCAGAGCGTTCTCCCTCACGAATGTGCATCAGGCCTTCGCGCCCCGTGAGGTGGGTGACCAGCGCCCCGAGCAGAATCACGGCAAAGGCACCGTGAAAGAGCAGGGAGGCCCATTTACGTTGCTGCACCATGCGCTGTCGGACGGCAATGCCGACAAAGTTCACGACCAGCAGGAATTGCAGGACAAAGAGCAGCGGATTGTAATAGACCCAGTGTCTGGCCACGGGGGTTCCGTACTTGCTTTCGACAAAGGTAGCCGCCGCCAGCAGCACGGCATATAGGGCCAGGAGTACGGCCATGGCCGGATAGGAGATAAGTATCTGCACGAGTTTCTTCATACGCGAGGAAGGGTGGAGAGAGACGGGCAAAGGGGTGTGTTAAAGGGTCAATTTCAGGTCCTGCATCATCTGCCCGAACTCCTCGGGCGTGAGTTGTTGTGCGGCATCGCTCAGCGCCGCAGAGGGGTTGCAATGGGATTCGACAAAGAGGCCGTCGAGTCCGAGCGCGAGTGCCATCCGTGCCACATGGGGCACCAGTTTGGCTTGTCCCGCAATGTGGCTGGGGTCGCAGACTACCGGCAGGTCGGGCCGCTGTGCCTTGAGCCACAGCGGGATACTCCATATCGGGTTGTTGCGGAAGATATCCTTTTCCCAGGCACAGAAACCGCGGTGAATGGCCACGATACGCCCTTTGATGTTTGCTCTCTCGAGGCGTTCGAGAGCACCGAGCCAGAGAGCCGAGTCGGGTGCCACGGGGTTTTTGACATAGACGTCGATGTGGCAACCCCGCAGGGCATCGGCAATATCCTGCACGTCAAAAGGGTTGGTTGCGGTCCGTGCTCCAATCCAGGCAATATCGACACCGGCCTTGAGGAGCAGTTCGGTGTTTCGGACGCTGTTGAGTTCAGTGGCAATGCGCATGCCGTATCGCGTCCGCACCTCTGTCATCCATTCGATACCGTCGGCCCCCACGCCTTCGAAGCATCCGGGGCGGGTGCGGGGTTTCCACAGGCCGGCTCGGAAGACCGTCACCCCGACGGCAGCGAGTTGTTCGGCTGTCGTCAGGAGTTGGTCCCTGCTTTCGGCGCTGCACGGGCCGCTGACGATAATTTTATCTGTGGTGAGTTTCATGTTTGGGGTTAGTTTTAAGGAATAAAGGTAGTATTTTGTTGTCGGAAACACCAAAGGGATGTCCAAAAAAGCGAAAATTTCGTCTCGCGCACCGTACACGATGTCATAAAAAAGGTTGCCCGGATTTCCTCTTGCAGGAAATCCGGGCAACCCAGTCGTTGCGTGCTTGTCATGTATGCCCTACGACATAAAGTAGTTGCGCATCCGTTCGAAGATATTTTTGGTTTTGGCCGTGGCCGACGGTTTGAAGTTGTCCGAGTTGCGGAACTTCTCGAGGGCCTCTTTTTCGGCCGGGGAGACATGCGCCGGAATATGGATATCCACCACCACCAGCAGGTCGCCCGTGCCATAACCGTTCACATCGGGTATTCCTTTTCCGCGGAGCCTCAACACACGCCCGGCCACCGTTCCCGGTTCCACCTTGATACGCGCTTTGCCATCGACGGTCGGCACCTCGACCGATGCCCCCAAAATGGCGTCCGCCACGTTCAGCGAGAGGTTGTATATCAGGTCGTTCCCTTCACGGTGCAGTTCCGCATGGGGTTCTTCCTCAATGACCACCAACAGGTCACCGTTAATTCCCCCGTGTTTGGCCGCATTGCCTTTGCCCGATACCGAGAGCTGCATCCCTTCACCGACCCCGGCCGGGATGTTGATTTCCACCACCTCTTCCCCTTTGAGGGTTCCGTTGCCGTGGCATTTGGGACAGGGGTTGGTAATGACCTTTCCCGAGCCGCCACAGTTCGGACAGGTCGTGGTGGTTTGTGTCCGTCCGAAGAAGGTATTGACCACCTGCGTCACGTGCCCCGAGCCCCCACAGGTCGAACAGGTCGCATACGAATTGCTGTCCTTGGCACCCGAGCCGCCGCACTGGTCACACTTGATGTCTTTTTTGATTTTGAGTTTTTTGGTGGTGCCTTTGACAATCTCTTCGAGGGTCAGTTTCACCTTCACGCGCAGGTCACTGCCGCGCGAAACGGTTTTCCCGCCGTAGCCGGCACCGCCCGAGCTAAAGCCGCCAAAGCGTCCCCCGCCGAAAATATCTCCAAAACGCGAGAAGATATCCTCCATCGTGAATCCGCCAAAGTCCCCGCCAAAACCGCCGTATCCTCCGGCACCACCGGCCGCTCCGCCCATTCCGGCATGTCCGAACTGGTCGTAGCGTGCTTTTTTGTCGGGGTTGCTGAGTACGTCGTAGGCTTCGGCAGCCTCTTTGAATTTCTCTTCGGCATTTTTATCCCCCGGATTTTTGTCGGGGTGGTACTTGATGGCCGCTTTGCGGTAGGCCTTTTTAATCTCTTCGGCCGACGCATCGCGGCTCACGCCGAGCACCTCATAATAATCTCTTTTTTCAGCCATTATCTCGTAAACCTATTTTCTGTATTTTATCCTCCTCATGGGCTAAAGCGCCCGCCGCCGTCCGCAGACCGCGCAGGCGATGCAAGGCACTATTCTCCCACCACCACTTTGGCAAAGCGCAGCACCTTATCCTTCAGCATATAGCCGGTTTGCACCACATCGATAACGGTACCTTTTTTTTCGGCTTCGGGCACGGGAACCTTGGCCACCGCATCGTGGAAATCGACATCCATCGGTTTTCCCAGCGCGTCAATCGGCGTCACTCCTTTGCTTTTGAGGATATCGAGGAATTTCTGGTAGATAAGCCGCACCCCTTCGCGTTCGGCTGCAACAGCCTCCTTGCCGTCCATGGCAGCCAGGGCCCGTTCGAAGTCATCCACTACGGGGATTATGGCCTTAATGACATCTTCGCCTGCGCTGGCGATAAGGTCCATTTTTTCCTTGAGGGTACGTTTACGGAAGTTGTCGAACTCGGCCGAGAGGCGCATGTATTTATCCTGCCATGCTTTGCACTCTTCTGCCATTTTGGCAGATTCATCCCCCTCTTCCGCTGCGGGCAGCTCCGCTTCGGGTGTCACCGTGTCAGTGGCTTCGGTCGGCTGTGCTGATTTTTCGTCAGCTACACTGTTTTCAACTTCTTGATTTTCAATATTATTTTCGTGCTTTTCCATCATCTTAACGTATTGTTCCGAGGTGAGTTTGTCAAATAGCGTACCAATTTCCTACCCTTCGGCCTGAAAAACGCTCTTCAGGAGAGCCATTTGGCGCGCAGGATTATATTTCTCGTCGATAATCCGACAACACTCCTCCCGCACCGCTTCGCGTCGGGCGGGTTCCAACCCCACCCAGCCGTGAATGGCCTCGGCCAACGATTCGACACTGTCTGCCCGGAAAAACGAGCCGCTCACCCCGGGCACAATCGCCTCCGATTCGGGCATCTGTTTGCAGGCGTTGTCGTGCGTCACCACGGGGGTTCCAAACATCAGGGCATGCATGGCCGTCAGCCCCACGTTACCCGGGCTCACGCACACATCGCCGTGATAGAGGAGCGTTCCGATAAGGTGTTCGTCGTAGGTCTCACCGTAGAACCAGACGCGGTCGGCCAGCCCCAGCCGTTCGGTCTGCGCTTCGAGGGTCTCTCGGGCGGGTCCGTCGCCCACCAGCACCAGGTTGCAGGGTGTTCCCATGGTGTCGAGCCGCGCCATGGCCTCGAGCAGCAGGTCGAGTTTTTTGGTTGCGGTGAGTCGCCCGACAAAAACCAGCAGCGGTCTCTCTTCGCCGAAGTAGTTTCGGATAAAGCTGCGGTCACCGAGGTGTTCGCGTATGGCGCGTTGTTTGTCGTAGTCGAGCGAGTTGTAGATAACGGTCATTCGCTCCTTCGGAAATCCCTGTTCCAGCAGGAGCCGATAGGCCCGTTCGCCGTAGAGCAGCAGGTGCCCTGCCAGTCGGAACCAGGCCATGTTTTTGCGCAGTTTCCATCCCGTTTCGTCGCCGTAGAGTCCGTGCGACCAGAGGTAGACGGGTCGGCGCAGGAGCCTTGCCACGAGGGCTATCAACCAGTTGGAGCGAATACCCGGATTCCCCGTCAGGACATAAGCATCGTAACGTCGGGCGAAGGCCTTGCGCAACGCTCCTCGCTGCCACACCAACTTGTCCCTCTTCCGATAGACGTTGTGCAGGTAGCCGCGGAATCCCCGAAGCGACGTGAGGTCCATCAGGGCGATGCCGCCGACGGACTCTTCACCGGCCAGAAAATCGAACTCCAAGGCAGAGTCCTCGTCCATCGCCCGATAAATCCCCGCCCTGTACAACGGAGCAATGTTGAATATGCAGCAGATTTTTTTCATGGCGAGGCAAAGATACGGTACTTTTCGCACTCTTCCCCACTCCCCTTCCCAACGAAATTTCCATTGATATGGAATAAAACGAGTCGGCGCGTGTTCTTTACCCGAAAGAACACGCGCCATCCCTTTTCGTCCGACCGCACACCGCCCCCTTACATTATCGGGCGAGGCACTCTTCTATCTGTTCCACCAGTTTATCCTTCTCCGAGGGGCGTTCGGCATCCATCGTGACGATTTTGCCATCCCGTCCAACCAGAATATAGGTAGGGAAACCCGACACATCATAAGTTCCCATGAAGAGATGCGTGGCCTGTTGATTGAACCAATAGTTCTCCCCCTCGACGGGCATTTGGGCTACCATCTGCTGCCACGCCTGCTGCTCTGACGACAGACAGAGATTTACAAACACAACCTCTTTCCCGTGCAGGGCTTCGTGCAGAGCCGGTGCAAATTTCATCTCCGCCCGACACGGGCCGCACCACACGGCATAGACATCGACATATATCACCTTGCCGGGATAGCGGGCTGCCAGATAAGCAAAAAAGTCGCCCTCTGGAATTTCCGTCAGCGTACTGTCGGCCTCCATGTAGGTGATCCCCTCCATGGGCGTATCGGGGAAAGTCGGCGCCCCTTGCAACCGCGCGGCCAGTTCCGCGAGACGTTCGTTCAACGACGGGTCGTCGAAGGCACTCCGCATCTCCGGAACCGAATCGTACAGGGCCGCGTTCTGCTCCAAGGCACCCGACAGGAACTTCCACCGCATCACATCACGGCTTTTCGAGGCGGGCTCCTGTCCGAGCAACTCGATACCCCGGCGCACCATCACAGCATGCTGGCCCTGCCCAAAAGCCTGTGCGAGCACACTGTCGGCAAAAAGTTTGGCCTGCATATAGGCCAAAAGATGATACGAGAACATCATCGTTTTGAAATTGGTCGCATCGTGGATACCAAACAGCGAGTCGCCGAACACCTTTTGTTGCGCAGCGAAATCGTCCTCCTGCACACGATAACCTATCAGGTAATTGGCCAAAGAGAACAGGATATCCCGGCGGGCAAAATCCTGCATGGCAGGGCTCAGATTGAACTGGGTCATCGAATCCTGAAGCCTTGCCGCCTGCTGCCGCACCTGAGACAACAGGCTGTCCGGCTCGACATTCAGATCGAAATTAACGCCATACAGCATCTGCGCCTCCTTGTCCCGAATACGATTCAACTCTCTGTTCTCCGCCGCATTCGCCCCTGAGAATTGAATCGCAGCGACCCCGTCGGACTGCAATTTGGAGGCATCGATCGTCAGATGGACCGAATCGCCCGGCGAGACGAAGAAATTGACAAAGCGGTCGCCATACACGAGCGTCGCATTGTGATAGTCCGTAATTCCGTCGGTTTCGAAACGGAACGATCCATCGTCAGCCAACCGCCGCGCCAACCGATTGTCAGAGATGGGATCGCACAGGTTCCACAGAATCACCCCCGAACCATCCGCCGCGCGATTGATCACCTGTCCGACCACTACGGTCGTCTGTCGTTTGGGTGCGTTGTTACTGCCGCAGGCGACGAGCATGGCTACCATGCTCATTACCGCTAAAAACCGTGTAATTTTCATATACAGTGATTGTTGAGTACCTATATACGTCTATGCTCAGCCTCCCTAAATGGGAATTCCGTCCCGCCCTACGACCGTCCGAAGAGTTTTTCGACCGTCCGAACCACATAGTCGGGTTTCGGGTCCAGCGGGAAGACATGGTGCGGTTTGAGGTACCACAGCTCCTTGTTGCGCTGGAAGTGGGCTTCGCCACCACCCGTAATGTTCAGCATCACAATCTTTTCGGGGTCGATACGTCCGTCGCGCACCGCCTGAATCAGCGTCGCCAACGCCACTCCCGCTGCCGAATAGATGTCCACACCCTCCAACTCTTCAAAGAGTTTACGGGCTGCCCGCGCCTCTTCGTTGGTTGCCACGAGGATATCCCCATCCGTAGCCTTCAGGGCATCGTACAGCCCGCCGTGCATGCTGTACGGCGGTTTGCGGTTCGAGAGTACTTTGGCATCAATGGCCTCGGCGTCGGCACGGGCCTGAGCCGCATCGTAGGGCAGCATTTCGCGGCTGTCGGCACGCCAGGCGTCGTACATCGGCACGAACGGAATGTTTTGCGACACCATCAGTTTCATCACCTTGTTGCCGAAACGGCCGTCTTCAATCAGGCGCAGGTTGGCTTCCCAGGCGGCAATGGCCCCGGTGCCGCTCCCGACAGCCTGAAAATAGTAGTCGGGGATTTCGCCGATGGTGGTCACGGCCGAGAGCACCGTGGTACCCATCCCGTCGCGGCGAGCCACGTTTTTCGCGCCCCCTTCGGCATAGAAGAGCGGCGATTGAAGAGCGAGGTTGCTCAGGTGGATGGCATCGAAATAGTCACCGCCGGTTTGCGGGGCGATAAGTTTCACGCAGGGGTCGAGCGGCGCATCGAACCACAGGGCGTTGATATTCTCTTCGGGAACGGAGAGCAGCAGCGGGATTTTGTTGTCCGAGCACACTTTGGCAAAGGCTCGTGCGGTATTTCCGGCCGAGGCCACCACCAGGATACGCTGTTCGTTGTCCGCACGGCGTGCGCAGACGTTATAGGCTTCGGTCTCC
>NBJMC04203__coassemble_637_pt1 | contig 18623 bp, 19 predicted proteins | sample NBJMC04203__metabat2_high_PE_019 | metagenome-assembled genome bin NBJMC04203 | reverse complement strand
GTATGATTACATCCGACCCCTGTAGAAGATACATATGCCTGTCAAAAGAGAATAACGTCAGCAACAGTATAGCTGGTGCCAAAAGTCGTCATCCTCCCCGTCAGCATAGGGAAATTACAAACTTTGGTTGCTGTTGCCCTTGTCTTTCGCAGCGGCATAGCTGATGGAGAGCGCATTGGCACGTCTAAGCTCCTGCTTAATGTCCGTTACCATCCCCATCTTCGTCGCAGCGTCGATTTTGAGGCTGACCGTCATATCGGGACGGTCTTTTTCGCTCAATTTATCGCGTTCGGAAGCGATGAACTCAGTGATGTTCGTCAGGGAGCTGTAAGCCCCATTCAGCTGGATACGCGGAGCCGTCCCAAACTGAGCAGCCAGAGCCTTGGTGGGCGGCCCTACGTAGATGTAGCTGACCAACGATTTTTTTTCGAGTTTTTGCGCTTCGCTGGCTTGAGGCGCAGTTACCTGCACCTTCAACTCCGCCTCACGCATCGTAGTAGTGGCCATGAAGAAAAAGAGGGCCATGAATACGATATCGGGAAGCGAAGAAGTGGATAATGCCGGGGTCTCTTTAGAACCTTTTCTTTTGATCTGTGCCATAACAATTACCTCCCTCCTGTCAAATCGCGTGGTTCAGCTTCGGAAATCTTAACGGGAATAGCCTTATTGACCGCCTGTTTCTGTGCGTCACTCAAGTCTTCGAGCGGACGGCCAAATCTTTGGAGAGCCAACTCGTTCTTAGCCTCGTTAAAAGCCTTGGTCAATTCATTCTGTACTTGTATGTACGTGTCGTAGCTGGTACTGCGGTCGTTCTGGAGAGAAATCAGACCCTTGCTTACCGGGTAATTACCCAGCAGAGGGATCTCGGTCATCTCTTTTTCCGGCATACTGGGGTCGTTAGTTGGATTGGTGATAAAAGCTTTGGCTTTTTCACACAATCCACTAATGTCCATACGTTGACCTGCAACCATTAACTGGTTATTACCACTGACAAACACCATGAGCACATTCCGCTCACGGGCGTCCATCCCGGGGTCGTTTTCCTGCTCGACCAGAGGAGGCAACTTCCGCGCAATGCCCGAATCGACATTCATGGAGGTTGTCACCAGCCAGAAGATGAGCAACAGGAACGCGATATCGGCCATCGAACCGGAATTAATTTCTGGAGTTTTTCTAGCCATCGTGCGACCGGTTATTTTTTAAAGACTTTATAAAATTCAGTGGCAAGGATGCTGATGATCACTCCCGCAAACGTGATATACAAGGCCCACAACGCGGTATCGCTGAATATCAGGTCGAACGAATCGTCCATCACTTTGCCGCTTGCCAACTTGATCGGCTCGTCGGTTGCCAATGCATAGGAGACAAGCACGACAACCACTAATGCTCCCAAGCCTACCAAAGCGCGTTTGGCGCTTTTGGGGTTTTGCGCTACGCCAAGCAGCGGCATCAGGATCACCGCCACAACGGCAAGCACCACCATAACAAGCCCCCAGATCAGCATCGTATCCAGCCCCGAGTTCACCTCGGCAACGTCCGAGAATGTAACGGTTCCGATGATCACCAGCACGGTGGAGACAATCAGCAGTGCGTATTTAATTATTGAAAGGTACTTCATGTTTTTGTCTTTCCGAAAACGCGTTACAGAGAACGCTGGTTACTTATTTTTTCAAATATTTCGTCAGGATATCTACCAGCGAAATGGAGGCGTCTTCCATCGAGATCACCAGACCGTCGATCTTAGCCAACAGATAGTTGTAGAACAACTGCAGAATCATGGCTGCGATCAAACCACCCACGGTCGTCAACAGGGCCACCTTCATACCACCGGCAACCAGACTCGGAGCGATATCACCGGCAGCTTCGATGGCATCGAAAGCCTGAATCATACCGACTACCGTTCCCAAGAAGCCCAACATCGGAGAGAGCGCGATAAAGAGTGAAATCCAAGTCAAACCATTTTCAAGACGACCTGCCTGAACCGACCCGTATGAAGCGACGGATTTTTCCACTACGTCAAGGCCTTCGCCGGCGCGGTCGAGACCCTGGTAGAAGATCGAGGCAACCGGACCACGGGTATTGCGGCAAACTTCTTTAGCTGCTTCAACACCACCGTTGTTCAGTGCGTTTTCGACTTTCTCAAGCAGTTTTTTGGTATTGATAGTGGCAAGGTTCAGATAGATAACGCGTTCTATCACGATGGCAAGACCCAGCACCAAGCAGAGCAGAATCGGCGCCATCCAGGGCACCCCACCTTCGATGAATTTTTGCTTCAGAGCCTGGTGCATCGGTTGACCGCCCAGGTCTTCTTCAGCAGCAACTGCTGCGTCTGCCGTAGCCGGAGTGGCCGGAGTAACAGCAGTCTGCTCGGTCTGCGCTGCAGCAGCCGAATCAGCGGCATCTTGAGCGTACAGGTTCGCGGTGCCGAAGGTCAGCAGACCTACCATGGACACGATTGTCAGAAGTTTTTTCATAGTGACGGTAAAATTTGATTAGTTGTTTTTGTTTGTGTGTGTCGTTTGTTAGTGTTGTGAGCAGGTGCAGGGCTGTTGAGCCTGCGGATGGTGTGCCTTGTCGGAAGCGCAGGGGCGCGTTGTGTGCGGACCCGCCTATCGCAAGGCGTTGCGGAGGAAAAGGGATTCGAACCCTTGATACCCTTTTGAGGTATACACACTTTCCAGGCGTGCTCCTTCGACCACTCGGACATTCCTCCCTGGTGTGATATGCGGCTTCAAGTTGCCCGGCAGTAAATTGATTGTCAAAAAGTTACTTGCCAAGTCCTTTGTCATAGCCCCCATGGTGATGCGGGTTACGGAGCCGTTTTAACGCGTTAAAGTTAGAATAAATATTTGGAGTGCACAACATTCGGGCAAATTTCTCGCTTTTGCCGCACTTGCCGAACCCCCCGATTAGAGGGTGATTTCGCCGCGGATGGGGGTATGGAGGTAGTGTTCGAGTTGGCTTGGGGGGAGCGCCTCGCCCAGCAGGTACATCAGTTTGGCCAGGGCGGCTTCGGTGGTCATGTCGCGTCCGCTGACCACGCCGGCCTTGAGCAGCGCACGCCCCGTGTCGTAGAGGGCCATGTCCACGCTCCCTGCGGCACATTGCGTGACGTTGATGACCACGACGCCGCGGCGGACGGTCTCCGCCACTGCCTCCACAAACCACGGTTCGGTCGGGGCGTTGCCTGCCCCGTAGGTCTCCAGTACCACGCCGCGAAGAGCCTCGATGCCCAGCATCGCCCGAAAAATCTCGGGTTGCAAACCCGGAAAGATACGAATGACCGCCACACGGGTCTCCAGCGAGGTATTCACCTTGAGTGACGGCAGAAAACTGTCCACTTTCCTTATATAAGGGGTGTTGTATTTGATGGTGATGCCGGCCTCGGCCAACGGCGGGTAGTTGGGGCTGCGGAAGGCGTTGAAGTGTTCGGCGTTGTACTTTATCGTGCGGTTGGCGCGCAGCAGGCTGTTCTGAAAGTAGATGCAGACCTCGGGCACCTCGCCGGCTGCCGCTATCTCGATGGCCGAAATCAGGTTTTCGCGTCCGTCCGTCCGCAGGACACCTATCGGTATCTGGCTCCCGGTGAAGATAATCGGTTTGGCCAGGTTCTCCATCATGAAACTCAGTGCCGAGGCGGTATAGGCCATGGTGTCGGTGCCGTGGAGTACCACAAAACCGTCGTGGTGTTCGTAGTGGTCGCGGATGACCTCCGCCAACCGTATCCATTCCGTAGGGCTCACGTTCGACGAGTCGATAACCGGGTCGAAGGTGATGGTCTCTATCCGTACGCCGAATTTGCGCAACTCGGGCACTTCGGTGTCGATTTGGCCGAAGTCGAACGGGGCCAGGGAGCCTGTTTCGGGATTGGTCTTCATCCCGATGGTTCCGCCGGTATAAATAAGGAGTATCGAGCGTTCCATCATAGGACAAAGCTAACACTTATTTTGTTCGGTTGGTTCGGGGCGGTGCGGAAGCTGCCGAAAACAGTGCGCCCGTTCCGCCTTATGGCGGAACGGGCGCAGGATAATAGCATCGTGGGCTGGGAGGCGTTCCCTACCGCACGATGGTCATTTCGTCAATCAGTCGGCGGCACCCGGCATACTTGTCGATGATGAAGAGCACGTAGCGAATATCCACGGCAATGGTGCGTTGTACGTCGGGTTCGAAGGCGATGTCGCCGCTCATGGCTTCCCAGTTGCCGTCGAAGGCGAGCCCTATCAGGCGGCCGTCGGCATCGAGCACGCCGCTGCCCGAGTTACCGCCCGTGATGTCGTTGTTGGTGAGGAAGGCCACCGGTACCTCGCCATCCACGGCATATTCGCCGAAGTCTTTGGCTTCGTACAACGCTTTGAGGCGTGCCGGAACGATAAAGTCGGGGTTGTTCGGGTCCTCTTTCTCCATCACGCCCTTCAGGGTGGTGAAGTAGTTGTAGAAGACGGCATCGGCAGCCCAGTAGGGCAGCACCTGTCCGTAGGTCAGACGCAGCGTGAAGTTGGCATCCGGAGCGAAGGCCTTGTCGGGGTTCATCTCGAGGAGCCCGGCCACCCAGAGCCGATGGCCACGGGCAAATTTCTCAGCCGCAGGGGTCAGGGCGTTGCTTCTCAGCTCGAGGTCTTTGGCAGCCACCGAGGCGGCAGCCACGACGGCCGGGTCGGCAGCCCATTGGGCGCGGTCGAAGTTTTCGAGGGCGGCGTAAAAGCGGGTCGTGTCGGTCAGCAGCGACTTATCGGCCAGCGTTGCGGCATACCCGGCAATGTCCGGGCGAACGGCCGCAAAGAACGACGGTTCGTCGGCTGTCGAGATGCTGTCGGCAAAGATTTGCAGCATGCGGAGGGTCACCTTGCGGTCGGTCGAGGGGCTGTAATCCTTGAAGAAAGCCGTGCCCATCTTGCGGATGGTCTCTGCTGCTTTGGCATCGTCTTTCTGGTTGTTCAGGATGGTATTGATGTAGGCTCCGAGGGTGAAACTTTCTACCCCGGTGCGCAGGGCTTCGTTCATAAACTGCTGTACGCGGGCAGCGGCACTGCGCTGTTGCACGGCGCTGTCAATCAGCGCCAGCGCCTCACCATACTTGGCCTGACGGGCCGGGTCGGCATTGACCCATTCGGTGAAGGCAGCCTGTTGTGCCGCTTTTTTGCCGCGGACGTCCAGTTTGCGCAGCCCGCGGCTCATCCCTATCGAGTTCTTCCAGTAGTTCGACGAACGGGCATATTTGCTGGAGTACTGGATGCGAATCTTCGGGTCGGCCATCATGTCTTCCCAGAGCAGTTTCTGGCGTTCGCCGCGCACGAAGATACGAATCGGGTTGTCCTGTTCGAGCACCTGGTCAATCTCGTAGGTGGTCATGTAGCGGTTGGTGCTGCCCGGGAAACCCATAATCATGGCATAGTCCCCCTCTTTGTACCCTTTCAACGAAATCTCCAGGTGTTTTGGAGCCTTGTAGGGTACGTTCTCTTCCGAGTAGGCCGCCGGTTTGTTGTCGGGCGAAGCGTAAACGCGGAACAGCGAGAAGTCACCCGTGTGACGCGGCCACATCCAGTTGTCGGTGTCGCCGCCGAATTTGCCGATGGACGACGGCGGTGCCCCGACCATGCGGACATCGTTAAACGTTTCGGTGACGAACAGCAGATACTGGTTCCTGCCGAACATGGCCACCACGCGTGCGCCGCGGAACTCTTTGTCATTGCTGTTGGCCTTCACAATCTTGTCGGTGGCTTTCCCGATGGCCGCAGCACGCTCAGTTTCACTCATTCCCGGTTTCACCTTGGCCAGTACTTCGGACGTTACATCCCGTATCTCGCGAATAAACGTAACGGCCAGTCCCGGAGTCGGCAACTCTTCGTCCTGCGTGGCGGCCCAGAAACCGTCCTTCAGGTAGTCGTGTTCGACGGTACTGTGCTGCTGAATCGCCCCGTAACCGCAGTGGTGATTGGTGGCAATCAGCCCGTTGGGCGAGATAATCTCACCGGTGCACCCCCCACCGAAAATCACAATCGCATCCTTGAGCGAAGTGTGGTTCAGGTCGTAAATATCCTTGGCATCCAAACGAAGCCCTTTGGCCTTCATCTGCTCGATGTTGAGCTTCTCGATGAACGGCAGCAGCCACATCCCCTCGTCGGCTGCCGAACGCAACGGAGCGGCCAGTGTCAGTGTCAGGGCCATCAGCCCCAGCAGTGGTCTTTTCATAAATGTGTGTTTGTGGGTTTATTTGTTCGGCCGCATTGTCGGCCGCGCCAAAATTAGCTATCTTTGCGGGGTTAAAAAAATCCTGCACGATGAAATTGCCTCAAACGGTCAATATTTTGCTGCTCGGCAGCGGCGGACGCGAACACGCCTTTGCCTGGAAAATCGCACAAAGCGAACGCCTCGAAAAACTCTATATCGCTCCCGGGAATGCTGGAACCCGCAACTGCGGGGTGAATGTGGACCTCGACCCGGCGAATTTCCCCGCCCTCAAGCAGTTTGTGCTGAACAACTACATCAACCTGGTGGTGGTGGGACCCGAACAGCCGTTGGTGGACGGGGTGAAGGACTACTTCCTGAACGACCCCGAGATTCGTCATATTCCGGTTATCGGGCCGTCGCAGGAGGCTGCGCAGCTCGAGGGAAGCAAGGAGTACGCCAAGGCCTTTATGGCCCGCCACGGGGTGCCCACGGCCGCCTATTTTACGGTGACGCCCGAGAATGTAGAGCAGGGGTGTGCCTTCTTGGCCGAAAAGGTGAAGGCTCCCTATGTGCTGAAGGCTGACGGGCTGGCGGCCGGGAAAGGGGTGTTGATTCTGAACGACCTGCAGGAGGCTCAACAGGAACTGCGAGCCATGCTCGACGGTAAATTCGGAGCCGCCTCGAAAAAGGTGGTTATCGAAGAGTATCTCTCGGGCATTGAGGTGTCGGTGTTTGTGGCGACCGACGGCCGCTCGTACAAGATTTTACCCGAGGCCAAAGACTATAAACGGGTCGGTGAGGGCGATACGGGACTCAATACCGGCGGGATGGGGGCAGTCTCGCCCGTGCCTTTTGCCACGCCTGAATTTATGGAGAAGGTGCGCACGCGCATTGTTGAACCCACCGTGCGCGGGATTCAGGAAGAGGGGCTGGACTACACCGGTTTTATCTTTATCGGCCTGATGAACTGCGGCGGAGACCCCATGGTCATTGAATACAACGTGCGGATGGGGGACCCCGAGACCGAAGTGGTGCTGCCGCGAATTACATCCGATATCATTGACCTCTTCGAAGGCATTGCCCACCAGACCCTCCACGAAAAAACGCTCGAAATTACGCCGCAAACCGCTGCCACGGTGGTCTGCGTTTCGGGCGGGTATCCGGGCAGCTATCCCAAGGGGATGGTTATCGAAGGGCTGCCCGAAGGCGAAGCCTCGGCTCCCAACGGCAGTGTGGTCTTCCATGCCGGCACGGCGCTCAAAAACGGCGAAGTGGTGACCTCCGGAGGACGGGTGCTGGCCGTGACCTCCTTCGGAAACTCCATACCCGAGGCGACACAGCACTCCTATCAAACCATCGACCGCATACAGTACGACGGGAAATATTGCCGTCGGGACATAGGACGGGACTTGCTCTAACAGCGGACAACCTGCCCTGACTACCCGCCAGCGCCTTGCAAGGGCGGGTAGTCTCGACACGTGCCCCGCGCAAAACCTCTCCTCCTCCTCGGAATACCGTTCCCTTTACGAAACCCTCGAAACACCCACGGCAATGAGCCTCGACCTCACCCGACAGAGCCTCCTCAAAACGCTCCTGTATTTCGTCCTGCTCGCTGTCATCTTCTGGGGGGCCGAACTCCTGCACCCGGTCCGCTCGGGGCTGGTGGCGGCCGGACACGATACCCGTGCGGTGACACCCATGGCCGGGGTGCCCCTCGGCTCGCTTATCGACCACTGGATTAGTTTTGTCCCCGGTGTCGGTATCCTGCTCTCCTCGCTCCTGGTCTTCATCAACTCCTTTTTCGTCACCCGGGTCGTTATCCGAAACGTCATCTTCCTCGAGAGAACCTACATGCCCGCCATCATCTACCTGCTGGTCAGCTCCGGGTACTACAACTCCTACATGAGCTTCCGACCCCTGCTGGTGGCCTTCCTGCTGCTCGTGGCACTCGAAATCATCTTCCGAAGCTATAACTACAAACCCCTCGCCTCGGGTGCCTATATGACCGTCGGCTTTATCTTCGGGCTGGCCGGAGTCATCTATGCGCCGGCCCTGCTGCTGGTGGTGCTGATTCCGGTCGGACTGGTCATCTTCCGACTCTTCGACCTCCGCGAATGGGTCGCTGCACTGGGAGGCTGGCTTATTCCTGTCTTCTTCAGTGCGTATGGTGTATGGCTCGCCGGTGGCGATTTCCTCGGAACCTTCGAAAATATCCGAACAGCCCTCCTTACACCCAGAACCCTCCCCTCCGTCAAACTCTTCAGCAGCTTCGAGTGGACCTTTATCGGGTGTGTCGCCATCCTCTTCATCCTCTCGATGATTACCTTCTTCGGACGAAGCCGAAGCTACAAACTCAAACCCTTCAAAGTCTACATCTACTTTATCTGGATGTGGGCCGTACTGGTGCTTATTCTGGTCTTTCTGCCGGCACGGTCGCTTTATCTGCTCCCGATTCTGGCCATCCCTCTGGCGGTCATTATCCCTACCTACTTCAACAATCGAAAGCCCAACTTTGTCTCAAATTTCCTCTATGCCCTGATGATGGGGTGTACCGTGGTTATTCACCTGCTCCCCTTCTTCCTCTAAACCCCGACAAAAGAGCACGGGTCTGCAGGTGTATGCCTGCAGACCCGTGCTAAGGTGCTCCCTGGGGGAAAAAGAGGCTGAGCGTTATTGCCCCAGATGCTGGATGGGGTTGTCGCCCAGCAGACTGTTCGTCGTAACCTTCTCCATAATCTCCGCAAACTCATCCCGCCCCTTCTGGCTCAGGGTCGGGTAGAGGGCATGGAGCGTCAGCAGAGACAGATAGTCGAGCTGTGACTCCACCTCCTCCGGCGTATAGGCCTGATAGGCAAAGTTAATCCCCCACCGCATCATAATGTAGTGGTAGGTGTTAATTCCGTCCACAATCTCGGCCGTGGCATCGTCATTCAGGTATCCGTTTTGTGCCAGCAGTTGCATGACACGACGCGCAATGGTGAAGTGTTCCGCTTCGTTTTCCCGTCCCGCCTCCAGGTCACGGCGCATCGCTCCCAGGTCAGCACTGCGGAAGACGACCACGCCTCGATACTTGTAGTTGAGGTGGATGTTGATGCGGTTCAGCAGAAAGAGCTGTTTCATGTCGAGCAGCGTGGTCAGCGAGCGAACCACCTGGCCGTAATCTTCCAGATACTGTTCCCACAAGGCTACGCAGATATCTTCCTTGCGCGAAAAGTGGTAAGTGATGTTTCCCGGGCTTAATCCCAGCGATTGAGCCAGCGTGTCGATGCGGAAATCGACCATCCCCCGGGCGTTAATCAACTCCAGCGAGCGACGGAGTATCATTTCCCGCGTCGAGACTTCATCATCGGTCAACGGAGCCGCTACGGCAGCTTTGGGCTGAACTTTGGTTGTCGTTTTCGTTCTGGGCATGGTCGGTTATTTTAACAGGTTGATAACGTGGGTAAATTGGCGGCGACCCGATTCGGTCAGGTAGGGTAGCAGTTGCAGCAGTGACAGGGATATGTAACGGTCCATGACAGACCCCAGTTCAGATTGTGAACATTTGGTCAGGGCATGGTTTATCCACCACCGTAACATGGTCATCTGGGCATTGAAGGTCAGCTCTTTTAGCTGAGGGTCTTCGATGGGGACCATATACCCGTTCCGTGCCAGGGTGTCGTAAGCTGTGAATATAAGGTCCCGCGCGTGTTGAATCTGGTAGCGGAAAGTCTCGTTCTCGCGAATCAGAGCCCCCATGTCGCCGAAATAGTAGGCCGTTACACCCACATAGTTAATGGCTTTGGCGGCTGCCGTCCGAAAGTAGAGGTACAGCTGTTTGATGTCCAGCAGCGGGGTGATAATTTCGCTGGTGGCATCGCGCATGGTAGCGGTGTACTCGTCCCAAATGGCGGTAATGATGTCCTCTTTTTTCGGAAAGTGGTAGGTGATGTTGCCGGGGCTCAGACCCAGCGATTGCGCCAACGTCTCTATGCGCAGGTCGACTACGCCGGTCCGGTTGATAATCTCGTTGGCCCGGGCGATAATCAGTTCGCGGGTTGAGGTTCCGGCCCGTTTGGCGGCCATGCGTGTCTGACGGGCAGTTTGGGTCTTGGCGGTCGGGGTCCCGGACTCACTCTTGCGCGGTCGGCCCGGGCGACGTTTGACCGGAGTAGTGGCTGAACTTTCGTTCTTCGCGCGACGGGGCGCTTTCGACTGTGTGCTCATGCAGGTATATGTATATTTTATGTGGTTCGTGTAGAGGATGAGAACGCTAAATCTGTTTAAGCAAAAATGAAGCCATACTTTTATAAACTCTATATAATCTTGATTATATGCTGTAAAACGATTTCAATCGAAATACTATTGTTCTGTTTTCTTGAAAATACAAAATTAATTAAATAAATTTTCAAACTTCCCGCTCTCTTCTTTTTCTGTTCCAAAAAAAACCGTATCAGGATATGTTCCTGTTTTGCCGGGAGAAAAGTAATTTTTCCCGGCCACGATTCGCTTTCGAACGATGCAGTTGTTTTTATGGAGCCAATCCGGTACCTTTGTAATAACTAACCTTTTTTCTTACCAAACCATGTACGGTAAAATCAAACAATACCTGGCACAGGAACTGGCTGCTATCGATGCTGCCGGACTCTACAAGCGTGAACGCATTATTACCGGACCGCAGCAGGCCGAAATTACGGTTGCCGGGACCGACAAAGTGCTCAATTTTTGTGCCAACAACTACCTGGGTCTGTCGAACAATCCGCGGCTTATCGAAGCGGCCAAACGGGCCATGGATACCCACGGGTTCGGCATGTCGTCGGTACGCTTTATCTGCGGGACGCAGGACATTCACAAGCAACTCGAAAAGGCCATCTCCGACTACTTCGGAACGGAAGAGACGATTCTCTATGCGGCCTGTTTCGATGCCAACGGCGGGGTCTTCGAGCCGATTCTCGGCGAAGAGGATGCCATTATTTCGGATGCCCTGAACCATGCTTCGATTATCGACGGGGTGCGGCTCTGCAAGGCCAAACGCTATCGTTATGCCAATGCCGACATGCAGGACCTCGAAACTCAGTTGAAACTGGCGCAGGCGCAGCGTTTCCGTATTATCGTGACCGACGGGGTCTTCTCGATGGACGGGAATGTGGCTCCGATGGATAAAATCTGCGAACTGGCCGAAAAATACGATGCCCTGGTGATGGTGGACGAGTGCCACTCGGCAGGCGTTGTGGGACGCACGGGACGTGGGGTGACCGAACTCTTCGACGTGCGCGGCAAGGTCGATATCATTACAGGAACCCTTGGTAAAGCGTTTGGCGGTGCTGTCGGCGGTTTCACGACCGGACGGAAAGAGATTATCGACATGTTGCGCCAGCGGTCGCGGCCCTATCTCTTCTCGAACTCCATTCCGCCGGCAGTGGTCGGTGCGGGTATCGAACTCTTCAAGATGCTGGCCGAGAGCGATGACCTGCATACCAAACTGGCGGAAAACGTTACCTATTTCCGCGAACGGATGATTGCTGCCGGGTTCGATATTAAACCGACCCAGTCGGCCATCTGTGCGGTGATGCTCTACGATGCCAAGTTGTCGCAGGACTTTGCGGCCAAACTACAGGATGAGGGGATTTACGTGACGGGCTTCTACTACCCGGTGGTTCCGAAGGACCAGGCCCGTATTCGGGTGCAGGTTTCTGCGGGGCATGAACGCGAGCACCTCGACCGTTGTATCGCTGCCTTTACGAAGGTGGGCAAGGAGTTGGGCGTGTTGAAGTAGGGGGCTTGCGATTGGATAGATAAGGCGCAGGGTGTCGCACCCGGGAAGGTGCGACACCCTGCGAAAAGATTCGGGGGCGGAGAAAAACACATCGGTGTTTTTCTCCGCCCCCGCTGTATCCGCCTTCGGCCGTACTTTTAACGTGCCGAAATCAATCCCCTACTTATACTGTTCAATCGCCTGCACAAAGGTGGCCGGGTCGTCGCAACTCACCACATACTGCTCCTCGTAAATGTCCTCAATCAACACAAAATTGCGCCATTGCGAGGCCGCCAGACGAAACACTTTCCGTTCGCGCAAACTGAAATAGTATCCGTAGTATCCTCCAATGCCGTAAATTCCCCAGATAGGGAAGCAATATCTCATTTGGCTGCGTTCGATGAAACGGACATAGCGAATGTCCCGCACGGGAATCTTTATCAGCTCCATCACGCAGTGTATCTCGACCGAGTGGGGCGATACGCGCATAAAACGCGGAATGGAGAGAGCGGCCAGGAGCAGCAGCGCTGCCACCACGGTGGTAAACCAGGCCGGCAGGTAACTCCCCCCCGAGCTGTAGAACAATGCCCCTACTCCGCAGGCAATCACCGCCAGCGCCCCCAGGGTAAACCATCGGGTACGTCGGTCGATGCGGAATCGGAATTTATAGTTTGCGTCTACTCCTGCCATAATCGATTAGAAAAAGAGTGACCGGGCGCGGGTTGTGGTAGATTCCATGACCGTTTCGACCGAGAGGCCTTTGATTTCGGCAATCTTGGCCGCAATGACCGGAATGTGCGCACTCTCGTTGCGTGTCCCGCGGTAGGGAACCGGGGTCAGGTAGGGGGAGTCGGTCTCCAGCACAATATCTTCAATCGGAATCTGCTCGATGACTTTGGCCGTTGCAGAGTTTTTGTAGGTGATAAATCCGCCGATGCCCACGGCAAAATTCCCCAGCTCCTTGATTTGATAATAGTCTTTCAGGGTTCCCTGGAAACTGTGGAAGACCCCGCGAATCTGTCCGTGGAGCGGTTCGAGCAGCGGGAAAATCTCGTTCCACGCATCCCGCACATGCAAAATCAGCGGCAGGTCGTACTCAATGGCCATCTGCATCTGAATCACCAGCGCCTGACACTGTTCGGTGAGGGAGCTGGTGCTCCAGTGGAGGTCGAGTCCCACTTCGCCGATGGCACACCACCGTACGGGCGGTTCTTTCAGCATTTGGCGAACCCGTTGCAGCTCTTCGCGCCACTTGGTGTTTTCGTTAATCGAGGTGGGGTGTATCCCAATCGCGGCATGGCACACGTCGGGATAGGTGCGAACCGTCTCAAGCAGAGCAGCGTGGCTGTGGGAGTCCACGGCGGGCAGGATAACCTTGCGCACACCGGCTGCCACGGCTCGCTCTATCGTTTCGCGTCGGTCGCTGTCGAAATCGGCATCGTACAGATGCGCGTGTGTATCGATGTAGTAAAGCTCGTTCATCGCCATACTATAGTTTGATGAGTCTGTTATATACTTCTCGGGCCATCCGTATCGGGTCCTGTTCGGCGCTGGTGGCGTAGGGCTGGGTGCCCGCCGCCCAGGCCGCCTCCATCGGATAGTAGTCGACGGGCGGTACCTCGCCCGCATTCATTGCGTCGAAAAAGGCTTTCCAACGCGGATAGTAGTAGTCGCGCAGCATCCCGGCCCACTCCCGATGGGCGTAATCGTGCAGCCCGCCCACATTGGCCGCGTGGCGATTGCCCCAGGTGGTCAGCAGCGTGCGGGCATTCCAGCGGTAGAACTCCTGCTGCTCGGGATAACGCCCCCAGCGCATGGCTGACTCTATCCACCCGCCGACCATAAATTCGGGACGGGAGGAGAGCAAACTGTCCTGTAGCAAAATCAGTTCCAAAAAACGGTTCGACCGTTCGCGAAACTGCTCGCGGTCGCCCCGGTCGTAGGCCGCCTCGACCTCCTTGAGCAGGAGGTTGGCGCGGTCAGCCAGAGCCTGACGCGCCACATCGACCAGGTCGTATTCAAAGTTGTTGCAGCCGCGGAAACGGTCGGCCACCTCCAGCAGCAGGCCTAAAGCGCGCTGTGTTTCTTGTGCGTCATAGGCCAATGCGGCCGAGCCCCACGACGAGACCCGTTCGACCCGCAGCGCCGGCCGGGCACACAACACCGACTCGGTGGTTCCCTCTTGCAAACTCGTGTAGGGCGGGTCGTAAACCGTGTTAGCCAGTATCTTCCACGCTTCGGTCACTTGCGGCAAGGTGTGCCCGTAGCGTGCCGTCACATATTGGTTCAGCCACTCCGTGCGGTCGAACTTCTCGGCCCGCCACGGCAACTCATAGAGCAGCTCGAACATCACGGGGTTGTTTTCAATCCCTTCGGCCGTGGCCCCAACACCTTTCATGTACAGGGCCAGCGGATTTCCGTCGGCTTGCATCTCCCGTGCCTGATAGTATCCGTTAATAACCCGCTGCATCTTGCCGTACATCCCCACGTTGCCCCCGAAGTTCAGCAGCATGCAGTATACCCAGTCGTGCCGTCCGTATCCCTTGTTGCGTCGCCACGGCGACTGCGGGTCCCCCCACTGCGGCCTCGATTCGCTGAAGAGGTCGAGCACCAACACATCTCCCCCCGGCAGGTCCTGTATCATCTCGGGGTGGGGACACTGTTGCCACGCCTGTACCACCCACACGGCACCCGGATTGGCTGCCTTCATCGCTTCGTAAATCGCCGCACCGGCTGCTCCCAATTCGACACCTGCCGTCGAACCGCCCTCGTGGAACGGGTCGATGGCAAAATATTTTGCTCCATCGCCGTACAAGGCTTTTAAGTTACGGTAATATACCTCCGCAATCTTGGGGAACATCGGGTCGGTCGGTTGCAGAAAGGCCGGGCGTTGATACCCGTTCCATAACCCCGGATTCTGCACCCGGGTCAATCCCAGTTTGCGCCACATGGCCGTGTCGCTCGGCACCATCCCCGAATAGCCGGCAAAAACTGGCTCAATGCCCCACTCCCGATACCGTTCCACGATGCGTTGCTCCAGCTCGGCCGTCTGCTCGTACCACGAGGGCAGGTTGGGCCCGCCCCATCCCTCGAGGTTGTTCATGAGCCACCATGCCTGGTGTGCCGGTCCTGCGATAAAGCGGTCAATCTGTTCAGCACTGAATCCTAACTCCAGCAGGGTATTGCGCCACACCGTGGCGCTCCCGGTCAGCGACAGTGGCAGGCTCACCCCGTGCAGCGCCATCCAGTCTATCTCCTGTTCCCACCGTTTCCAGTCCCAGAAAGCCGTGGAGTAGGAGAAGGTGCAGTAGTTCATGTAGTACCGCACCAGCAGGTCGGTCTGGTGCCTTTCGACCTGTTTGGGTTTTGGAAAGCGGATATTGCTCAGGCGCGGGTGGGGGTTGTTCCAGGTGATGTGCACCCCCGCGTAATATTTGAGGTACCAGTTCAATCCCACGGCTACCGACAGGTAGTTATTTCCTCGTACTACCACTTTCCCCGCCCGCGAGTCCAGTTCAAAAAAGTCCTCGGGCGACTGCTGGTCGGCCAGCTCAAAAATGAATCGCGAACTCTGGCCGGGCTGTATCCGTTCGACGAGTGCCGCTACGGGATTCTCTCCACGCGCCCATACGGCGACAGGTGCCGCCCCCAGCAGCACCGCGAAAAGTCCTATCGCAAGCAGTCGTCGCATAACGGTTAAATATGGGATTGGATAGTGTTGTATGGTGAAAGAGTGAGCCCGTGAAAATCGGTAATGGGCAGCAGCAGAACGAACGACTAATTAGATGTGGGCATTGTTGAACGCCTGGGCAATCTGTTCGGCAATCGAATCGACCGCATCCTGCATCTTGCCCCCCACCATCATCTTCATCATCGGGTTAAGCTCAATGTCCAGCACCAGCCGCATGTGCGTATTGGGAGTCGTCGAACCCTCCGGGGTGGTGTCTTTCATCTGCGCCCAAAACGTAAAGGGAATAGGCATCCCTCCTGCCGCCTCGTCTGCGCATACCTTAATCAGTTTGTTCGGTTGGCGCTCGACCATCTTTAGTCCCACGGTTATCCCCTTGGCGCGAAACTTGCACCGCTCTTCGGTCGCTTCCCACCCTTCGACCTTGTCGCCCAATATCGGGGTGAAGTTTTCGAAGTTCGACAAGACCCGATAAATCATCGCGTCGGGACGGGCAATCTGCACCTGTTTGCTGGTGTATCTCATCGGTTTGAATTTCTTAGGTGGATAGTGGCGCGGAGCCTGTGTCTCCCCGCGCGCCGTATTCGTTTCGGAACAGGGAGAGCCTATCGGTTCCATGTATCGGGCGACTGGCGCCACTCCCGCAGCGTGGCCAACTCATCGGCATGGATGTAGTTCTGTTCCACGGCCAGCTCCAGCAGGGTGTTGTAGTTCGAGAGGGTGTCCAGTTGCACTCCCGCCTTTTCGAAGTTGGCTGCCGCCGTCGGAAAACCGTAGGTGAAGATAGCCACCATCCCCAGAACCTCACATCCCGCCGCGCGCAGCGCCTCGACCGCCTTCAGCGAACTTCCCCCCGTCGAAATCAGGTCCTCGACCACGACCACTTTCGCTCCCGGCTCAAAATACCCCTCTACCTGATTGGCCATCCCGTGGTCCTTGGGCGCCGACCGTACGTAGATAAAGGGTTTGTTCAGCGCTTCGGCTGTCAGCACCCCGCACGCAATGGCTCCCGTAGCCACCCCAGCTATCACTTCGGCCTGAGGGTATTTCTCTGCGATAATTTTCGCAAAAGCCTCGTATATCTGTTTGCGTGCCGCCGGATAGGAGAGCGTCTTGCGGTTGTCGCAGTATATCGGGGAGTGCCACCCGCTCGCCCAGGTGAACGGATTTGCAGGGCTGAGTTTTATTGCCTTAATTTGCAATAATGTTTGTGCAATCTGTTTGCCGGTTTCCATGTCTATGAGAAAAGTCTATTATTTGGATAATGTCGTTGCCTTCGGTAATCCGCAGGAGGGTGCCGCTCTCTCGAGTGCTGCCGATGTCTCGTGGCTCGTTATCGATGCCAAAACGCTCGGTGACGAGGCGGTTGCAATGCTCGGATTAACAAATTTGCAGAGAATTTTCGAGACTGCCAAATCCGTCGCCTTCATCGCCCCCACGGACGAAGAGGCTGACCGGCTCTTTGCCCGTTTTGCCGAAGCCTTCGTGCCGGTCGAGGCGGGTGGGGGACTGGTGACCTCGCCCCGCGGCGAGGTGCTCATGATTTACCGCAACGGACGCTGGGACCTCCCCAAAGGAAAACTCGAACCGGGCGAAGAGATTGCCGATTGCGCCCTGCGCGAGGTACAGGAGGAGTGCGGGGTGAGCGGCCTGACGCTAGGAAAACTCCTGACCCGTACCTATCACCTCTATGAGATGCACGGACGGTGGATGCTCAAACGCACGACGTGGTTCGCCATGAGCCACAGCGGAGCAGGCGAGCTGGTGCCGCAGGTCGAGGAGGGCATCACGGACATTCGTTGGATTGCCGGGGTGAACCTTCGGCTTTACGTGGACAATACCTACGCAACGATTCGGGAGGTCTTTGCGGCGGCTAAAAAGTAGCGCTCGTGGGTGCATGACGGGAGGGTAGAGAAACTTCCGGCGGTTGAGGTTTTTATTAAGGCAATGTTTGTCTAAAAAAAGGCCTTCCCGGAGGCGGGAAGGCGCAGATAGATAAACGCGAATAGATAATAGTTGGGGCGATAGTTTTCCGAATAGGCTCTTATATAGTCGGAGTATCTTGTTTCATTCAGCCTGGTTAGAAAGGTGGCCCCGGGTAAAGGTTTTTGCAATAAATTGTAATTATTTATTGCAAATATACAATGTAAAATTGAAATACAAAAAATAACCTGCAAAAAATGACGGACTGGCAACGGTTGGAACAGGTAATCAAGTGGACGGGACTCTCCACCAATGCCTTTGCGTCCGCCATCGGGCTCAAACGCAGCGAAAACCTCTACCAAATCAAACGGGGAAACAACCGCATCAGCAAAAACCTCGCGGAACTGATAGCGGCCAAATATCCGGCAGTCAGTCCGGCGTGGCTGCTGACCGACCAGGGGGAGATGCTGACGGAGCAGAGGTCCCTCGCCGGGGCTGCCCCCGCCTGCGGGATACCTTATTATCAGATGGATGTGTTGCGGGTGGTGGCCGCCGCAGAGACGCCCGCCCCCACTGCGCACCTCAGCCTGCCCGGCTTTGAAGAGTGTACGTTGGCGGCACTGGCTCCGGCAGGTGACCTCGATGCCGCTCTCCCGGCAGGGGCTATTCTTCTGCTGCAGCCTGTCGAACCGTCGGCCATGCTCCTCCCCGACGAAATCTATGTCGTCGCCACGGAGGACTTTGCCCTGCTCCGCTACCTGAAACCCGACCCGACCACAGTCGGCGGCCTGCTGCTCGTCACCCGAAATGCGGCTCGGGACCCGCTCCCCGTCCGACGAGACCAACTCAAAAAACTATTTCTCGTCAAAGGATGGGTGGTGCGAAAAGTGCTCTGAAACCCCTTTTTACAGCGAAATTCACCCTAATGGATTGAAAAAAACGAAGATAAAGGACGAAAAAGTTTGTAAATTCAAAACCAATGCCTATCTTTGTCGTCCGAAATGCCCTTTACGGGGTGTGCTCTTTGGAGGTTTGACTGTTGATTTCTGGGCGGATACCAGAGTGGCCAAATGGGGCAGACTGTAAATCTGCTGGCGTACGCCTTCGGTG
>NBJMC04203__coassemble_625_pt1 | contig 18860 bp, 15 predicted proteins | sample NBJMC04203__metabat2_high_PE_019 | metagenome-assembled genome bin NBJMC04203 | reverse complement strand
GTTTGGTGTTGTTTGTGGGTTAGAGGAGTTTTCGTGCGTTGTCGTCGTACTGCGAGGCGTCGAGGCGGATGGCGACGAAGAGCAGCAGGGTGAAGGCCAGCAGCGATGACCCGCCGTAGCTGAAAAAGGGCAGCGGTATGCCGACCACCGGGAAGAGACCGATGGTCATGGCGATGTTGATGGCGAAGTGCATGAAGAAGATGGCAGCCACCGAGTAGCAGTAGATGCGTCCGAAGGGTTCTTTTTGCCGTTCGCCCATCCGCATGAGGCGGAGTATGAGGAAGAAGAAGAGGGCGACCACGAACAGGGAGCCCAGGAAGCCCCACTCTTCGCCCACGGTACAGAAGATGAAGTCGGTGCTTTGTTCGGGGACGAAGCTCAGTCGGGTCTGGGTGCCGTTCAGGAATCCTTTACCGAAGAATCCGCCGGAGCCGATGGCGATTTTGGACTGAATCACGTTGTAGCTCCATCGTTGGGGGTCTTTGGCGATGCCGAGCAGGTCGAGGATACGTTCCTGCTGGTGGGACTGGAGGATGTGGTTGAAGGCGTAATCGACGACTCCGGTAAAGGCGATGGCTCCGGCAAAGAAGAGGACGTAGAACCACAGGTTGGGGAGGTGGTGTCTGATGCCGTAGCGGACGAGCCAGGGGAGGGAGAGGAGCAGTCCGATAAGGAGGGTATGGTAGAAGTCGAGCCGCACGCCGAACAGGAAGAGGAGGCTGAAGACCACCACGGCCAGCAGGAACACCAGAGCCAGGTAGCGGAGCGTGTCTTTCCAGTTTTGGTTTTGCAGGGCTTCCGCGGCGAGGCAGAGCACCAGCACGATAAGCAGAATGGGGAGGGGTTCGAGCAGGAACGAGAGGATGAAGAGCAGGGCCATCATGAGGACGACGATGTAGAGCGTCGCACCGAATCCTTCGCGGTAGAGCATGAGGAAGAAGGCGGCAAAGACCATGGCCGAGCCGGTGTCGTTTTGCGCGAGGATGAGCAGGGCGGGGATTCCGATGATAAGTCCGATGTAGTAGAGTGCTTTACCGGAGTGCAGGTTGAAGGTGTAAGCACTCATGTATCGGGCCAGAGCGAGTGCCGTGACGAATTTCATGAATTCGGCGGGTTGGATTTGCACGGGTCCGATAACGAGCCAGGCTCGTGCCCCGTTGATTTCCCTGCCGAAGAGGAGCACAAAGACCATGACGGCGAGCATGGCGAAGTAGAAGGGATAGGCCAGCATGTGCCAGTATTTGCCGTCAATCAGGAGGATGGAGACGGCCAGCAGGAAACTGACGCCAATCCATAGCATTTGCATGCCGTATCGTTGGGTGAGGTCGAAGACGTTGGCCTGTTCTTCGTTGTATACGGCGGCATAGATGTTGAGCCAGCCGAAGAGGACCATCAGCAGGTAGATGCCGACGGTCCACCAGTCGATGTCCGAGGCGAAGAGTCGTCCGCCGGTACGGTGTTCTCCGGCGGTGAGGTTACTTGTTCCGTTTGTCATACATCGGGTAGGCTATGGTCATTTCCTTGACTTGGCGCAGCATTTCGGGGCGTTTGATGGTATCGGTCAGGTACTGTTCGACCAGCAGGCTGGCGATGGGTGCCGCCACCGAGGCCCCCCAGCGGCCGTGTTCGACGTATGCCGAGACAACGATTTTGGGGTTGTCTTTCGGTGCGAAGCAGAGGAAGGTGGAGTGGTCGGCTCCGGAGGGGTTTTGTGCGGTTCCTGTTTTGCCGCAGATGTCGAGGCCCGGAACGGCAAAACGGGTGGCGGTACCCGCCACATTCACCGCTTCGTACATCCCTTCCACGATGGGGTCAAAGTATTTGGGGTCGACCATGGTGTAGTTTTTGCGGTAGAAACGGGCATCGATGGAGTCCTGACCGGCGATTTTTTTGACCACGTGGGGGATGTAGTAGTATCCCCGGTTGGCAATGGTTGCGCCGAGGTTGGCCACCTGGAGGGGGGTCACGCCGAGCTCGCCCTGTCCGATGGCGAGCGAGATGACTGTCAGCGAGTTCCAGCTGCCGCGGTAGCGACGGTCATAGAACTCGGAGGTGGGGACATAGCCGGGGAGCTCGTCCCAGAAGTCCGATTCGAGTTTGCGGCCGAAACCGAAACTGAGGACATACTCCCGCCATTTGTCGAACCCTCCTTTGGTGATACCTCCGTAGGCCTTGTTGTCCATGATGTCGCGCAGGACGTAACAGAAATAGGCGTTGCAGGAGTTGGCGGTGGCCTGTACCAGGTTGAGGGGCGAGGGGTGGTTGTGACATTTGACGCCTCGTCCGATGGGGTAGCCACCGACACAGGGGTGGAGGTCTTCGGGGTGGGAGACGCCCTCCTGCAGACCGATAAGTCCGTTCACGACCTTGAAGGTCGAGCCGGGCGGGTAGCGCGACATCACGGCACGGTTGAAGAGCGGGTGGCGGCCGTTGTGGAGCAGCTCCATGTAGTTGTTCCCGAGGCCTCGTCCGACCAGTTTGTCAGGGTCGTAGGTGGGGGAGCTGGCCATGACCAGGATTTCGCCCGTAGCGGGTTCGATGGCCACTACCGACCCCACTTTGCCGGCCATCAACTCTTCGGCCAGCTGTTGGAGCCTTGCGTCGATGGTGCAGGTGATGGCTTTCCCGGGTACGGGCAGGGTGTCGTAACGCCCTTCGGCATACGCCCCCTGCGGCATCCCGTGCACATCGACCAGTTCGACCTTGACCCCTTTTTCACCCCGCAGGTACTCTTCATAGGATTTTTCGATGCCGCTTTTGCCGATGTAGTCCCCCATGCGGTAGTAGGGGTCGCGGCGGATAGTGGCTTCGTCCACTTCGTTGATGTAGCCCAGCAGGTTACCCGCAATTTTGCGCGGATAGGTGCGCGAGGTGCGGTACTGGGTGTAGAATCCCACCAGGTGACGCTCGTCGAGCTTGAGTTTCACCTCTTTGGGCAGCTGTTTGAATATCATCGACGGTCGGCGGCGGGAGTAGCGTTTGGCCTTGTCGAGCGCCTTGCGCACCTCATCGACGGTTACGCCCAGCGTATTGGCCAGAAACACGGTGTCGAAAGGTTTCACATCGCGCGGTACAACCATCAGGTCGTAGGACTCGGTGCTTTGCACCAGAAATTCGCCGTTGCGGTCGTAGACCTCGCCGCGGGGAGGGTATTGGACCATATACCGCAGGGCGTTGTTGCGGGCGGAGTCTTTGTAGTCGCTGTCGATGACCTGCAGCCAGAAAAGCCGTCCGATGATAATCAGCACAACGAGCAGCAGGCTGAGTTGTAGTATTTTTTGTCTGTCCATGGATGTGGTTGGGTCTGGTGTCGGGATTGGGCAGGGGGCTCACGGGGGGAGGTGTTCCCGCCCAACCGTCTTAGAGCCGTTCGTAGCGTTGGTTGCGCAGGGCGGGGCGGAAGCCGGCCGCCCGAATAGCCTCCTGCATTCGGGCGGCGTCGATGGTCGTGCGACCCGAAAAATCGGTCGCACTGACCACGTTTTCTTCAATCATGATGGAGCCCATGTCGTTGGCTCCGCCGTGCAGGGCCATCTGTCCGGCAGCGAGCCCGGTGGTGAGCCACGAGGCCTGGATGTTCGGAATGTTGTGGAGCATCAGTCGGCTGAGGGCTATCATCCGCAGGAACTCAGCCGTGTCGGAGCCACCCGAGAGTCCCTCTTCCTGTTCGAGACGGGTTCCGCGTCCCTGGTAGGGCCAGGCAATGAAGGCCATAAAACCGGGTGTTCCCTCGGGGCGGAGCGACTGCAGGTCGCGCAGCTTGAGCAGGTGGAGGATACGGTGTTCGGGTGCTTCGACGTGGCCGTACATCATCGTGGCCGAGGTGTAGAGTCCCAGTCGGTGTGCCACGCGCATCACTTCGAGCCAGGTGTCTGCCGAGCATTTGCCGGGCGAGATGCGGCGACGGATGTCGTTGTCCAGGATTTCGGCGCCGGCGCCGGGCAGCGAGTCGAGCCCGGCACGCATCAGCCGTTCGAGCACGGCACGATAGCCGTCGGCATCGGCCGTGAAGCCCGAGATGCGCGCAATGTGCGCTATCTCGGGCGGCCCCAGGGCATGCAGCTTGACGTTCGGAAATTCGCTCTTGAGTTGCGCAAAAAGCTCCTCGTACCACGTGAGGTCGAGTTTCGGGTGCAGACCCCCCTGCAGGAGCAGCTGCTCGCCGCCCAGAGCCAGCATCTCGCGGATTTTGCTGCGATATTCCTCCATGGAGGTGATGTAGGCGCGGTCATGGTCGGCCAGCCGGCAGTGGAAACTGCAGAATTTGCAGCCGCTGATGCAGACGTTGGTGATATTGACGTTTCGGTCGATTTGCCAGGTGACGGTATTGTCCGGGTGGAGTTGTCGTCGTCGGGCGTCGGCCACGGCCATCAACTCGGCGAGCGGCGCATCGTGCCACAGGCGAAGCCCGTCGTGAAACGACAGGGCTTCGCCTGCCAACGCCCGCCGGTAGAGTGCATCTAATTCAGACATGGCACGGGAGTGCGTTTTTTCGGAGTGAATGGGATAAGTTTTACGGTTCTGTCCAATCGCCAACCCCTCTTATGCCGATACGCCGAAGTCACGGAGCGCGTCGTTGAGCGAGGTTTTGCGGTCGGTGGACTCTTTGCGCTGGCCGATAATCAGGGCACACGGCACCTGATATTCGCCTGCGGGATACTGTTTGGTGTAGGAGCCGGGGATAACCACCGAGCGGGGCGGCACGTAACCTTTGTAGTGTACCGGTTCGCTGCCCGTGACGTCAATAATTTTGGTCGAGCCGGTAATCACGACATTGGCACCGAGAACCGCCTCGGTTCCTACGTGGGCTCCTTCGACGACGATGCAGCGCGAGCCGATAAAGCAGTGGTCTTCGATAATCACCGGCGCAGCCTGTACGGGTTCGAGGACTCCGCCGATGCCGACACCGCCGGAGAGGTGTACCCCTTTCCCGATTTGGGCGCAGGAGCCGACCGTGGCCCAGGTATCGACCATGGTGCCCGAATCGACATAGGCGCCGATATTGACATACGAGGGCATCATAATCACGCCGGGAGCGAGGTATGCTCCGTAGCGGGCTACGCCGTTGGGCACGACCCGTACCCCGAGGGCTTCATAGTCGTGTTTGGTTTCGAGTTTGTCGAAGAATTCGATATCGGGTCCCCCCATTTTGCGCATTTTCTGAATGGGGAAGTAGAGGATGACCGCTTTTTTGACCCATTCGTTCACCTGCCAGGTGCCGTCTCCTTTGGGTTCGGCGGTGCGCAGCTGACCTTTGTCGAGCAGCTCGATGACCGTGCGAATAGCCTCCTGCGAGGCGGGTTGTTCGAGCAGGGTACGGTCGTTCCAGGTGAGTTCGATGGTTTGTTGCAGTTGTGTCAGGTCCATAGGTAATGTAGTGTTGAATGAAATTCTTGCTTTGAGGTTATTCCTGTTCCGTTTCGGTCAGTTTCTTGCGCAGGCGGACGAACACCGGGTTGTGGTCCGACCATGGCAGGTCTTCCGAATGGTACGTTTCGGTATCGTACCGGGGTGAGTGGAAGATATAATCGATGCGGAGCATCGAAAAGAGCCGGTTGTAGGTGTAGGCAAAACCGCTGCCGGCATTGATGAAGGTATCTTCGAGGTCTCCGCGCATTTTTTTATAGGTGTAGGAGACGGGCGTATCGTTGAAGTCGCCCAGCACAACCGCCGGATAGGGCGAGGCGGCAATCATGCGCGAGACGGTATCGACCTGTACGGCTCGACGGCGGTAATTGGCCTTGAGCCGCGACCCGAGGCTGCGGACAAACTGTTGTGCTCCCTCTTCGCCCCGTACGTCGAACCGTTCGACACGGTCCTGACTGGTCTCATCGACCTGGGTCGATTGAAGGTGGTTGTTGAAGAGGCGGAGCGTGTCGCCCGAGGCGTCCACCAGGTCGGCCATCAGCAGCGAGTTGGACGACTGGTCGAATATCATGCGTTGGGCACTCAGAATGGGCAGGCGGCTGAAGATGGCCGTGCCGTATCCGATGTTGTCGTGGCCGCCGTAGATGAAGTTGTAGGAGCGGTAGGGCCAGTCGCGGTAGAGGTCGTTGAGGTGTTCGACGTCGGAGGACTGCATGGTCTCGTACTCCTGAAAGCAGATAATGTCGGGCGAGAGGCGTTGGATGTATGCGGCGATGCTGTCGGCATTGCGCAGGTATCCGCTGTGTTGAGCCTCGCCACGGGTGAAGCCGTGGACGTTGTAGGTGAGGATGGAGAGGGTCTCGCTGTCGTTTCCCCGGGTTGAGGTGGTTTGTGTGGGGTACTCTTTTCGGAAGTCAAACTGGATAAGGGTGCCGAGGTGTCCCACTCCGATAAGCAGCGTGAGGGCCGGTACCAGTGCCCACCAGCGCCAGCGGATTATCCAGACCAGCAGCATCACGATGTTGCCCAGGAAGAGGAAGGGCGCCCCCAGACCGAAAAAGGCGAAGACCCAGTTTCGTTCGGGGCTGATGCCGGTCGAGAGGTAGGCCATGATAAGGGCCGCACTCAGGGCGAGGGTCAGTACGACGGCCAAAAACCGAAGTATCACGCGCCAGAGGCTGACGGGTTGGCTCTGGTCGATGTAGTAGTAGTTGGCGCCTGCGTTGTTACGGTTTGCGCTCATGGGTCGGGGAAGTTAAGGATGGGGGGGAGTAGAGCGGGAGGCGAGGGGATTAGTAGTAGATTTTTCCGCTGCGTTTCCAGAGGAGCAGCAGCACGAAGCCGAAGAGCATTCCGCCGACGTGGGCGAAGTGGGCGATATTGGAGCCTGTTTGTGTCACTCCGAGGAAGAGTTCGATAACGCCGTAAGCCACCACGAACCATTTGGCTTTCATGGGGATGGGCGGGATAAGGAGCATGATGCGGTCGTTGGGGTGGAACATGCCGAAGGCGAGCAGCACGCCGAAGACGGCTCCCGAGGCGCCGATGGTGACCACATGGTTGGCCCACTGTTGATTGACGACCTGAGGCGGGTAGCCCATGGAGAGGAAGTGCTGGTATTCAAACCAGTTTACGCCGAGGTTGCAGAGCCCCGCACCGACACCGCAGATGAGGTAGTAGGTGAGGAAGCGGCGCGAACCCATGTCGTACTCGAGGATTCGGCCGAACATCCACAGGGCGAACATATTGAAGAAGAGGTGTGAGAAGCCTCCGTGGAGGAACATGTAGGTGAGGGGCTGCCACCAGCGGAAATCGGCACCTTTCCAGAAGTGGAGACCGAAGAGGTCGGTCATGCGTTCGCCGCCGACGCCCTGGGGCAGCAGGGTCTGTGCCAGGAAGATGATGGCGTTCAGGATGATGAGGTTCATCACCACGCTTTGTCCGCGCGAGAAGCCGCCGGAGGCATTGAAGGAGAATTGGTTGTTGCTCATGTAGTCGTTGTTGTCAGGGTTGCGGGTGTGGTATCGCGCGGGCGATACACACGTTTCGCGGAAGGGGGTGTGAGGCTATTTTTTGAGTCGTTTTTCGACTTCAACAGCCGTCACTACCGTCATGACGGGTCGTCCGTCGGGGGTGTAGTTGGGTTCGTCGCAGGCAAACAGTTGCCGTACCAGGGCATCCGCTTCGAAGGGGGTTACTTTGGCGTATCCGCCTGCGAAGAGTGCCGTACAGCAGCTCCGTGCCATCGCGGCGGCGAGCCGCTCGCGGTGGTTGTCGCGCAGGGAGGAGCCCTCTTCCTTAATCTGTGTCAGGAGTTGTTCGACGGCTTCGGCTGGGGTGGCCTGTTCGCCCATCTCGACGGGCAGTCCGTAGACCACTACCGTCGAACCGCCCATGTCGCGCAGGTCGAAACCCATGGCGGCCAGCTCCGAAGCATACTCCATCAGGAGGTAGTGGTCGGCCGGAGCGAGCTCCACGGTCTGCGGGAAGAGGTCGCGCTGACCCACCATCGAAAAGTCGTTGGCCATGCGGCGCAAGAACTCTTCGTAGATAATCCGAACCTTGGCCCGTGCACGGTCGATGACCACCATGCCGTCGGCTGTAGTGGTCACGATGTATTTCCCGCCGCCAAACACAAGGCTGCGCGTGACGGTGGCTGCGGCTTCGGTCTCGGTCGGCGTCGGCTCGTGGTCGAGTGCCAGAGCCGTCTGATGCGGTGTGGTCGGTCGTTCCGCCGCGGGCATTGGCGATTCGTAGTTGCTGTATGTCTCTTCGCCGGGCAGCAGGGTGGTGTGGCTCGCCGCAGGCTCCGTGCCGCTCAGGTCGGGGATGGTCAGCGACGGCGGTATCATCTCCCGGAAGGGGGCCTGTTCGGGGTCGTCGAAGGTGGTTGCTCCCCGACTGTATCCCCCGGAGGTGCTCCGCGAAGCTGCCGGCGTGGTCCACTCCTGCCGGTCGTAGCTGTGGAAGGGGTTGTAGTCGTCGCGTACCGAAACCGGAGGCGGAGCAGGCATCTCCTGCCGCGACTGTTCCTGAGACGCTCCGCCGTTGTATACCGGTATCTCGAGTCCCGGCACCGGATTGTCGAAATCGAGCACCGGCACGACGTTGTGTTTGCCGAGGCTCCGCGCCACGGCGGACGATATCATTTGCCAGAGGGCCTGTTCGTCCTCGAACTTGATTTCGGTCTTCTGCGGGTGGATGTTCACGTCGATGCGCGAGGGGTCCACCGTCATATATATAAAGTAGGAGGGGGTGTATCCGTAGGGCAGCAGTTTGCTGTATCCGCTGACGACGGCTTTCTGGAGGTAGGAGCTGCGGAAATAGCGCCCGTTCACGAAAAAGTATTGTTCGGACCCGCTTTTTTTGGCTGTTGCCGGAAGCCCGACATATCCGCCGACCCGAACGATGGGCGTATCGACCTCCACATCGAGGAGTTTGTCGCCTGTCTTGCGTCCGACAATCGCCGTAATGCGCTGGTGCAGCCCGCCGGCCATCAGGTTGAAGAGGGTCTTGTCGTCGGCCACCAGCGTGAAGGCTACCTCGGGGTGGCACAATGCCACACGCTGAAACTCCGTGATAATCTGTTTGGTCTCGGTGGTTTCGGCCTTGAGGAATTTGCGGCGGGCGGGGGTGTTGAAAAAGAGGTTGCGCACCGTCACCTGCGTCCCCTTGGGGCAGCTGATGCGCTCGGTTCGGGCATCGGCCTCCGTACCCCCTGCAATGGCCACCAGGCTGCCTACTTCATCCTCTTCACGGCGGGTGCGCAGCTCAACCTCGGCCACCGACGCTATCGAGGCAAGCGCCTCGCCCCGAAACCCGAAGGTGTGGAGGGCAAAGAGGTCTTCCGAATGGCGTATCTTGGAGGTGGCGTGTCGGGCGAAGCAGAGTACGGCATCGGCAGCCCCCATGCCGCAACCGTCGTCAATCACCTGGACCATGCTTTTACCGCCGTCGCGTACCACGACGCTGATGTGTGCGGCGCCGGCATCGACGGCGTTTTCCATCAGCTCTTTGACCATCGAGGCGGGACGTTGTACCACTTCGCCGGCGGCGATTTGGTTGGCGACGTTGTCGGGCAGTATGTTAATCAGGTTTTGGGCCACGGGGTGTAGGTTGTGTGGGTAACGGGAGAGGTGTGGGTGCCGTTTTGCGGCATCAGGGGAGCCGACGCGTTAAAAGGCTTTTCCGAAGTAGTTGAACATCAGGTAGAGCACCACGACAACACCTCCCAGAAAAATGACGGTGCGGATGGCTGTTCGTTTGCCGCGCTGGGCGCGTTCGCGTTCGCGCTCCTGCATGCGCAACAGGCGCCGTTCGCGGATGTACATCCCCGGACGATACTCGCCTTCGGCATAGTCCTCGCCCAGTATCATCCGCCGACGAGCTTCGCGTTCTTCGGCTTCGGGGTCCCAGTAGCGGGGCTTGTATTCGAACTGGCGCGGCTTGCGCCCGAATCCTTTGAATCCTAACATGGCTTTTCGGCTGCTAATAATTTACAAAGATAGATATTTTTTGAACGTTCCGTGAGGGGTTTTCATTGCATGGCCTGTAATTTTGGGCGGGCTGGAAGGGTCGGTTCCCGGCGGGAGGAGTCTTTCGGGAGGCGCGCCCAAAAACGCGATGATTTTCGCGTAAAACATCCAAAATAAATCGTACCTTTGTCCTTTCAAAGGAAACGTAACTTACACAACGACATACGACAGTGAAAAAAATTAAAGGCGCCTTAATCTCCGTCTTCTATAAAGACGGCCTCGCAGAGATTGTCAAGGAACTCGATAAACACGGAGTGAAAATCTATTCGACCGGCGGCACCCAGACCTTCATCGAAGGGCTGGGCGTGAAGGCTCACGCCGTCGAAAACCTCACGAGCTATCCCTCCATCTTCGGGGGGCGTGTGAAAACGCTTCACCCCAAAGTCTTCGGTGGTATCCTCTATCGCCGCGACAACGAAGCAGACCTGCAGCAGGCGGCCGAATATGAAATTCCGGAAATCGACCTCGTGATTGTGGACCTCTATCCGTTCGAACAGACCGTGGCTACGCCCGGGGCTACCGAACAGCAGATTATCGAGAAAATCGACATCGGAGGGATTTCCCTTATCCGTGCTGCGGCCAAAAACTACAAGGATGTGGCGATTGTACCGTCGGTGGCGCAGTACGGCTATATTCTCGACCTGATTACCCGTCAGGACGGGTGCACCACGCTCGAACAGCGTCGTCACCTGGCGGCCGAAGCCTTTAACGTCAGCTCGAACTACGACACTGCGATTTTCAACTACTTCAATCGCGAGGAAAATATCCCTGCCTTCAAACAGAGCTATACCGAAGCCAAGGCGACCCACCTGCGTTACGGCGAAAACCCGCACCAGGCGGCTACCTTCTTCGGGGACCTCTCGGCTCAGTTCGAGCAGCTCCACGGCAAGGAAATCTCCTACAACAACATGCTTGACATGGATGCGGCGGTGAACCTGATTGCCGAGTTTGGGGAGAGCGAACCGGCCTTCGTGATTATGAAGCACAACAACGCCTGCGGGGTGGCCGTTCGTCCGACGCTGGTCGAAGCGTGGAAAGATGCGCTGGCCGGGGACCCGGTATCGGCTTTCGGGGGCGTGCTGATTACGAACCGTCCGGTGGACAAGGCTACGGCCGAGAAAATCAACGAAATCTTCTTCGAAGTCATCATGGCTCCGGGGTATGACGACGATGCGCTGGCCATCCTTGAAACCAAAAAGAACCGCATCATCCTCAAGACCAAAGAGGTGGCACGGTGCGACAAACAGTTCCGTTCGCTGCTTGGTGGTGTGGCCGTTCAGGAACGCGACGCCAAGGTGGGCGGCCAGGATTCCGAAGTGAAACAGGCGACCGACAAGGCCGTGACGGCCGAAGAGATGAAAGACCTCATCTTCGCCAATAAAATCGTGAAACATTCGAAATCGAACGCCATCGTGCTGGCCAAAAACGGCATGCTGCTGGCCAGCGGTATCGGTCAGACTTCGCGCGTGGACTCCCTGCGTCAGGCCATTGCCAAAGCCAAATCGTTCGGATTCGACCTGCGTGGTGCCGTGCTGGCGTCGGATGCCTTCTTCCCGTTTGCCGACTGTGCTGAAATCGCCCACAAGGAGGGTATCGATACCCTGATTCAGCCGGGCGGTTCGGTGCGCGACCAGGATACCATCGACTACTGCAACGCGAACGGCATGGCGATGGTCTTTACCGGTCTGCGTCACTTCAAACACTAAACACAGGATTCCGTCAGACTCATCCCTCTGTCCTCGCCCATGAACCGAATCGCTTTTCGTCCTCTTGTCGCTGCCGCACTCGGTGTGACCGGGGCTGTAACGGCTCCTGCAGTTGCACAGGAGGTACAGGCGGATGATAACAGCAGACCGAAAAACCTGCTCGTGGTCATGGCTGACCAGTGGAGGGGCAGCGCACTCGGTATCCTTGGTCAGGAACCCGTCCTGACGCCCAACTTGGACCGCTTTGCGCAGCAGGGTGTGCTCTTTACGCAGTGTGTCAGTGCTTACCCCGTCTCGTCGCCGGCGCGTGCCATGTTCCTCACGGGTGCCTATCCGCTGATAAACGGCGTCACCGGCAACTGCAACTCCCGAACGGCACCCTACGGCGTGGAACTCCGCGACGATATCCAAACGTGGTCGGATGTGCTCAAAGCCAAGGGGTATGCGACGGGCTACATTGGGAAATGGCACCTCGATGCGCCGTTCGAACCCTATATCGACTGCAGCAACAACCGCGGCGAGGTGGCGTGGAACGAGTGGTGTCCGCCCGAAAGACGACACGGGTTTGACTACTGGGTGGCATACGGAACCTATGATGTCCACCTGCGGCCCATGTACTGGGACAATGCCACGGAGCGGGACGATTGGCACTATGTCGATTGCTGGGGACCGGAGTACGAAGCGGGACTGGCGGTGGAGTATATCCGCCGGCACGCCGATGAACCGTTTGCCCTGATGGTCTCGATGAACCCTCCGCACCCGGGCTACAGCCAGGTGCCGCAGCGTTACCGTGACCTCTATGCCGACCTCAATGCCGATTCGGTGGCGGCTCAGTATCCGGAGATAGACCCCGCGCATTGGGGGAGTATGCCGCATGTGTTGCGGGACTACTACGCCTGCATGAGCGGTGTGGATGAACAGTTCGGCCGTATCCTCGACGAGCTCGAAAAACAGGGATTGTTGGACCAGACCGTGGTGGTGTTTACCTCCGACCATGGTGACATGATGGGGGTCCACGGAAAAACAGGTAAAAATACCTTTTATGAAGAGGCGATGCGGGTGCCGTTCATCATCGGCGGAGCCGGTATCAAACCCCGAATGGACAACGACCTGCTCATCTCGCTCGAAGACTTTACGCCGACCGTTTTGAGCCTGCTGGGTTACGGTGACGATATCCCCTCCACGGTGCAGACCCGTGACCTGAGTGCCGCCCTGACGGGTAAGGGGCGTGTGAAGACGGACGGGCAGTTGTATGTAAAGTACTGGTCGAATGACAATACGACGCCGGGAGGTTTTGAGGGAGATACTCCTGCCGACGGCTGGCGCGGCTGGCGAACGGAACGGTATACTTATGCCGTACGGATAGCCGGCGGTAAACGGCTCGACGAGGTGCTCTTCGACCGCGCCAAAGACCCGCACCAACTCCATAACCTGGCGACAGAAAAGCCTCGGGTGGTGCGCCTGATGCGTGCGGCATTGCACCAACGGCTGCAGGAGATAGGTGACCCCGCTGCCGACTTTTTAAGCGAAAATTAAATACACGACATACCAAACATAACATATGGGACTCTTCTCATTCCTTACGCAGGAGTTGGCCATGGACCTCGGAACGGCCAACACCATCATTATCTACAACGATAAAATCGTGGTGGACGAGCCCTCCATCGTGGCAGTGGACCGCCAGGCGGGACGTCTGGTAGCCATCGGGAACCAGGCTCGGCAGATGCACGGGAAAACACACCAGGATATCCAAACCATCCGTCCGTTGCGCGACGGCGTGATTGCCGACTTTACGGCTGCCGAACTGATGATTCGCGGCATGATTAAGATGATTAAGTCGCGCGGCAAAATGTTCAGCCCCTCGCTGAGAATGGTTATCTGCATTCCGAGCGGTTCGACCAACGTGGAGATTCGTGCCGTGCGTGACTCGGCCGAACATGCCGGCGGACGCGAGGTCTACATGATTTATGAACCGATGGCTGCTGCGCTTGGGATGGGACTGGATGTCGAAGCTCCCGAGGGACACATGGTGGTCGATATCGGCGGGGGAACGGCCGAAGTGGCTGTGATTTCGCTGGGAGGTATCGTCTGCAACGAGTCGATTAATGTGGCAGGGGATGTCTTTACCGAAGATATCCAGACCTATATGCGCCAACAACACAATATCAAAATCGGGGAACGGACGGCCGAAGAGATTAAGATAGCGGTCGGTGCAGCCATCGACAACCTCGACAATCCGCCGGATGACCACATTGTCCGCGGGCCGAACATCATCACTTCGCTGCCGCTCGAAATTCCCGTTTCGTACAAAGAGGTGGCGCATGCCCTCGACAAATCGCTGATGAAGGTTGATGCCGCCATCATGAAAGTGCTCGAAAAAATCCCGCCGGAACTCTACTCGGATATCGTGAAAAACGGTATCTATCTGGCCGGGGGCGGGGCATTGTTGCGCGGACTCGATAAACGTCTCTTCCAAAAAACCCGTATCCCGTTCCACGTCTCGGAAGACCCGTTGCGTGCGGTGGCTCGCGGTACGGGGATTGCCCTGAAAAACATCGGACGTTTCTCGTTCCTGATGCGATAACTCTTCTCTGTGCTGGGGTGGGGAGGCAGCGTATGATGCTCCCCGCTCATTTTTTACCTCTCCCCCGAAGGTTCATGGCATGGGGAGAACGGCTGAGTGAACCCTCCTGCCGATTAAACCAACCTGTGCGCGGTGCTCAAACTGCTTCTTTTTCTCAAACGCATCCACTTTGTCCTGCTCTTCCTGGCGCTGGAGGCGGTGGCTATTACCCTGTTCCTGCATGGTAATGTCTACCAGAAAGCCAAAATTGCCGGAACCTCGAATCGACTGGTGAGCGGCATCTACGACAAGATGGCGGATGTGACGGGTTATTTCGGATTGCGGGCGGAAAACGACAGGCTCATTGACGAAGTGGCCCGACTGCGCAGCCGGCTCAGCGCTTTTCAGGTGTACGACACGCTGGGACAGCCGATGGACTCCGTGCCCGGACTGCAATATTATCAGTACCAGCCGGCACGGGTGATTCGAAACAGTGTCACCAAACGACAAAACTACCTGACCATTGACCGCGGGAAACTCGACGGGGTGGAACCCGAAATGGCGCTAATCAGCGAAGATGGCATTGTGGGCTATGTGGTTCACTGTTCGAACCACTTTTCGGTGGCGGTGTCGATTCTCAACACCGAAGAGTTCAAAACCAGCGGCTGTATCAAAGGAAGCGATTTTGCCGGCTCCATCTATTGGGATGGGGTGAGTCATCGTGAGGTGGTGCTCGACGAAATCCCGAAATATGCCGACCTGAAGGTGGGGGATACGGTGGTTACCACCAACTACTCCTATATCTTCCCCCCTGACCAGCCTATCGGTACGGTACGCAGTTTCGAAATGGTGAACGGTACCTTTTATAAGGTGCGGGTGGCGCTCTTTACCGACTTGGCACGGGTCAAACATGTATATGTGGTGCGCTATCTCGAACAGGGGGAACGCAGAGCCCTCGAAATGAGTGTCGGCAATGCTGAAATCGGACAAAATGTTCCCGCTAACAAACCCGAAGAAGAAACTGTAGAACCGTGATTCGCTTTCTGGAATACTTCGCTATCTTCCTCCTGCTGCTCGTGCTCCAGGAGTTCGTCTTCGACAATATCAATCTTGGCGGAGTGGTGAACCCCTATATATACATCATGTTCATCATTCTCCTGCCGCTCGATATTCAGGGGTGGGTGTTGTTGGTGCTGGGATGCTGTGCCGGCGCAGCGGTCGATTTCATGTCCGGTATGGCCGGACTGCACATGATGACCGCTACGTGGCTTGCCTTTGTGCGTCCGACGGTGGTGGCTCTGCTGCTGGGGAAAGATGTGGCCTACGATGGGGGTGTGCCTACGGCAGGACGGGTCGGCGTGGCGAAGTTCTTTCGTTATGTCACTACCCTGGTGCTGCTCTTCAATATCCCGTTCTTCATCCTCGAAGACCTCTCGGGCGAAACATGGGTTGTGGCCTTGCGTATCCTGCTCAGCTCACTCTTCAGCGTCGGAATTATCTATTTCCTCCACCTTCCCTTCGTGCACTCACAACTCAAGGTGTAGCGCTGCTGCACGGCATGTCTATGCTCTGGGGATAGCGTAAGGGGATGATGTCGTTTACTTTCTCTCCGCGTTGGTCTCCCCTTTGGACTCCTTCTTCATCTCCCGCTGCCGCTGACGGCACCACGGCGCAATCCCGCACGTCTCACACTGTGGCGAACGAGCCGTGCAGACATACCGTCCGTGCAGTATCAGCCAGTGGTGGGCACGTCCCAACAGAGCCTGCGGAATGTGTTTGACCAGCGTCTGCTCGGTCTGCATCGGATTTTTGGAACGGGTCGTCAGACCGATGCGCTCGGCGACGCGAAACACATGGGTATCGACGGCCATGGCCGGTTTGTCGTAAATAATCGATACGATAACGTTTGCCGTTTTACGGCCCACTCCCTGCAGGGTGGTCAACTCCTCGACCGTATCCGGTACCCGACCGCCGTAGACCGATTCCAACCGTTGAGCCATTGCCACCAGGTGTTCGGACTTGGCCCGCGGATAGGATACCGAACGGATATACTCGAAAACCTCGTCCGCATCGGCCGAGGCCAGTGCCGACGAGGTAGGATAACGTTCAAACAAGGCGGGCGTTACCAAATTGACCCGTTTGTCGGTGCACTGCGCCGACAACATCACCGCAACCAGCAATTCATACGGGGTGCGGTAGTGCAACTCTGTTTCGGCATCGGGCATGTGTTCCGTAAACCACCCGATAATCCCCTCGTATCGCTCTTTCAGTGTCATTCGTTTTCGTGTTGATTGGCGACCATGCTATTGCCGATAGCTCGGGCGTAACCGTGTTGTCGAGGTGCTGCGGCTTGTTCCTCCCGAAAGAGACGAGGAGGGCAGCAGCAACTCCTCCCGAATCACAATCACGGCACGGTCGCGTGTCTGGTGCATCGGTTCCACGGCCTCTATCGTGTTTTCGCCCGGTCGTAACTGTACCTTTTCCCACACAAACCGCCCCAGGCTGTCGTTCGTGTGCAGCCCTTGCGACTGGCCGTTCACAAATAACTCCACATCCCGCTGGTTCGAGAATACGCGAATGGTCTGTATCGGACGGTTGCGCACCTCGTGCCTTTTGTCCACAATGTGAACAAAAGGCTCGGTGCGGTTCCAGTTGGCCTTGTAGAAGTAGAAGGCGTCTTTGCGTACGCTGCGGTCAAAGGTTACCACTCCGTAATCGGCTATACCGGGGCGTGCCCCGTCTGTCCGATGGGCTGCCCCGTAGTCGAACATGGTCCATACAAAGGTGCCCCAAAAACTGGGTTTGGCTGCTATGACGCTCCAATAGGTCTCGTGGAACCAGGTTTGCCACTGCTCGGGATGCCACGGGCCCGCATAATCGGGTCGGGCCAAACTGTCAGCCCATTGGTAGATACTCCCCCCGGCACCATACTCGCTTACGCCGCTCCGCAGGTCGGGGTAGCCGCTCCGCAGGTCGGAGGTCCACTCCGCAAACTCTTCGGGTGAACCCGAGGTCCATCCCATAAACTGATTGAACCCAATTAAATCGGTCACAAAGTTCAGGTCGCCATCCTGATTGCTGGCCGCTACGGTCAGCCGATGACCACCCTCTTCGTCGGCAATTTTGTTCAACTCCCGAACCAGCAACAACGGGTCGTCACCCCGCTGCATCAACTGGTCGAACAACCCCCACCACACGACGCTCGGGTGGTTGTACTGCTGGTGCACCATCTCACGCAACTGGGTGCGGGCATTCTCCATGAATGCTTCGCTGTCGTTGAATCCAGTGTTGCGATACTGCTCTGCACCCACCAAAGGGATTTCGCTCCAGACCAGAATACCGTTGCGGTCGCATAACTCCAAAAAATAGGGGTCGTTCGGAAAATAAGCACACCGGACGGCGTTTACGCCCATCTCTTTCATCAATTCGATGTCGCGTTGGTGGTTTTGTCGTCGGAGGGCATTCCCGATGCCGTCCCAATCCTCCACACGACACACTCCGCGTATCTGCAACGGTTTGCCGTTCAGGCAGAACCGATTGGCGTCGTCCACCTCGAACCACCGCAGGCCAAAGTTCTGTCGAACGGTGTCGTATCCGTCGCTGCTGGACACCCGTGTCTCCATGTCATACAGATAGGGGGATTCGGGGCTCCACAAATGGGGCTGTTCGATGCTGAATGTTGCCCCGACATCGCTCTGACCGTTATTGTCCAGTTTTACGCGCCGACTCTGTCGGTTGAGGATATTTCCCTGTGCATCGCGCAAAATAAACGACACCTCGGCCAATGTCCCGCTTCCGCCGCGTATGCAGCTCAGCACATTCACGTCGGCCTGCTCGTCCGATACGCGGGTCGGGGTCACATACAATCCGCTGGAACCGTGTTCGTTCAGTGCAATATGTGTAGACGGAGTCATAATCAACTCCACATCGCGATACAATCCCCCGTAGATATTGAAGTCTCCAGTTAGAGGTAAGAGGTTCCAGTCCGGGGCGTTATTGACCTGTACCCACAGGATGTTTCGGCTGCCAAAATTCACGTACCGCGTAATCTCCCAGGCAAAAGCGGTGTATCCTCCGCGGTGTTGGCCGGCGTGTTTTCCGTTTACGTAGAGGTCGCAGACGCTGTTGGCCCCTCCAAAACGCAAAAACAGGCGTCGTCCCTGCCAGCTTTTGGGTATTTCAATGGCTTTCAGGTAGCCTCCGAGACCGCGGTAATAATCGGGTTTCCCGCTAAGCGCATCGGAGTTCCAGGTGTGGGGCAGGTTGACAGTGGTCGTGTTTTCGGTCAGGCTTCTTTCCCAGCCGGGGGTGTAACTCCAGTTGCGGTTCAGGAGAATGCTCTGTCGTTGGGCTCCTGTCAGGGACCAAGTACACAGGGCGAGGAGGGTAATCAGCAGTCGTTTCATAGGATGATATATTCGGCATCGGTCAGAGGCCGGTCTCCGTACAAAGGTAACGAAAGTGCGTGGGAATTGGATTGTTTGGGGGTGGAAACTTTTTTATGGGAGTTGTACGTGTGTGATGAGAATGGGGCCGCAAGGACGGTTTCCCGGGGGCCGACGGCAGCACGATACAGCAATCAGGAACACCTAATGCAGAAACCGTTGCTCTTTATGGAGCAGATGGGAGCTCTGAATTAACAGAAGATGGCACAGGATACAGCAAAGTAAACATTACTACTTCAGGAGT
>NBJMC04203__coassemble_607_pt1 | contig 19279 bp, 16 predicted proteins | sample NBJMC04203__metabat2_high_PE_019 | metagenome-assembled genome bin NBJMC04203 | reverse complement strand
CCGGGGCTTATCTTGGTGGCGATATCAATGGGTTTAACGGATTCTTTCCAGAAGTATTCACGAGAAATAATGCCTTGACGGCAAGGTGCCCGCACAATCCTGATAGAGAGCAGTTCAATACATTTGTGACAGATGCCCTCCTCAACAAGAGAGCTATCGGTCTCAATGTGTTTGATGTTGCCGGTCCCAAAACTGGAAATCATGCGATGACAGCCTGGGGTGTCGAGTATGATGAAGCAGGAGATATTGCCTATATATATTATTGCGACAATAATTTTGCGGAACAGGACCCTAATGGTGCGGTGATTATCAGGCAGCAGATAGTATATGCTGTCGATGATTACGGGAAAGAATGTACTTATCTACAGCAGTTAAAACCCGAGGACCCGGATACCAGAGTGGGGAAATTCCTGATTACCTCTGTATTTTCTGCTGATTTGGGTAGAGATATATGGAAAAGTAAATATCCGAATGTAGTTGTAGAAAAATAAGGCATAATCCTCCGTAAGAATATCTTCATCTACAGCAGTAATTTAATCTGTAGAAGTCCTTGATAAATCTGCAAGTTTCTTGTCTTTAGATTCAGAAACTTGCAGATTTTATGGTTAAAGATAGCGATAACAGTCCTTTGTTATTCAGCAACCTATCTGACATGCTGAGCCATCACACCCACTATACCCATTGGCCAACCAACAGATTGGGGCAATTGGAAACAGCTTGCCTTTGTATTGTCAGGACAATGGCCGTGCAGGCTGACGTGTCGGATACATCCGCGCCTGCTGCCACATGCAAGGGCCGCGATGCAATCATCAGTGCCTACAATTCGGACAGGGAAACCCCAATATTTACGAGGAGACTTTGCGCAATTATCTGCTGATTCTGGAAGCAGTCCGGCAATCCGACGTAAGGCGTTAGTTGTGTGTAGGCCGGTACGCAGGAACCGGGAAACGAACCGGTACGTTCCGACAGGGGGGGAATGACCTTATCGTAGATGAGAATGGCATCAGCCATATTTCGGTGGAGGAGTTTGGCACGCGCATCATGTCGTGGGGACCTTTCGCAGAGGGGCGCAACAGTTTCTTTTCGAATCCGATATTGGCCGAAATAGGACATAAGTACGGCAAATCGGTGGCGCAGGTCGCCCTGCGATGGCTCATTCAGCGCGGCGTCATCATCATCCCAAAATCTACCTACGTAGAGCGGATGCGACAGAACTTCGATATTTTCGACTTTTCGCTCTCGGACGGAGATATGGCAGCTATCGCAATGCTCGACACGGGCAGAAGTCTTTTCTTTGACCACCACGATGCGGTGGATAGGGGAGAACAGCCATTTGTCTTGTAGGAGCGGCTGCTCATTTCTATCGTATGCCGGGCATAATAGTTGGCATAGCATTTGAACAGCACCGAGCTCAAATAGAATATACTGCGGATTACGCTTTATTCTCTTCAAACGAGTATCAAACACAGATGTATATTATATCGAATAGCCGCTGGACAGGGGGGATGGTGCGGCTGGAGGGATGCTGGATTATTTTATTCCCATGGCTTTATGCTTGAATCAGGACCGTTGTTTTGCGTGTCCTAATTTTTTAAGAGGATGCTGATTTCTGCAATAAAATTTGTAATTTTGTTCAATATTGGGTCGAGTGAGACTGTGGTTTTGCGACCTATGGCTGTATGAGCGAGTTGCAGTGATGATGTTATTTGTTTAACCTGCCGACCTGTTGCCTCATTATTGCGCGGTTGGCCTGTTGAAGAGGAGCATCATGCCTTGGCAGAACTCGATGTTCAGTGCGGAGGAAACTAACCAACGTCTCACCACATAACGTACCTTATTTATTACTCTACATTGTCCCATGCTTAGCCGCCGACTGCTCCGTATCAAGACCGTCAAAGCACTCTACAGCTACTTCCAATCCGGCGAAGAATCCATCGCACGTTCCGAAAAGGAACTCGCCGAGAGTATCCGGAAATGTTATGAACTCTATCTGATGCTGATAGCCTTGGCGGGTGAGGTGGCTGAGGTGGCTCGCGAGCGGATTGCCATTGCACAGGCCAAAATGATACCTACCGAAGAGGATTTGGATCCCAATCGGCGGTTTGTGGATAATTGGGTGATTGCACGGATTGAGGAGAGTACGACTTTGGCCGATGCCATGACTCGGTACAAAGCCTCATGGCGGGGACAGCAGGCGCTGGTGAAACGGCTCTATCAGGATATGGTCGAAGCGCCCTACTACCGGCAGTATATGCAGGCCGAGGTGCCGACCGACCCCAAAGAGGCTTTTGCGGCCGATAAACGGCTGGTGCTTGACTTCCTGGCCAACCATATTGAAGACAACGACTATCTGGAAGAGGCACTTGAAGAGATGTCGATGTATTGGGTCGATGATATTGCCTATTCGTTGGGGCTGGCCATGCGTACTATCGGCTTCCTGAACGAAAATTCAACCGACCTGGATGTGATGCCGATGTACAAGAGCGAGGACGACAAAACGTATGTCGAGACCCTCTTCCGTAAGGCGCTGCTCAATCATGAGGAGTACTTTGGTTACATCGACAAGTTTACGGAGAACTGGGATTTTGAGCGCATAGCCTTTATGGATAAGCTTATCATGCTGGCAGCCATTACGGAGTTGATTCAGTTTCAGACGATTCCGGTGAAGGTAACCCTGGATGAGTTTATCGAGATTTCGAAATATTATTCCACTCCGGGCAGCAGTGTTTTTGTGAACGGGATTTTGGATAAACTGGTGGTGTGGCTGACCCAAGAGGGAAAAATTGTGAAAAGGGGGCGGGGGTTGATTGATACGACATTATCAAAAGATAAAAGTCATGCGTAAAGGATTTATCAGTACGACTTTGGGGCTGTTGTCCGTGGCTTTGATGGTAGCGTGTGGTGGGGGAGCGGCTACGACGACTTCCGAGGCACAGACGAGTGCTGCGGATTCGGCGGATGCCGAAGAGCTCCTGACCATTCGGTTGCCGCTGCCGGACAGTTTGGCTGTGGATGGCCTGCCGGCACGGTCGTACGATACGATTGTCATGGGCCGAATGGCAGCGGGAGAACGTTTGCAGGGACGTTTCCGCGTGGTGAATACCTCAGACAAACCGTTGGTGATTGTGGAGGTGATAACGGGTTGCGGGTGTACAACGGCTGATTATGACCCGGCACCGCTGACACCGGGAGAAGAACGGGTGATGACCTGGCAGTTTGACAGTCGCGGGCGATTTGGCCAGCAGTTCAAGTCCATTGAGATAGTGACGGCTGAGCGGCAGTGTGCGACGGTCTATTTGGATGGGGAGGTCTATATTCCGCAGAAGTAGCTTCTTCCGCGCGAAGAAAAGTGCACGCTTTTTGCGGGGCAGACACTAAGGGGAGGATGCTTCCCGTTATATGGGAGACAGAGATTGCAGAAAAAATACTAATTCAATAACTACAAACACATGACACTCAACACAATCATGCTTCAGGCGGCCCAGGGAACGGGTCAGACGGGCGGTAATCTGTCGTTCATCATCATGATGGTACTCATTTTCGCCGTGATGTACTTTTTCATGATTCGTCCGCAGCAGAAACGCCAAAAGGAACTCAACAAATTCCGCAATTCGCTCGAAAACGGCACCAAAGTGGTGACGGCAGGCGGTATCTACGGGACCGTGAAAGAGGTGAGCGAAGATACGGTGCTGATTGAGGTAGACAACGGGGTGAAACTGCGCATTGCCAAGAGCATGGTCATGCGTGACCCGTCGGACATGGTGCAGAAATAGTTGTCAGTCAGTTTGACGACATGAAGGGCACTCTGACCTTGTCGAGATAGTATTGCGGCTTATTCCCGCGTGCGGGGATAAGCTGCAAACTTTTTTCAGGCGGAGGCAGAGTGCCGGAAAACATGAGGCATAAAGCAGCGGGGGCAGTATCGGATTGATACTGCCCCCGCTGGTGTTTTTATAGCATGGGAAGAGCTAAAAATCATCGAAGATTTCTACTCCGGGGTGTTTCGACGGGTCAAAACGGAACGTGGCATCCGATACCGCCATGTCACTCATAATGGAGTCCAGGGTGAGGACAATCGGTTTTTCATCCCCCGTGAGTGCGATGTCGATGCGTTCGGGCAGTGACGTGGCGGGATTGATGTAGAGGGTCAGGGTAGTGTATTCGATGGATTGTCGGTGCGGGGTCAGCTCAACTACCTGCATTTGTATGCCGCGCAGGGTCGCGCTCGGCAGTGTCCGATGGTCGTAGTCAGCCGGGTTGATATCGAACAGTTTGGAGGGGTTATAGAGCGGGCTGGGGTCGTTGGTGTTAAATTTTGATACTTCAGCCTCGTTACGCTCGGCTACATAGCTCCAAAGGGTGTCGCCACCATTGTAGAAGAGTTCCTGCCCCATCAGCTTGATGTAAAATCGGTTGCCGCTGGCGGTCAGGGTCCCTTTGGTCGAACCTTTGCCCCCCATGGCCGCCGTGAAGTCGATGCGGTAGCTGGTGAAGGCTTGGATTTTGTGTTGCAGTTTGGTGAGGAGTGTTTCGGACTGTTCGTCGGCGGAAGCACCCAAGGATACCAGCGCAAGGACTAATCCAAAAACAGGGATAAATCGTCGTTTCATGTGGGTGAGAGTGTGAGTTATGAGAGATCGTCGAGTATCATTTCCAGAGACATCGGGTCGCTGACGAGTACCTGTCGGGGTTTGCCACCCCCTTCGCTCGGACCGACAATACCTGCGGCTTCGAGTTGGTCGATAAGTCGTCCGGCGCGGTTAAAGCCGATGGAGAATTTACGTTGAATGGTCGATGCGGAGCCTTGTTGGTTGGCCACGACATAGCGTGCCACCTCTTCGAACAGGGAGTCTCGTTTGGCCAGCACGTCACTGCTCACACCCGACGACTCCTCGCCTTCGGGCGTGTACTCCGGCAGTTCGTAAGCCGAAACATACCCTTGCTGGTGCTGTATGTATTCCGTGATGCGTTCTACCTCGGGCGTGTCGATAAAGGCACATTGCACACGCGTAATTTCGCTGCCCGTCGAAATCAGCATGTCGCCTCGCCCCACCAGTTGGTTTGCCCCGGGCTGGTCGAGAATCGTGCGCGAGTCAATCATGCTGGTCACGCGGAAGGCTATACGGGCCGGGAAGTTGGCCTTGATAACCCCCGTGATGATGTTGGTGGTGGGTCGCTGGGTGGCGATAATCAGGTGAATCCCCACGGCGCGTGCCAACTGGGCAATGCGTGCAATGGGCGTTTCGATTTCGCGTCCGGCCGTCATAATCAGGTCGGCAAACTCATCCACAATCACCACAAAATAGGGCAGGAATCGGTACCCTTTTTCGGGGTTCAGACGGCGGTTGATGAACTTCTCGTTGTACTCCTTGATGTTGCGCACCTGAGCGGCTTTGAGCAGGTCGTACCGTGCATCCATCTCGATGCAGAGCGAGTTGAGGGTGTAGATAACCTTTTGTGTGTCGGTAATGATGGCCTCCTCTTCGCTCGGCATCTTGGCCAGGAAGTGTTTTTCGAGTTTGGAGTAGAGGGTCAGTTCCACCTTTTTGGGGTCTACCAGAATGAATTTGAGTTCGGCCGGGTGCTTCTTGTAGAGCAGCGAGGTGATAATGGCGTTCAGGCCGACCGATTTCCCCTGTCCGGTGGCCCCGGCCACCAGCAGGTGCGGCATTTTGGCCAGGTCGAAGACAAAGGTCTCGTTCTGAATGGTCTTGCCGAGTGCTACGGGCAGGTCGGCGTGTGAGTCGTGGAATTTGGGCGACTTGATAACCGAATACATCGAGACGACCTCTTTGTCTTTGTTAGGGACCTCGATACCAACCGTTCCTTTGCCCGGAATCGGGGCAATGATGCGGATGCCGAGAGCCGACAGGCTCAGGGCAATGTCATCTTCGAGGTTTTTGATTTTGCTGATGCGCACCCCGGGGGCCGGAACAATCTCATACAGCGTGACGGTAGGCCCGATGGTGGCTTCGATGGTGTCGATGCGGATACCGAAGTTTTCGAGGGTGGTGACGATTCGGTTTTTGTTTTCGACCAGCTCTTCATCGGTGACCGTAACGCGTTTGGTGTGGTCGTCGAGCAGTTCGATGGGAGGTTTGCGGTAGTGCGAGAGTTCGAGGGTCGGGTCGTAGAGGTCGCTGCTGTTAATGACTTCGTTCGAGACCTGTTCCTCTTCGGGTTGTTCGACAATAAATCCGGGGTCATCCGCCTCCGGCGTGAAGGTTACGGGGGCAGGTTGCGGGTGCGATACGGCAGGTGCAACCGCCGGAGTAGGTTCTACCGTCGGATTGAGCGAGATGGGTTTTGATGCAGGGGTGTGTGCCTCATCCGGATACGAAGCGGTCTCAAAAGAGGTACTCCTCATGACGGGCTTGGGTGCAGGTGCAGGTTCTTCGTTGGGTATCGGAACCTCAGCCAAATCCGCACTCGGATTGGCAGTTGGCTCCCATGTCGATTGTTGCGTTGTCTCGGTATAGGAGGGTGCGGAGGGCATCTCGGTCGTCTGGGGCATGGCGGGGCGTGTCTCCAGCGTGAAGGGATTTTCCTCCTCTTCCGGCTCCATATCCGTGCGATTATCCGTAGTTGGCACGGGAGGCGTTTGCGGCGCGACTTGTGCCGTTGGTGTCATGGTCGTTCCGTAGTAACGATTATAGTAGTAGGCCGCTACATCAAACGTATAGATTATGGCCTGTCCCCACGCGTCGTATCCCATCAGGTAGCCCCACGAACCGTCGTAGTTTTGCACCAGTTGCGCTCTTTCGGAGGGTGCAGGCATATAGGTTGCGGGTTGCGGGACAGGTTCCGGTTGTGGTGATACGGGGGTAGCAGGGTCGGAAAGTGGTGTTTGTGCTGTTTCGACCTCTTGTTCTTTCGGAGTGGAATTTTCCGGAGTCGGTACCTCATTGGGCTCTTTCGGAACAGAGAGGGATGGGGTGCCGGTTGTGTCAGGGACAGCGGCAGCCATTGCAGCTTCTGCAGCAGCCTGTTCCGCCTGTTGGTGAGCCAGTTCCTGACGACGTTGTTCGATGGTGTTCCGCATGCGCAACATCCGCTCTTGTGCCTCGAGGCGTGCCATCTCCATGCGCAGGCGGTTTTCTTCGCGTTTGCGACGGTTGTAGTCTCTCAGTTTGGCGGCCCATCGGCGAATCAGCAGGCCGTTGGCATAGTAAAGCGTTCCGAAGAAAGCGGCTACGACCAATAATGAGGTGCCTTCGTCTCCGATGATGGATTGCAGCCATTGGGCAATAAATATCCCGTGCGCGCCACCCCATCCGCTGCCGAAGACCTGCGGATTGGGGCCGTAGAAGTGCCCGGCGGCAATAGAGCCCACAATCATGACCAGGATGGTCGAGCGGATGGCCCGTCTCAGTCGGAGCGATTTCAGTTTGAGCAGTTTGACGGCGATAAAGAATATCAGCAGCGGGAACAGTTCCCCGAAGATACCGAACCAGCGGCCGATAATGGTGTTGCTGAGGACGGCGCCGAGCGGCCCCCCCCAGTTGAGTGCGTCCTGCCCGGAATCCGGTGCGAACAGATTACCCCAGGAGGCGATATTTTGGTCCTGGCTCCAGTAGGTGAGGTAGGAGATGGTCGATACGGCCAAATAGCCGGCCATGAAGAAGAGTATGAGGCTGAACCAGATATTGCGGTCGCTGGCCGTTGTCTCGTCTGGGGATATGGGCGGTGGCGGTGTTTGAGTCTGTTTGGCTGCGGTTTTGGTCGAGCGGCGGGGCAGTGGAGGGGTCGGTGGGGTCGATGATACCGACCGCCGAACCGTTGTGGGCGTTTTTCTTGTGTCGGGTTGCCGGCTGGCCACACGCAGTACTCTGTCCGTCCGCAGGCGGTCGGATTTGGATGCGGTGGGGCGTGTGGCGGGAGCGCGCCGCGCTGCGGGGCGCGGCGACGCTTCCCGCGCCATGCGACGCTCGGCCGTATTTCGTTCAGGCTGTTTTTCAGTTTGTCGTTTCGCTGCCATGTATAATGCTCTCCTGTCCTCAGCTGTGGGTCAGACAGAAACTATGCGGTTAATGTTGCGATATAGTGTGCGGCCTTTTCTGCCAGCCGCCGGCTGTCGTGTTCGGTGCCGCTGCTCAGGAAACGGCTGCTCCCCTGTGTCTCCCGAGCGGTCAGCATTCCCCGTTCGGCCAGCACCTCTTGCGTGTGTCGCGCAATGGCCGGTGCCGGGTTGATAATCTGCATGGGTCGGTTGCCGATAATGCGACGGATAGCCGGCACCAGCAGCGGGAAATGCGTACAGGCCAATACCAGTTGGTCGGCCCCCGCTGCCAGCATCGGTTCAATGTATTGTTTCAGGAGGTTTTCTGTTTCGGGTTGTTCTTCGCGGTCGTTTTCGACCTGTTCCACCAGCCCGTTCCCTGCCGTTGCGATGACGCGCACCCCTTGGGCATATTGTTCCGTGGTGTGTCGGAACATCTCGCTCTGCACGGTATAAGCCGTCCCTAATACGCCTACCACCCCGGTGCGTGTAGCCCGTGCCGCAGGCTTGATGGCCGGCTCGAGGCCGATAAACGGCACTTCAGGCCATTGCGCCCGCAAAGTGGCTATCGCGGCAGTCGTGGCGGTATTGCAGGCAATGACAATGATTTTGGCATGGGCCTCCAGCAGGGTCTTCACGCCGACCGTTACGAGTTTCGTAATCTCCGCCTGGGTTCGTCCGCCGTAAGGGCAGTGTGCCGTGTCGGCCCAATAGACCACCTCTTCCTGTGGAAGGGTTCGGACAATCTCAGCCCAGATGCTGATGCCGCCCATTCCGGAGTCGAGAATGCCTATGGGAGCGTTGTTGGCGGAGGTCATGATAGGTTTTGATTATGGTTAGCAAAGGTACAAAAAAGCGGTCGGGTTCGAAAATTTCGAACCCGACCGAATGGTGGTTTGCCAACCTTCTTATCTTCCCTTTGCGACGGGGGAAGATAAGGGACTATTGTATGGGTTTGTTATTTAATGCCGAGCGACTGTTTTACGAGCGGCAGCATATTGACCATTTGTGCTTCATCGTAGTATGCGAGAGCGCCCACAGCGAGGTCAAAAACAGCGGTCAGCCCCTGTTCTTTGGCCACTTTGGCGATGGCAGCCTGTGCTTTTTCCATAACAGGTTTCAGGGTTTCGAGTTGTTTGTTTTGAATCTCCTGTTGGGCAGATTGTTGGAACTCTTCGATGCGGGTTTGGAGGTCAAAGAGGTCTTTTTCCTTTTGTTTGCGGACCGTTTCCGAGAGTGTGTTCAGGTTGGTCGAGAGGTCTTGCGATTTGGTGGCAAATTCATTGCGCATGGCCGTGAACTGCTCTTCGAGTTCTTTGGTCAGTTCAACCACTTTAGCTTGAGCGGAGTCGGTTTCAGGCATCGACGAGAGGAGCTCCTGCGAGTTGATGAAGCCGAATTTTTGGGCATTGGCGGTACCGGTGGCCAGCATCAGGCAGGTAGCGGCAGCAATTCCCCAGATAAATTTTTTCGCGTTTTTCATAGTGTTTGAGTCTTGTGTGATGAATAATCTTTTTACAAACGTCGTATTTTTTTTCGAGATTAGAAAGTCTGACCGAGTGAGAAACTGAATTTTCCACCGGCCGCTTTTCCGTTGGACTGGGATGTTTTGTCGAAACCGTATCCCCAGTCGATTCCGAGCATCCCGAGGTAGGGAAGGAATACACGCAGGCCAATCCCGGCCGAGCGGTATAGGCTGAAGGGTTTGAACGATTCGAGGTTGTTGAATGCGTTACCGGCTTCGCCGAAAAGGAGGGCGTAGACGAGCGTCCCTTTGGAGCGCACGAGGGGGTAGCGCATTTCGAGGGTGTATTTGCTGAATATGCGGGCATAGATACCGTAATCAGCCAGCGGGGTGAGTGCGTTTTCCTTGTAGCCGCGGAGCCCGATGGTTTCCACCCCGTAGATGCTGTAGCCCGAGAGTCCGTCTCCTCCGACCTGGAATCCTTCGAAGGGCGAGAGTTTGTTTTTGTTGTAGTGTCCGAGGTAACCGAACTGTGCGCGTGCCATGAGCACGAGTTTGTTGTTGGCCGAGAGGGGAACGAACCATTGTGCGTTGAATTTCCATTTGTGGTATTCGACCCAGTGGTAGCGTTCGCTGTTGGTCATGGGTTTGCTGTAGTCTTTGCCGTCAAAGGCGGACCACGGGGGGGTGGCCGCAACGCTCAGGTCGAATTTGGACCCGGTTGTCGGGTACTGCATGATGTCGTCCACCGAGTTACGCGAGATGGCGAGGTTCAGAGCCAGCGTGTTGCAGGTACCGTCTGTCACGATGAAGTAGCTCCAGTTGTTGAGTCGGTAGCTTTGCATGGTGAGGCCGACCGAGAGGGTGAAGTAGGGGTCGGGCCAGTTGAGCCGTTTCCCGATGCCGATTGTTCCCCCGATGGTTCCGAAGTGAGCGGTTGCTTTTTGCCCGAGGTAGTATGCGTTTGTTTCGCGTGAGGTGAAGAAGGATACGGAGAGCGAGGTGGGTTTGCGTCCTCCGAGCCAGGGCTCGAGGAAGTTTACCGAGAGGGCGCGGTAGTAGCTGCCGTTGGTTTGTACCTGCAGTCCGATGGTTTGGTTGTCGCCGGCAGGGTAGGGTCTCCAGGCTTTTTTGTTGAAGAAGTTGCGCAGGGAGATGTTGGTGAAGTTTACCCCCACGGAGGCGATAAACATACCGGCTCCCCAACCGCCGGAGAGTTCGAACTGGTCGTTGGGGACTTCGGTGAGGGAGTAGTTGATATCGACGAGTTCCTGTTGGATGTTGGGGTTGACGTTTGGCAGGAGCGTTTCGGCATCGAATTGTCCCATGGAAGCCAGACGTTGGTAGGTGCGCATCAGCAGGGACTGGCTGTAGAGTTCACCGGGCAGTGTCTGGAGTTCCCGGCGGATGACGTGGTCATTGGTACGGGTATTCCCGTCGAAGGTGACGTTCTTGATACGGAACTGGCTTCCTTCAAGCATTCGGATTTCGACATCGACCGAGTCGCCGGGCACCACGGTTTCCACAGGCTCGGCAATAAAGGCCAGATACCCTTGGTCTTTATAGGTGTTGGCAATGGACATGGTGGTGGGGTCTTGCCCGTTGAGTCGCGTGTTCATGGTCTCGCTGTCGTAGACGTCGCCCGATTTCAGTCCGAGGGTCTGAGCCAGAATGGAGGTGGGGTAGAGGGTGTTCCCGAGCCAGGTAATGTTCCGGTAGTGGTATTTGTGTCCCTCTTTGAGCTCGATGTAGAGCCCCATTCGTTTCGGTTTGTCCGGAATGGCGTAGATGGAGTCCCGTACAATCACGGCATCACGATACCCTTGCGATTGGGCGTAGTGGCGGATGTTCTCGAGGTCTTCTTCAAAGTCTTTTTCTTTGAATTTCGAGCTGCGGAAGAAGTTGATGCTGACCTTGTGGGTCTTTTTCATGGCTTTGGCGAGTTTTTTTGCCGGGAGGTTTTCGTTTCCGGCAAAGGTGATTTCGCCCACCCGCACCTTGTCGCCGCGGTCGATGTGGAAATGCACCAGGACAGCGGTTTTAATCAGGGTATCGGGTGTGATGGTGTAGTCGATTTTGGCGTTTCGGAAAGCCTTTTCGTCGTAGTACTCCCGAATCAGGTTCATGCAGGTGGTCAGCAGGTAGTCCGAGAGTTCGGCATTTTGTCGCAGCCTCAGTTTCTCTTCGAGGTCTTTCTTTTCGGTGTTTTTAGCCCCGATAAAATCCCACCCGCGCACCTGGATGCGTTCCCGAAGGTAGAGGTCGATATCGACGGTATCTTCGCGGTAGGAGGTAGCCGCTTTCATGTTGGCAAAGAATCGGCGGTCGAGGAGTCCCCGGATGGCGATGGTAATGGCATCCCCGGGGACGGTAATGGTGTCGCCCGCAGCGAGCCCGAGGTTGTCAATAATCATTTGCGGGTCTACGGCCACAGCCCCGTGGACCCGTATTTTTCCGATGATATAGGGTTTCGGTTTGTCGTTGTAATCGACGCGGGGCAGGACGTTGAGTTTATCTTCGACCGATGCCCCCAGCAGGGAGTCGTATACCGGCATTTGGCTGACCAATGCGCGTGAGATGGAGTCCGGAGCGGCTATTTGTTGGGCGTGTGCCGGGACGGTAATCCCGATGACGATGGTGGCTATGGCAAAAATCAGTCGGCTTGCAATCCTCATTACTCTCTGTCTTGTGATTGATTCAGGTTCGGGGTGTGTTTAGAGTTTTCCGAAACGTCGATGGCGTTGTCCGTAGGCTCGGAGGGCTTCGAGCATTTGCTCGCGTCCGAAGTCGGGCCACAGGGTGTCGGTAAAGTAGAGTTCGGTATAGGAGAGTTGCCAGAGCAGGAAGTTGCTGAGGCGTTTTTCTCCGCTGGTGCGTATCAACAGTTCGGGGTCAGGCATCCCGTGTGTGGTCAGGTGGTCGTCGATGGTCTCGGGGGTAATGCGCTCCGGGGCAAGGGTTCCGTTTTGCACTTCGGAGGCTATTTGCTGCATGGCTTCGGTCAGTTCCCATCGGGCGCTGTAGTTCAGTGCCACATTGAGGGTCATGCGCAACCGGTCGGAGGGCAGGTCCACCTGTTGAGCGGTGTGGATGCTCTCCTGCAGGGCCTCGGGCAGCGAGGCAAGGTCTCCGATAAAGTTCATGCGAATACCGGCCTGTGTCAGAGTGTCGAGTTCCGAGAGAATGGCACCGGCAATCAGGTGCATGATACCGTCCACTTCGTCGGAGGGGCGTCCCCAGTTTTCGGTCGAGAAGGCGTAGACGGTGAGGTATTTGACCCCGACTTCCGCGGCCGTACGAACCACTTCGCGCACGGCATCCACACCGTGTTGATGTCCGAAGAGCCGTTGGTGTCCCTGTCCTTTGGCCCAACGTCCGTTGCCGTCCATGATGATGGCCACGTGTTGGGGAACACTTTCGGGAGGCAGGATGGGGGCTATGTGGTTGTCGTGTGGTTGCATAAAAAATAAAACACCATGGGCTATCCCTGTATGGAGGCTTTTCGGAGCGGGCAAACAGGGAATTGTTGTGTGGTGTGTGAGCGTGTTGCACAATGCAACACGCAAATATAGAATTTTTTTCTGCGATGTCGCCACCGTGACGCCATTTTGTCACCGCGCGGGATAACGATGCAGAGTGGGGAAGGAGAGTGCTGTGTGGGATTATGCCTGTTCAAAACGTTGTCGTCGCGCTTCGAAGAGGATAACGGCCGCTGCGGCACTCACGTTGAGCGATTCGATGCGCCCCATGAGCGGGATGCCGGCCTGTACGTCGCACAGGCTCAGCACGTCGCGCGAGATGCCCCGGTCTTCGGCTCCCATGACGATGACGGTCGGGCGGGTAAAGTCAGCTTCATAGACCAGCGTATTGCTTTTTTCGGTGGCGGCGACGCACTGCATGCCGATGTTTTTGAGTCGGGTGATGGCGCCTTTGAGCGACCCGACGCGGCACACGGGTATCAGGGTCAGTGCCCCAGCCGAGCTTTTGATGGCCTCGGCATTGACCGGAGCGGAGTTTTTCGCGGGCATAATCAGGGCTGCGGCTCCCGCACACTCTGCGCTGCGGGCGATGGCACCGAAGTTGCGGATGTCGGTCACCGAGTCCATGAGCATCACCAGCGGGGCTTCGCCTTGGGCGATTTGTGCTTCGAGTTCTTCGGTGAGTTCGTTGATATCCTTGTATCGAATGGCCGCAATGACTGCCGCGACGCCCTGGTGGTTACCGTTGTGGGTCAGGCGGTTGAGCTTCTCAATCGGAACCTCCTGAATGTGGATGTCGGCTTCGAGAGCCTGTTCGCGCAGGGCATTGGCCGCACCGACTTGCGTCCGTTCTGCGGGCGAGAGTGTCTCTCCTGCCGTTTTGCGGAAATAGATTTTTTCAATCTCCGTACCGGCTTCGATGGCCTCCCGAACGGGATGGATACCGAAAATAATGTTTTCCGGCGTGCGTTCGTTGCGTTCGGCAGCCGGTTTGCGCGGCTCGCCACGACGTTCCTTTGTGGCGGGTGCCTTGCGTTTGGAGAATCGTTCGTCCGCTGCCGGGCGGCTGCTCTCTTGGGGCATCGGTTCGCCCAACGTACTGTCCGAGGCGCGGCGGAAGAAACTCCGCTTCACCTCATTATCCTTGTTGTATGCCATAGCTTTCCAGTTTTTCAGTGGCTTCGGCCCATTCGCTCATTTTGGCGTCGAGTAGGGCCTTCTGGCGGTCGTAATCTTCAATCAACGCCAGGGTATATTGTTCGGGGTCCATCAGCCGACTCTCCAGTGCGGCATTCTGTTTCTCCAGTTCGGCAATTTCGCCTTCGAGCTTGTGAATGGCGTTGCGCAGGCGGGTAATTTGCCGGTCGCGCTCTTTTTTCTCGGCGTAGGAGAGCTCGGGTTTGGCAGGTTTGTCGCCTTTGGGCAAAGCCGGAGTGGCGGCCGCCTTAGGGGTTGAGGCGGCAGTACGAACCTCGGTCGGTGTCGTGGAGTTGCTACGCTCGATTTCCCGCATGTTTTCGAGTTGTCGCGTGCGCAGGAAGTCGTATATCCCTCCCAAGTGCTCTTTGACCCGCCCGTCGCGGAATTCGTAAACTTTGCTGACGAGCCCGTCCAGAAACTCACGGTCGTGCGAGATGACCAGCACCGTGCCGTCATAGGCCATCAGGGCACGCTTGAGAATATCCTTCGAGCGCATGTCCATGTGGTTGGTGGGTTCGTCGAGCACCAGCAGGTTGTAGGGTTCGAGCATCAGCCGTGCCATGGCCAGCCGCGACCGCTCGCCGCCCGAGAGTACCTTGACCTTTTTGTCGATGTCCTCACCGCGGAAGAGGAACGCCCCGAGGATGTCTCGCAGACGGGTGCGTATCTCGCCGACCGCCACGCGGTCGAGGGTGTCGAAGACCGTAAATTCACCGTCCATCAGGTCGTCCTGGTTTTGGGCGAAGTATCCGATGTGGACGTTGTGCCCCGTGCGCACGGAGCCTTCCGTGGGGGTAAGCTCGCCGAGTGCCATGCGCACAAAGGTGGTTTTCCCTTCGCCGTTTCGCCCGACGAGAGCAACCTTTTCGCCTCGTTCGACGATGATGTTTGCTCCGGAGAAGACATGCTTCTCGGCTTTGTCACCGCGAGCCGGAAAGGTCATGCCTGCCTCTTTGGCCTCGACCACGATTTGCCCCGAACGGGGAGCTGACGGGAAGCGGATGTTCATCGTGGCATTGTCCTCCTCTTCGACCTCCAGACGGTCCAGCTTTTCGAGCTGTTTGATACGCGACTGGACCTGGTTCGATTTGGTGGGCTTGTAGCGGAACTTTTCGATGAACTCTTCGGTTTTTTCAATCATCCGCTGCTGGTTTTCGTAGGCGGCGATTTGCTGCTGGCGTCGTTCGGCCCGCAGCTCCACGTAGCGGCTGTACGGAACTTTGTAATCCGTGGCGCGGCCGCACGACAGCTCGATGGTGCGGTTGGTCACGTTGTCCAGAAAGGCGCGGTCGTGCGAAATGAGGATAACCGCACCGCTGTAATTCTGCAGATAGGCCTCCAGCCACTGGATACTCTCGATGTCGAGGTGGTTGGTGGGCTCGTCGAGCAGAAAGAGCGTGGGACGGCGCAACAGCAGCTTGGCCAGCTCGATGCGCATGCGCCATCCGCCCGAAAAGGTAGCTGTCGGCCGGTTGAACTCTTCGCGTTTGAACCCGAGGCCGAGGAGTGTCTTTTCGATTTCGGCATCGCGGTTTTCGCCGCCGAGCATGTGGTAGCGTTCGGTGGCATCGTGCAGGCGGTGGAGCAGTTTCTCGTATTCGGGCGATTCGTAGTCTGTTCGGCGGGCAATCTCCTCGGTGCAGTGAGCCATCTCGCGTTCGAGGTCGATGATTTCGGCAAAGGCTTTGCCGCATTCGGTCACCAGGTCGGTGTCATCGGCCACGCGCATCTGCTGGGGGAGGTACCCCACGGTACAGTCTTCGGTTTTGGAGACAGTGCCCGAGGTGGGTGCTTGGAGCCCTGCAATGATTTTGAGGATGGTCGATTTTCCGGCACCGTTTTTCCCGACCAGCCCGATGCGTTCTTTGGGGTTAATCAGGAAGGAGATATCGCGAAAGAGGTCCGTACCGCCAAACGATACGGTCAAATTGTCTACGGATAGCATGGGTAGTCTTGGATGGGGGTCGTCGTAAACTGGGCCTGTGGTTAGGCTTCGATAAGTTGTTGGATGGCGGCGATGGGGTCCGGTGCGCCGAAGACGGCATTGCCGGCTACCAGCACATCGGCTCCGGCTGCAAAGAGTTGTGCGGCATTTTCGGCATTCACCCCGCCATCGACCTGAATCAGGGCTGCGCTTTTCTTGCGCAGCAGGAGGTCTTTCATTCGGCTGATTTTGTCGAGCGACGAGGCGATGAACTGTTGTCCCCCGAATCCCGGATTGACGCTCATAATCAGCACCATGTCCACCATGGGGGCAATCTCTTCGACAGCGCAAATCGGAGTATGGGGGTTGAGTGCCACCCCGGCCCGCATCCCGGCGTCGTGAATGGCCTGAATGGTGCGGTGCAGGTGGGTTGAGGCTTCGACGTGTACGGTGAGGTAGTCGGCACCGGCTTTTTGGAAGTCTGCGACGTATCGTTCGGGCTGTTCAATCATCAGGTGGACGTCAAGGGTCTTGTCGGTAGCCTGCCGCAGGGCTTTGACCACGGGAATCCCGAAACTGATGTTCGGAACGAACATGCCGTCCATCACATCCAGATGAAACCACTCCGCCCGACTCTCGTTCACCATGCGGGCGGCATCGCCCAGGTGCAGGAAATCGGCGGAAAGAAACGATGGCGAGATAATGCGTGGCATAATTCGAACGGTGTGTGATGAAACGTATCGGTTCCGCGGGCGGCAGCGCAAAAACTCTCCCGCACGGCTGTCGCAAAGGTAACATTAATTTGCGTAATTTTGTTGGCCGCGTTGCCCGAGAACGGCACGCGGCATCACACACCATGGCCGACGTTCAGCAGATACTCGAACAATACTGGGCTTATCCGACCTTTCGCCCGCTGCAGCGCGAGATTATCGACTCGGTGCTGTCGGGTCGCGACACGGTGGCACTGCTGCCCACGGGTGGCGGTAAGTCGCTGACCTATCAGGTGCCGGCACTGGCGCTGCCCGGCGTGACGATTGTCATCACGCCGCTGATTGCCCTGATGAAGGACCAGGTCGATGCCCTGCGCCGACGCCGTATCAATGCCGTGGCCATCCACTCGGCCATGTCGGCTCGCGAAATCGATATTGCGCTGGATAACTGCGTCTACGGCGATGTCAAATTGCTCTACATTGCTCCCGAACGTATCGATACGCGCATCTTCCATGCACGGGTGCGCAAAATGGAGGTGTCGCTGGTGGCGGTCGATGAGGCGCACTGTATATCGGAGTGGGGCTACGATTTCCGGCCTGCCTACCTGAAAATCTCACGCCTGCGCGAATGGCTCCCCGATACGCCCTTTCTGGCCGTAACGGCTACGGCCACGGCCCTGGTGCTGGAGGATATCACGCGTCACCTCAAACTGGACGAACCGCGCATCTACCGCGGTTCGTTTGCCCGTCCGAACATTCGTTTCGTCGTGCGTCGCTGCGAAAACAAACTCGACCAGATGCTGCGCATTATTCGCGGGGTAGGGGGCAGTGGTATCGTCTATGCCCGCACACGCAAGGCTACCGAGGACCTGGCCGCTCAGTTGCAGGCCGAGGGGGTGCGTGCCGATTTCTACCATGCGGGACTGGGCTTCCGCCTGCGTGCCGCGAAACAGGAGGCCTGGCTGCGCGACGAGGTACAGGTGATGGTGGCAACGAACGCCTTTGGGATGGGGATCGACAAGGCGGATGTCCGTTTTGTGGTCCATGACCAGATACCGGCTTCGCTCGAAGCCTACTATCAGGAGGCGGGGCGTGCCGGTCGGGATGGAGCACCGTCGTATGCGGTGCTGCTCTACAACGAGATGGATTCGATGGCTGCCCGTCGACGCATTGAAACGGAGTATCCTCCGCTGGAAACGGTGAAAAAGGTTTACGAAGCGATTTTCAACTATTTGCAGATTCCGATTGGCGGAGGCCGGGAGACTGTCCATGATTTTGACTTGTCGGACTTCTCGACACGCTTCAAATTCTACTCCCTGACGGCCTTTAACGCGATTAAACTGCTCGAGTTGAACGGTTACATGACCCTGACCGACCTGCTGGACAATCCGACGCGCATTATGTTCCGCATGTCGCGCGAGGAGCTGTACCGGTTGCAGGTGGACCGTACCGATTTGGATAGCTTTTTACGCATTTTATTGCGGCTGTATACGGGTCTTTTTACTGAATTCGTGGTGGTGGACGAGGCCTACATTGCGCGTATGTCGGGTTATACGGAGCGTCGCGTGAGCGAGTTGCTCTATCAACTCTCGGTGATGCACGTTATCCGTTATATTCCTCGTCGCAGCTCCCCCCTTTTGATACTGCAGGAGGAGCGTCTGCCGATAGAGGATGTGGTCATTGCTCCTGCCACCTACCACCGTCGGCGCGAGATGGAGGAATTGCGCTCGGCTGCCATGGTGGAATATGCCGAAAATGACTCTCAATGCCGCAGTGTCTTTCTGCGGGAGTATTTCGATGAACAGGAACCGGAACCCTGCGGCGTGTGCGATGTCTGTCTGTCGCGCCGTCGCGAGGATATGTATCGTTCCAGTGATGCTTATGGTGCTATGCGGCAGGAACTGTTGCAAGTCTTGACATCACAGCCGCAGGGACGTTCCATGACGTTGCGTGCCTTGATGGCTGCAGTGCCGGGACGTCCGATGATGGTGCTGACCCAGTTGCGTCGGCTCTTGGCCGAGGGCAAGGCACGCCAACTGCCTGATGGCGGTTTGGTGGCGGAGTAGTTGCGGATGGTTTGCTTTCCGTGCGGGTCGAAGGGCACCGTTGGGCACCCGACCGACGGGTTGCAGGCAACCGGATGCTTCTCGGCACACGAGAAGAACCGTGTCTGCTTGAATGCTTCGGTTTCGTCAGAAACCGTCAGCCCGGACAGGAGCCGATTCGTGTCCGCAATAGAATGCGGTTGCGCAAGCAACCGTTGCGGTTCGCAGCCGCCCGGATGCGGAGAACCGCAAAAATGCGCTACCGCACATTATTTGCATTTCTCCGCCGGCTGCTCCCGAGGTGACGTTTGGGCAACAATACGCTCTCCCTTCTCCTGTCCGGGCATCCTCGCTTGGGGTTTATCTGCTCTTTGCGCTCTCTTCCCTCCGGGAGAGCCTGAACTGCTCCCTGCGCCTTCCCCCTCTTCCCCTACACGGATACCCCTGCGGATTACTC
>NBJMC04203__coassemble_597_pt1 | contig 19456 bp, 32 predicted proteins | sample NBJMC04203__metabat2_high_PE_019 | metagenome-assembled genome bin NBJMC04203 | reverse complement strand
ATATGGAGGATATCCTCATCGAACTCTTCGTTAGATGCTTTTTCTTCGGTGTCGAGAGTAATTTTCTCGTCGGAGAAGAGCATGAAGTGGAAGATAAGGATTTTGGCAGCCTCTTTCAGGGCGTCTTTGGGATGGATTGAGCCATCGGTAGTGATTTCGATGGTCAGTTTCTCATAGTCGGTTTTCTGTTCGACCCGATAGTTTTCGACGGCATACTTGACATTTTTGATGGGGGTATGAATCGAGTCCATCGGGAGGAGTCCGAAAGGAGCATCTGCAGGTCTGTTTTCCTCGGCGGGGACATATCCCCGACCTTTCCCGATAGTGAGTTCCATTTGGAACTTGACATCGGGTTCGAGGCGGCAAATCAGCAGGTCGGGATTGAGGACTTTGAATCCGGTCATGAAGTTGGAGAGGTAACCGGCCGTAAGTTCGGTTACTCCTGCGACATTGACGGTTACTTTTTCAGCGTCCACATTTTCGACGGTGCGCACCAGACGAACCTGTTTGAGGTTCAGGATAATTTCTATCATCTCTTCCATCACTCCGGGGATGGAAGCGAACTCGTGGTCAACGCCTGGGATATGGACCGTTGTAAAGGCGTAACCTTCGAGAGATGACAGGAGTATTCGGCGGAGTGCATTACCGACGGTGATACCGAAGCCGGGCTCCAGGGGGCGGAATTCGAACCGTCCGAAGGAGGCGGTGGCATCGAGCATAATCACCTTGTCGGGCTTCTGGAATGCTAATATTGCCATAGTGTTATTGCTCCTGGGTTAATGACTATTTAGAATAGAGTTCGACGATGAGTTGCTCGTTGATATTTTCGGGGATTTCCGCGCGTTCGGGTTTTTGCATGAATTTCCCGGTCATGGAAGCGGCATCCCATTCGAGCCACGAGAAGCGGCTGCGTTGGGTAGAGCCGAGGGCGTTTTGGATAACTTCCAGGGCTTTAGCCTTTTCACGTACTGCGACGGTTTGACCCGGTTTCAGCGAGTAGGAGGGGATGTTCACCACTTCACCATCGACGGTAATGTGGCGGTGCGATACGAGCTGACGGGCAGCCGCGCGGGTGGGGGCGATACCCAGCCGGTACACCACATTGTCCAGACGGGACTCGAGGAGTTGGAGGAGCACCTCACCAGTCACACCGCCGGCACGTTCAGCCGCTTCGAAGGTGCGGCGGAACTGTTTTTCGAGCATGCCGTAGAGGGCTTTGACTTTTTGTTTTTCCTTGAGCTGCACCCCGTATTCGGATACTTTTTTACGACGGCGGTTGAGGCCGTGTTGTCCCGGGGGGTAGTTTTTCTTTTCGAACGAGGTGTCCGAGCCGAAGATGGGTTCGCCGAATTTACGGGCGATTTTGGTTCTAGGTCCAGTATAACGTGCCATTTTGTTTTTCCTTTTTTTCTAAGAGTAAATGAGGTAAAAGTAAATCCGCTTGGGATGCGTTGCGGTTGTGGGCTGATGAGGTTGCGCAGGGGGGTGTATGATACGACCCGAGCACAAGGTCAGGCAGCCGCCATAGCCGCAAGGGCATCAGACACGACGACGTGCCGGCGGACGGCAACCGTTATGGGGCAGGGGCGTAACGTCGATGATTTCGATGACTTCGATACCGGCACCGTTGATGGTACGGATAGCGGATTCACGTCCCGAGCCGGGTCCTTTGACGTATACTTTGACTTTGCGGAGGCCGAGGTCGTAGGCTACTTTCGCGCAGTCCTGGGCAGCGGTTTGGGCTGCATAGGGGGTATTTTTCTTTGAGCCGCGGAATCCCATTTTACCTGCAGAACTCCAGCTAATCACCTGTCCTTCAGCGTTGGTAAGGGTAACGATAACGTTGTTGAAGGTCGAGTGGATATGTGCTTGGCCCAGTGCGTCAACTTTGACGACTTTCTTTTTAACTGATCCAGTTTTCTTTGCCATAATGTGTGTGTAAGCCTAAATGGAGTTAGGATAAGCGATTAACTATTTCGTTGCTTTTTTCTTGTTTGCAACGGTTTTCTTACGTCCTTTACGGGTACGTGCGTTGTTTTTGGTGCTTTGACCGCGCACGGGGAGACCCAGACGGTGGCGGATACCGCGGTAGCAACCGATATCCATCAGGCGTTTGATGTTGAGTTGGATGGTCGAGCGCAGTTCACCTTCCACACGTATACCCTCAGCGGCAATCACGTTACGGATAGCACCGACCTGTTCATCGGTCCAGTCTTTCACTTTGGTATCCTGGTCGATACCGGCCTTTTGGAGGATAACGGCGGCGGTACTGCGTCCGATGCCGTAGATATAGGTGAGGCCGATAACGCCTCGTTTGTTTTTGGGTAAGTCGACTCCGACAATACGTGCCATAAGTAGTTTTCTTTTTCTTTGAAGTTCTTAAAAACTCAGTGAGTACCAGAATCTCGGTCTGTGCGGGGGTGCGATGTGCGCCGGGTGCACAGGAGCGTTGGGTATGGGACAAAAGGGATTATCCCTGACGCATTTTGAGTTTCGGGTTTTTCTTGCAAATGACGTACACACGGCCTTTGCGGCGTACGATTTTGCAGTCTTCGCTGCGTTTTTTGATGGATGCTCTAACTTTCATCGTGGTTTGAGTGATTTGGTTGGGAAGGCGTTCCTGGGTGTTCACACCCTAAGGTGCGTCTTCCGAAACGTTTACTTGTAGCGGAACGAGATGCGTCCTTTGGTGAGGTCATAGGGCGACATTTCGACCTTTACTTTGTCTCCGGGGAGAATCTTGATGTAGTGCATCCTCATCTTACCGGAGATGTGGGCGGTGATTACGTGGCCGTTGTCCAATTCCACGCGGAACATGGCGTTGGAGAGGGCTTCGATAATGGTACCGTCCTTTTCGATTGCAGCTTGCTTTGCCATTCAGTGTTGGTTTTTTAAGCATTGCCACCTGTCGTCAACTGTTTGGGATTTCGGTCGGGTCTGACGTTAAGTCCTCCCTTGGTGAAACCCCGTTCAGTCAATCGGCAGATTTTTTTCGATATACTCAAACGTGGTGAGGACATCCGGCCCTTCGTCCGTAATCGCGACAGCGAATTCAAAGTGGGCGGAGGGTTTACGGTCGGCGGTTCTGACGGTCCAACCGTCCCGTTCAAAGACTACGTTTCTGGAGCCGAGGTTAATCATGGGCTCGATACAGAGCACCATACCGGCTTTGAGTTGGGTACCGCTACCCCGTTTGCCGTAGTTGGGCACCTGGGGTTCTTCGTGGAGGCTTCGTCCAAGGCCGTGACCGACGAGTTCACGGACGACGGTCATGCCGTGGCTTTGGGCGTAATCCTGTACGGCGTGGGAGATATCGCCAATCCTATTTCCCACTTTAGCCTGCGCGACACCTCTATAAAGGGCCTCCTTGGTGACATCCAGCAGCTCCCGAGTACGCGGGGCCACCTCTCCTACGGGGAAAGTGTAGGCGGAGTCGCCATGAAAACCGTTCATAAATGCGCCGCAGTCGACCGACACGATGTCGCCTTCCTGAAGGGCATACCCAGAGGGGAATCCGTGCACCACCTGTTCGTTCACCGAGATGCAGAGTGTAGCAGGGAAACCTCCGTAACCTTTGAAATTCGGTACTGCACCGTTAGCACGGATAAACTCTTCGGCCAGCGTGTCGAGTTCGGCGGTGGTGACACCCGGGCGGATGTTCCGTCCGACGAGGGCGAGTGTGCGGCTGACGAGTTGGTTGGCTTGTCGGAGCAGTTCGATTTCCTCTTTGGTTTTCAGGTATATCATTTATGTATATATAAAAGAACCTTTCAATGGGTTTGGTTCCGTCGCAGAGAGGGAATCGCCGCAAACGCATAAGGTGCCCACTCGATTAGAGGGTGGAGAGGGCACCGTCGTATGCGTTTAGTTCAGGCGTCCTTTCATGCGTCCGCTCTTCATCAGGCCGTCGTAGTGACGGAGCAGGAGGTGTGATTCGATTTGCTGCAGGGTATCGAGCACCACCCCTACGAGAATGAGGAGCGAGGTCCCTCCGTAGAAGAGGGCAAACTGTCCGTCCACACCGATGAGGTGTGCAAAGACAGGGAGGATAGCGATAATGGCGAGGAAAATCGAGCCGGGGAGGGTGATTCGGGTCATGATGGTATCCATGTAGGAAGCCGTCTGTTTCCCGGGTTTGATACCGGGGATAAACCCGCCATTACGTTTCATGTCATCGGCCATTTGGTTGGTATTGATGGTGATGGCGGTATAGAAGTAGGTAAACGCCATGACCAGAATCCCGAAGACGAGATTGTACCAGAACCCATAGACATTCCCGAACACAGCACCGAGGCCTTGCGTAGCTTCGAATTTGGTGAAGATGAGCGGGAGCATCATGATAGCCTGTGCAAAGATAATCGGCATCACCCCTGCGGCATTGATTTTGAGGGGGATGTACTGGCGTACGCCGCCGTACTGTTTGTTACCGACAATACGTTTGGCGTATTGTACCGGGACTTTGCGGACAGCCTGCACGAGTGCGATGGTAGCAGCAAAGACCAGGAAGAGGAGCACCAGTTCGACAATCAGCATGACGAAACCGCCCCCGGCCGTCGTAAAGCGGGCATTGACTTCCGCGAGGAAGGCGTGGGGGAGTCGGGCGATAATCCCAATCATGATGATAAGCGAGACGCCGTTACCAATCCCTTTATCGGTAATTTTTTCGCCGAGCCACATGACAAACATCGTTCCGGCGATGAGCACCATGGTAGCGCTGAAGGTAAAGAGGAACGAGTTGCCGAGGACAAACGCCGAGGGGACGAGTTGGTAATTCAGATTGGCGAGGTAAGCCGGAGCTTGCAGGAGGAGAATCCCAATGGTCAGATAACGTGTCCATTGATTAATTTTCCGCCGTCCACTTTCCCCTTCTTTTTGGAGTTTTTGGAAGTAGGGGACAGCGATAGCGAGCAGCTGAATTACGATAGATGCCGAGATGTAGGGCATAATCCCGAGGGCAAAAATCGAGGCATTGGAGAATGCCCCCCCCGAGAAGATGTCCAGCAGTCCCAGAATCCCGTCTTGGGTTTGCTGTTGGAGTCCGGAGCCTGTGAGTGCTTCGGGGTTAATCCCCGGCAGCACGACGAAGCTCCCCAGGCGATAGATAAGGAGCAGCCCCAAGGTGTAGAGGATGCGGTTCCGCAGCTCTTCAATCTTGAAGATGTTCCGAATGGTATCAATGAGTTTTTTCATGAGCCTGAGCTAAGAAAGGGGTGGTAGTTTAGAGTTTGGTAGCGGTACCGCCTTGTGCTTCGATAGCGGCTTGAGCCGATTTCGAGAAGGCGTGTGCCGTCACGTCCACTTTTTTGGAGAGGGTACCGGTGCCGAGGATTTTGATGACATCGTTTTTGGATACGAGTCCGGCGGCAACGAGTTGTTCCTGACCGATAGTGGTAACTCCTTTCTGAGCGAGCGCTTCGATAGAGAGGAGGTTAACGGTTTTGAATACGACTTTGTTGATGTTGGTAAAGCCGAATTTGGGGAGACGGCGGTGGAGCGGCATTTGTCCGCCCTGGAAGCCGCGTTTGTGTTTGTAACCGGAGCGGGATTGCGCCCCTTTGTGTCCACGGGTAGAGGTACCGCCGTGTCCCGAGCCCTGGCCGCGACCGATGCGTTTTTCGCTGTGGGTAGAGCCTTTAGCGGGAGTAATATTACTGAGGTTCATAGTATTGGTCTGTGATTAAGAGGAATCGGTTATTTAACTTCTTCGACAGCGACGAGATGTTTTACTTTCTCGACCATGCCCAGGATTTCGGGGCATTTGTTGTGTTCCACGCACTGGCGGATTTTGCGGAGTCCGAGTGCGTCCAGATTAGCGCGTTGCTGCTTGTTGGCACCAATACGGCTTTTCACCTGGGTGATTTTGATTATTGCCATTTCGCTTAAGGTTCAAAGTAAGGTTAATGGAAAGGTAGTGGAGGGGTGCGGTGTTGCACCACATCCGGAGTTTCCCTACCCGTTAAAGACCTGAGTGAGGGAGATACCGCGGGTTTCGGCGATGGTCACCGGGTCGCGCAGTTCGGCGAGTGCAGCGACGGTCGCTTTGACGAGGTTGTGCGGGTTAGAGGAGCCTTTGCTTTTGGCGAGGACGTTTTTGACGCCGACGCTTTCGAGCACGGCACGCATAGCACCCCCTGCAATCACCCCGGTACCGGGCGAGGCGGGACGGAGCAGCACGCGCGAGCCGCTGAATTTAGCGGTTTGTTCGTGGGGGATGGTTCCTTTGAGAACAGGTACTTTAATCAGGTTTTTCTTTGCGTCTTCCACGCCTTTTGCGATGGCGGTGGTGACTTCGGAGGCTTTACCGAGGCCATAGCCGACGATACCGTTTTCGTTTCCTACGACCACGATAGCCGAGAAGGTGAAGGTACGTCCCCCTTTGGTCACTTTGGTAACGCGTTGTATGCTAACCAGCCGGTCTTTGAGTTCGATGTCGCTGGTGCGTACTTTTTTTATGTTGTTTACAGACATGGTTTTTCGTTAATTCAGGATTAGAATTTGAGTCCGCCTTCGCGAGCTGCTTCAGCGAGTTGTTTCACGCGGCCGTGGTAGAGGTACCCGTTACGGTCGAATGCCACGTTGGTAATCCCGGCAGCGAGTGCTTTGGCAGCGACAGCCTTTCCTACGATGGCAGCGACTTCGGTTTTGGTTTTGCCTTTGGCAGCTTCGGCGACTTCTTTGTCGAGCGACGAAGCGGCAGCAAGGGTTTTACCGGCCTGGTCGTCAATCAGCTGGGCATAGATTTGCTTGTTGCTGCGAAAAACCGTAAGTCTGGGGGCTTGAGCGGTCCCGTTTACGATTTTGCGAATGCGCATTTTGATACGTGCGCGTCGTGCTATTTTAGTAAGTGTCATTGTCTTCTTAAGGATTATTTGGAGTTAGCTGACTTTCCGGCCTTGCGACGCAGTTGTTCGCCTACGAACTTGATACCTTTGCCTTTGTAGGGTTCGGGTTTACGCAGCGAGCGGATTTTGGCAGCCACCTGTCCGAGGAGTTGTTTATCGGCGCTTTTGAGCGTCAGGATGGGGTTTCCTTTTTTCTCAGCGAAAGCTTCGGCTTTGATTTCGGCGGGGAGCATGATATGGATGTCATGCGAGTATCCGATGCTGAGTTCGAGGATTTGCCCTTTGACTTCGGCTTTGAAACCGACCCCTACGAGTTCCTGTTTGGTTTCGTAGCCGACCGATACGCCGTGTACCATGTTAGCGATGAGGGCGCGATAGAGGCCGTGCATCGAGCGGTGGCGGGGTTGGTCGGTAGGTCTGGTCACATGGATTTGTTCTCCCTCTACCGTCACGGTGATGTCGGGATCGACTTTCTGAGAAAGTTGTCCAAGAGGGCCTTTCACGCTAACCACATTATCGGCGCCCACGGTAACGGTAACGCCTTTAGGCAGGTTTACAGGTAATTTTCCGATTCTTGACATTGTATTGTCTGGTTTGTAGGATTAATATACGTAACAGAGGACTTCGCCGCCGACGTTTTCCTTGCGGGCTTGTTTGTCGGTCATGATACCTTTGGAGGTAGAGACGATGGCGATACCGAGGCCGTTCATCACGCGCGGCATTTCGGCAACGCTGGCATACTGACGGAGGCCGGGACGGCTCACGCGGGTCAGTGCCTTGATGGCGGGGGTTTTGGTTTCGGGGTGGTACTTCAGGGCAATTTTGATTGTCGAGAAGCCTTTTTCGTTGGTTCCGAATTTGTAAGCAAGGATGTACCCTTGTTCGTGGAGGATACGGACAATCTCTTGCTTGATTTTCGAGCCGGGAGCTTCAACCACTTTGTGGTTGGCTTTCACCGCGTTTCTGATACGAGTCAGAAGATCTGCTATCGGATCTGTCATGGTTTGAAAAAAGTTGTTAGTGTATTTCCTTTGTTTTCAATGTGTTACCCACCAAACCAACGGACACACCGATGGCATATGGGGCCACAAAGAGTTGCAAAGTTACAAACTATTCCTTAATAATCAAATTATTACAATCTTTTTTTGAGCACCCGGGAGTGGATTTTGCGTTGAGCGGAGGGTGGTTGTGTGGCTGAGGGGTGTGTTTTTCCGCCAAATTAGCGTATGACGTAATGGGATAAAAAAAGCGTTCCGCACCTTTGTTTGGTGCGGAACGCTTGGCGATATTTCAGCCGACTGATGAGATGTTCAGGTCCGGAGAGAGAACACAATCCCCTCCCCCACCCAAGGGAAGTCCCTACCAGCTGGCTTTTTTCACACCGGGCAGGAGGCCTGCCGATGCCATTTCGCGGAACTGGATACGGCTAATCCCGAACTGACGCATATACCCTTTCGGACGCCCGGTAATCTGGCAGCGGTTGTGCAGACGGATGGGGTTCGAGTTTTTGGGGAGTTTAGCGAGTCCGGCATAGTCGCCGGCTTCTTTCAACGCTTTGCGTTTAGCGGCATACCGTGCCACGAGCTTTGCCCGTTTCACTTCGCGGGCTTTCATTGATTCTTTTGCCATGGCTTAGTTCTTTTTAGCGTTTTTAAAGGGAAGCCCGAACTGTTTGAGCAGGGCGTAAGCTTCCGTATCGTTTTGAGCGGTGGTTACGAAGGTAATTTCGACGCCGAAGATTTTGGTAATCTTGTCGATGTCGATTTCCGGGAAGATGATGTGTTCCTGGATACCGAGGGTATAGTTGCCCTGTCCATCGAATTTGTCGTTGATACCTTTGAAGTCGCGGATACGGGGGAGCGACACGGCAATCAGACGTTCGAGGAACTCGTACATGCGTTCGCGACGGAGGGTCACGCGCACCCCGATGGGCATTTGCTTACGGAGTTTGAAGTTCGAGATATCCTTTTTCGAACGGGTTTGCACGGCGCGTTGGCCTGCGATGACCGTGAGTTCGTTTTGGGCTACTTCGACCAGTTTTTTATCGGCCACAGCAGCACCAATCCCCTGGTTGATGACGATTTTTTCGAGTTTGGGCACCTGCATGATGCTTTTGTACCCGAATTCTTTCATCAGCGCGGGAGCGATTTCCTCTTTGTATTTGGTTTTGAGCGAAGGTACGTATGCCATTATTTAATCTCCTCCCCAGATTTAACGGCCACTCGGACCAGTTTACCTTTATCGTTTTTCTTGCGTGCAACGCGGGTTGGTTTCCCCGATTTGGGGTCGAGGGGTTGGAGGTTGCTGATGTGAATCGGCGCTTCCTGTTTCACGATACCTCCCTGCGGGTTAGCGGCGTTGGGTTTGGTGTGTTTGCTGACCATGTTCACGCCTTCGACGATGGCACGTTGTTTATCGACGATAACTTCGAGCACTTTACCCTGCTGTCCTTTGTTATCGCCGGCATTGACGTACACCGTGTCCCCTTTTTTGATATGGAATTTGGTAGACATTTCTGTGTGTAATGGTTAAGTAGGTGAATTAGAGGACTTCGGGAGCCAGAGAAATAATTTTCATATTGGCGTCACGGAGTTCGCGGGCCACCGGGCCGAAGATACGCGTACCGCGCATTTCGCCGGCGTTGTTGAGCAGGACGACAGCGTTATCGTCGAAGCGGATGTATGAGCCATCGGGGCGACGTACCTCTTTTTTGGTACGCACGACAACGGCTTTGGAGACAGCTCCTTTTTTGATATCTCCCGAGGGAGTAGCGCTTTTAACGCTGACGACGATTTTGTCGCCGATAGAGGCATAACGACGTCCTGTACCGCCAAGTACACGGATACAGAGAACTTCCTTTGCTCCGCTGTTATCGGCTACGGAGAGCCGGCTTTCTTGTTGTATCATGGTTACTTAGCTCTTTCAATGATTTCTACTAATCTCCACCGTTTGTTTTTGCTGAGGGGTCGGGTTTCCATAATGCGTACGGTATCCCCTTCGCCGCAGGTATTTTCTTCGTCGTGGGCGACGAATTTGGTGGTTTTATTAACGAATTTGCCGTAGATAGGGTGTTTCACTTTACGTTTGACAGCAACGACAATCGATTTATCCATTTTGTTGCTGACGACCACCCCGATTCTCTCTTTTCTAAGGTTTCTTACTACTTCCATGGCCTCTACTTGTTAGTGGTGGATTGTTTTTCGCGCAGGATGGTCAGCAAACGAGCGATGTCACGGCGCATATTTTTAATGGTAGTCGAGTTTTCAGCCGGGGAAACCGCATGGTTGAGCTTAGCCTTGAGGAGGTTAGCTTTCTCAGTCTCCACACGTTCGATGATTTCGCCAGCCGTCAGTTCACGTATTTCAGATGTTTTCATGGCTTCGTGTTAGATTGAGTTTTCGGTATAGTCCCGACGGATAATGAATTTGGTGGTAATGGGGAGTTTTTGTGCTCCGAGTCGGAGGGCTTCCTGAGCGACTTCGAGGGGCACCCCTTCGGCTTCGAAGAGGATACGTCCGGGAGTCACGGGAGCCACGAATCCTTCGGGCGAACCTTTCCCTTTACCCATACGCACTTCGGCGGGTTTTTTGGTGATAGGTTTATCGGGGAAGATGCGAATCCACACCTGACCTTCACGTTTCATTTGACGCACGATAGCCTGACGAGCAGCTTCAATCTGTCGTCCGGTAATCCAGGCCGATTCCAGGGCTTTGATACCGAACGAACCGAAAGACAGTTCAGCTCCTCTCTGTGCCAGACCTTTCATGCGGCCTTTCTGCATTCTGCGAAATTTCGTCTTTTTTGGTTGTAACATGGTTAGTTCCTTTTATTACGTCTGACAACAGATTACTGATTGTTGTTTCGTCCGCGTCCACCGCGACGGTCATCACGGCGTTCGCCACGACCGCGTCCACCGCGACGGTCGTCGCTCCCGCGGCGTTCACCGCGTCCGGCGGTACCTGCAGCCGAGGCGCTCATGCCTACGATGGGCGAAAGGTCGCGTTTGGCATAGACTTCGCCGTTGCAAATCCAGACTTTCACACCCAGCAGACCCACTTTGGTGAGGGCTTCAGCGAGGTTGTAGTCGATGTCTGCGCGGAAGGTATGCAGCGGAATACGTCCTTCTTTGTAGGATTCCGAGCGAGCCATTTCGGCGCCGCCCACACGGCCCGAGATTTGGATTTTAATCCCTTCGGCGCCCATACGCATGGTCGATGCGATGGTGGTTTTGATAGCGCGGCGGTAGGAGATACGGCCTTCAACCTGACGTGCGATGTTGTTCGATACAATCACGGCGTCGAGTTCCGGGCGTTTCACTTCGAAGATGTTGATTTGCACATCTTTGCCGGTGAGTTTGCGGAGCTCTTCTTTCAGTTTGTCGACTTCGGCGCCGCCCTTACCGATGATGATACCGGGACGTGAGGTGCTGATGGTCACGGTCACCAGTTTGAGGGTACGTTCGATGACGATTTTGGAGATGCTGGCTTTGGCCAGACGAGCTCCGAGGTATTTACGGATTTTAGCGTCTTCGACGAGTTTGGCAGGGAAATCCTTACCGCCGTACCAAGCGGAGTCCCAGCCACGGATGATGCCAAGTCGGTTGGCAATCGGATTAACTTTCTGTCCCATCTTAGTTTTCAGCGTTTTCAGGTTTCACATCGGCTGCTTTTTTAGCAGTCGTTTTTTTGGCCGGAGCAGCCTTGGGGGCAGCCTCAGCAGCCGGAGCTGCAGTTTTCGCAGCCGTTTCAGCGGGAGCCATGCGGTCCACGATGATGGTCACATGGTTCGAGCGTTTGCGGATGCGGTGCGCGCGTCCCTGGGGGGCAGCCTGAATACGTTTCAACTGGCGTCCGCCATCGACAGCGATGGTTTTAACGCAGAGGGGGGTATCTTCGAGCGAGAGGCCCTGGTTTTTAGCTTCCCAGTTGGCGATAGCCGAACGGAGGAGTTTTTCGAGGCGTACCGAAGCCTCTTTTTTGCTATATCGGAGCATGCCGAGGGCTTTGTTGATTTCCACGCCTCGAATCATGTCAGCGACCAGTCTCATTTTTCTGGGAGATGTCGGGCAATCGCGGAGCGACGCGATAGCGGTCACTCGCTTTTCTGCCTTGAGCTTTTCAGCTCTCAATCTTTTTCGTGCACCCATTAGTTATAATGAATTACTTTTTTAACACTATTTTTTCTTGTTACCTCCGTGACCGCGGAAGCTGCGGGTCGGTGCGAATTCACCGAGTTTGTGTCCGACCATGTTTTCGGTGACATAGACGGGGATAAATTTATTCCCGTTATGCACAGCGAGCGTGTGTCCGACAAAATCGGGAGAAATCATGCTGGCACGCGACCAGGTCTTGATAACCGATTTCTTGCCGCTTTCGTTCATGGCAAGAATTTTACCTTCGAGTTTCGGCTCGATATAGGGTCCTTTTTTAAGTGAACGGCTCATTTACGCTGATTTTAGACTATTTATTCCTACGAGAAACGATGAATTTAGAGGTCGTTTTCTTGGGGTTACGGGTTTTGTACCCTTTAGCCAGCACACCCGTACGCGAGCGCGGGTGACCCCCGGAGGCGCGACCTTCACCACCACCCATGGGGTGGTCCACAGGGTTCATTACGACCCCGCGGTTACGCGGACGGCGACCGAGCCAACGTTTACGACCGGCTTTACCGCTCTGTTCGAGGTTGTGGTCGGGGTTCGAAACGGTCCCGATGGTAGCCCGACAGGTGGTAAGCACCATACGTGTTTCGCCGGAAGGAAGTTTAATAATGGCGTACTTGCCTTCGCGGGCAAGCAGCTGAGCGTAAGTCCCGGCAGAGCGAGCCATGGCGGCTCCGCGACCGGGCGTGAGTTCGATGCAGTGCACAACGGTACCAAGAGGAATTTCCGAAAGGAATAGTGTGTTGCCCACTTCGGGTGCGACCCCTGCTCCGCTGACGATGGTTTGTCCCACCTGGAGGCCTACGGGAGCGACGATATAACGTTTTTCGCCGTCGGCGTACACCACCAGAGCGATACGTGCGCTGCGGTTGGGGTCGTATTCGATGGTTTTGACCGTAGCGGTCATGCCATCTTTATTGCGCATGAAGTCGATGATGCGGTACTGACGTTTATGTCCACCACCGATGTAGCGCATGGTCATCTTACCGGTATTGTTACGTCCGCCGGTAGATTTGAGAGGAGTTACGAGAGATTTTTCCGGGGTCGAGGTAGTAATATCGTCAAACGTGCCGATAATTTTGTGTCTCTGACCCGGGGTCATCGGTTTGAATTTTCTAACTGCCATCGTTTTTAGATATTACTGTAAAAATCAATCTTGTCATCGCCCCCGAGGGTAACGATTGCTTTTTTGAAGCGGTTTTGGCGGCCTTCGAGCAAACCGGCTTTGGTGTAGCGGCTCTTGTACTTGCCGTCGTAGTTGCAGGTATTGACTTCGGCAACGACAACGCCGTACATAGCTTCCACCGCAGCTTTGATTTGGAGTTTATTGGCGCGCGGATCTACAATAAAACCGTAGCGGTTCAGTTTTTCGCCCTGAGCCGTCATTTTTTCGGTTAGAATCGGCTTAATTAAGATTTCCATGATTTGAGTGAGTCGTAATCGTTACTGGATTCCACAAACTTGCTGCATGGCAGCGAGTGCGCCTTCACCGCCCACGAGCAGGTGAGCTGCGTTCATCACGTCATAGGTATTGAGGTTTTGGGCCTGGATAACTTTGACGTTGGGCAGGTTGCGCGAAGCGAGGATAACGCCTTCGTTGTTCATGTCGCCACAGAGCACCACGAGGGTTTTCTTGTCGGCGATACCGAGGTTTTTGGCAGCCGCAATGAACTCTTTGGTTTTGGGTTGCATTTCGAGGGTATCGACAACGGTGATAGCCGCGTTTTGAGCCTTGTAGGTCAGGGCGCTGCGACGGGCGAGTTGTTTAAGTTTTTTGTTGAGTTTGAAGCTGTAGTCGCGGGGTACGGGACCGAACACGCGACCGCCACCCACGAACAACGGCGAGAGGATAGAGCCCGAGCGGGCGCCACCGGTACCTTTTTGTTTTTTGAGTTTGCGGGTCGAGCCGGCTACTTCGTTGCGTTGTTTGGATTTGTGGGTACCTTGGCGTTGGTTTGCCAGGTATTGTTTCACATCGAGGTAGATGGCGTGGTCGTTGGGCTGTTCGAGCGCGAAAACGGCGTCGTTCAGGGTCACTTTCTTACCGGTTTCTTTGCCGGCGATATTGAGTACGTTCAATTCCATAGCATTAATCCCCCTTCTTAGCCTTCGATTAAGAGATAAGAACCTTTGGCCCCCGGGATAGAACCTTTGACGAGCAGGAGGTTGTTTTCGGGGATCACTTTGAGCACTTTGAGGTTGAGCACTTTGACCTGCTCGCCCCCGGTACGTCCGGGCATACGTTTGCCTTTGAACACGCGCGAGGGATAAGACGAAGCGCCGAGCGAACCGACGTGGCGTTGGCGGTTGTGCTGGCCGTGGGTTTGTCCGCCGACACCGCCGAAGCCGTGGCGTTTGACAACCCCCTGGAAGCCTTTCCCTTTGGAGATGCCGGTCACGTCGACCCATTCGCCTTCTTCGATGACATCGACACCGATAACATCGCCCAGGTTAGGCATGTTTTCGAACGATTTGAATTCGGCGATTTTGCGTTTGGGGGTAGTATTCGCTTTGGCGAAGTGCCCCATCATGGGTTTGCTGGTGTGTTTTTCCTTTTTGTCGTCATAGGCAAGTTGCACGGCGGCATATCCGTCTTTTTCGACGGTTTTGACCTGCGTAACCACACACGGACCAGCTTCGATAACAGTGCATGGGATATTTTTCCCCTCGGCACTGAACACGGATGTCATTCCGATTTTTTTTCCAATTAGTCCTGACATTTTGTGAATAAAAGGTTTGTAAAATGGTTAAGTCCTTTTCAACTCGTGTCATCGACAAGTTCTCTAACATTCAGTCAGTTACCTGCATAACAAGAGCAAAGGCGACTGCAAAGTTAGTGCTTTTCCCTTGATAATCAAATTTTTTCGAACAATTTTTCGCACAGCGGTCTGATTACCAGTCTGCAGGAGTAGCAGAGAAAGGGGACCGTAGCCAACGGAAGAGAAAGTGCTGCCCAAAAAAAAAACACCCCCAAGCCCTCTTCATCGCCCGTCGGCACTCCTTTCCGGGCCTCACAATAAATACAAAAAAGCGTGTCTCCTGCCACGGCAGAAGACACGCTCACGGGTTGCATCAATCAATATGCCTCCCTGATATCCGAAGAATCAGACTTTGATTTCCACTTCCACCCCGCTCGGGAGTTCGAGTTTCATCAGGGCATCAATCGTTTTGGAGGTCGAGCTGTAGATATCCAGAATCCGTTTGAAGGTAGAGAGCTGGAACTGTTCGCGCGACTTTTTGTTGACAAAGGTCGAACGGTTGATGGTGAAGATTTTTTTGTTGGTGGGGAGCGGAATCGGCCCGCTGACCACAGCCCCCGTCGATTTGACGGTTTTGACGATTTTTTCGGCAGACTTGTCTACCAGATTATGGTCGTACGATTTGAGTTTTATTCTGATTTTCTGGCTCATTATTCGTCTTCGTTTTTGAATTTACCACTGGCTTTTTCGATAATCTCTTTGGAGACGTTACCCGGCACGGCTTCGAAGTGCGAGAATTCCATGGACGAGGTAGCGCGACCCGAGGAGATGGTACGCAGCACGGTCACGTACCCGAACATTTCGGCGAGCGGCACTTTAGCCTTCACCACGCGGGCATTCCCTTTGGTTTCCATCCCGGAGATTTGACCGCGGCGTTTGTTCAGGTCACCGATGATATCCCCCATGTTTTCTTCGGGAGTTACCACTTCGACCGACATAATCGGTTCCATAATCACCGGATTGGCCTTGATGGCCGCATGGCGGAAACCGTTACGGGCACAGATTTCGAACGAGAGGGCATCCGAGTCGACCGGGTGGAACGAACCATCCTTGAGGGTGACCTTCATCGAGTCGATGGGGTAGCCGGCCAGGGCACCGTTGGCCATAGCCGTCGTAAACCCTTTCTGTACGGCAGGGATAAATTCTTTCGGGATGTTACCACCCTTCACCACATCGACGAATTCAAGACCGCTGACCTCTTTCGAGGAAGCCGGACCGATTTCGAAGATGATGTCGGCGAATTTACCACGACCCCCGGTCTGTTTCTTGAAGACTTCGCGGTGTTCGTAGGTGCCGGTGAGAGCCTCTTTGTAGTTCACCTGCGGAGCGCCCTGGTTGATTTCGACACCGAATTCACGTTTGAGACGGTCCACGATGATTTCGAGGTGGAGTTCACCCATCCCCGAGATAACGGTTTGACCGGAATCTTCGTCGGTTTTCACCGTAAAGGTCGGGTCTTCTTCGGCCAGTTTGCTGAGCCCTACCCCGAGTTTGTCGAGGTCTTTCTGGGTTTTGGGTTCGATAGCCAGACCAATCACCGGTTCGGGGAAGGTCATGGATTCGAGGACGATTTGGTTGTTTTCGTCGCAGAGGGTATCGCCCGTGCGCACATCCTTGAACCCTACGGCAGCCGCGATGTCACCGGCAGCGACAAAGTCGATGGGGTTCTGTTTGTTGGCGTGCATTTGGTAGATACGGCTGATACGTTCCTTCTTGCCGGAGCGGCTGTTGAAGGTGTATGAGCCGGCGTCCAGTTTACCCGAGTAGACACGGATAAAGCCCAGACGACCTACGAACGGGTCGGTAGCAATCTTGAAGGCAAGTGCACAGAAGGGGTCGTTTTCGCTCGGGTGACGCTTGGTTTCTTCGCCGGTGCGGGGGTCGATACCTACGATGGCTTCGACATCCAGGGGCGAGGGGAGGTAAGCGATAATCGAGTCGAGGAGCAGCTGCACCCCTTTGTTTTTGAACGACGAACCGCAGAGCATCGGAACGACCGACATGTTGATGGTTGCTTTGCGCAGGGCCACGATAATTTCGTCGGGCGTAATGGCATCGGGGTCTTCGAAGAATTTTTCCATCAGGGCATCGTCCGAAGCGGCCACCTCTTCGATGAGTTTGGCACGCGCCGCAGCGGCTTCAGCCTTGAGGTTTTCGGGGATTTCTTCGATATGGTAGTTGTCGCGCACGGTTTTGTCATCGAAGTAGATGTATGCGCGGTTGTATACCAGGTCAATCACCCCCTGGAATTTATCTTCCGAGCCAATCGGGAGCACTACGGGCACGGCATTGGCGCCGAGGCGTTCATGCACCTGGGCGCAGACACCGGCGAAGTCAGCCCCCGTACGGTCCATTTTATTGACATACCCGATACGCGGCACGTTGTACTTGTCAGCCTGACGCCAAACGGTTTCGGACTGGGGTTCTACGCCGCCGACGGCACAGAAGGTAGCCACGGCACCGTCCAGCACACGCAGCGAGCGTTCCACTTCGACGGTAAAGTCGACGTGGCCCGGGGTGTCGATGATGTTGATTTGGTAGGTGTTGTCTTTATAGTTCCAGAAAGCGGTGGTAGCGGCCGAGGTGATGGTAATCCCGCGTTCCTGCTCCTGAACCATCCAGTCCATGGTAGCTCCGCCTTCGTGAACTTCTCCGATTTTGTGTGTTTTCCCGGTGTAGAACAGGATACGTTCCGAAGTGGTAGTCTTGCCCGCGTCGATGTGGGCCATGATACCGATATTTCTGGTGTATTTAAGGTCTCTTGCCATAAATGTGTGTTTCCTGTGAGTTACCGGTTAGAATCTGAAGTGGGCAAATGCTTTGTTGGCTTCGGCCATACGGTGCATTTCTTCCTTGCGTTTGAAGGCACCACCCTCTTCGTTGTATGCCGCGATGATTTCGGCGGCGAGTTTTTCTGCCATTGAACGGCCGGCGCGTTTTCTCGAGAATTGGAGCAGATAACGGATGCTGAGCGAGATTTTACGTTCCGGACGCACTTCCATCGGTACTTGGAAGGTAGCACCACCCACACGGCGTGATTTCACTTCGACTTGCGGGGTGATGTTTTCGAGTGCTTTTTTCCAGATTTCCAAAGGAGCCTTTTCCGTGTCCTTCATCTTCTCGCCTACGATATCTATTGCGTCATAGAAGATAGCGTATGCAATACTCTTCTTACCGTCTAACATCAGGTTGTTGACGAACCGGGTTACCAGTACGTCTCCATACTTGGGGTCAGGAAGTAGAATTCGCTTTTTAGGCTTCGCTTTTCTCATTTTGGTGTTTTGTTTCGCCGCCTCCGCATCGTAAAGGTAGATTTGGGCGGGCGGCTGTGGATGAGTGTTTGGTTAATTTTGTTTTACGTTTCCGTTACGCGGCTCGGCGACTATTTCTTGGCGCCGGCTTTGGGGCGTTTGGTGCCGTATTTGGAGCGGCGTTGGTTACGACCGTCCACGCCGGCAGCGTCGAGCGTACCGCGCACGAGGTGGTAACGTACCCCGGGGAGGTCTTTCACACGACCGCCACGAACCAATACGATAGAGTGTTCCTGCAGGTTATGGCCTTCGCCCGGGATGTAGGCATTGACCTCCTTGCCGTTGGTCAGGCGCACACGGGCTACTTTACGCATAGCCGAGTTCGGTTTCTTGGGGGTGGTGGTGTACACGCGCACACAAACACCACGACGTTGCGGGCAGGCTTCCAGAGCGGGCGCCTTGCTCTTGTACGCCACGTCGGTCCTTCCTTTACGTACTAATTGTTGGATAGTTGGCATTTTGTTTTTTCTCTTTTGTTTTAGTTACACAAAATCGGACTGCAAAGATAGGCATTATTTTTTGGTTTTCAATACCTTTTCGCACACTGAGCCGATTTTCTTCCGCCGTACGGGCGTCGAGGACGGCTCACAGGAGAGAAAACAGTATTAAAATATAAACATAATATAGTATTCAGGCTTTCTATCCGCCTCTTTCCAAAAAAGCATTATCTTTGGCACTCGGAGAAAGGAGGCCCGCTTGCGATATGCGGGATGCAAAACCCTCGTCTCCACACTGACTACAGACAAACCAACCTTAAACCTTTACCACTATGAAACTGAAAAAACTGATGAACAAATAGCTGCTGATTGCCGTGGCTGGAATGCTGTCACTGGCCTTCACCGGTTGCGAAGAATCCACTGACCAAAAGACGTTCATCTACACCATTGGGATGGAGGACTATCAATACACCGGGTCGTCGTTACTCGGGCCTATTTCGTATCTCTCTTCGCTGAATCTGTCCGAAGGTTTTACCGTCACGGCGGACAATCTGACGGAAGCCAATGCCGAAGCCATCACGCGTTTCAACACCGAGATGGCCAAAATTGAGAAAGCACAACTCGACGCTTACGGCGGTACCTACTATATCAGCTACGACCTCTACTCGGTCAGTGATGCCAAGGCTATTGCCACGAAGGAGTTTAGCTCGTCGCAGCAGTAGGATTGACAATACCAGTCTTATAACTATCCCGAATCGGTGCAGGCCGGTTCGGGATTTTTGTTTTTGCTTGCAAGGTGCGGTTGTGCAAGCAACCGTCGACCGTAACTTCGCCCCACGAAGGGTGCCGCTGGAGGCGGCTTCGGCCTGACACGGTTGCTGCGCAACCGTATTTTTTATAATGAACTCTCTTCTGTTGGGATGGCCGACAGCACCTCGGGTCGCAGCCT
>NBJMC04203__coassemble_593_pt1 | contig 19535 bp, 13 predicted proteins | sample NBJMC04203__metabat2_high_PE_019 | metagenome-assembled genome bin NBJMC04203 | reverse complement strand
CATATGTTCTCCCAGCATATACAGTATAGTTCGAACCCGATGCAGGCATTGTTTCCATTGAAAAATCTCCATAAGTTGTAGATGAATTATTCGGAACTCTCCAACCAACAGGACAGGGGTCGTAAGAACTTTTTTTCTCCCCATTTCCCCATAAAACATCGTTCTGATAGGTTTCATCATCGGTATACCAATCTTTTGGGACCTTGGTACTGTAAATAAATGTCATGGGGTTTTTAATAGTGTAAATCTGAGAAGTGTTCCCGCTCAGCACACCGCTTGTGGTGACATTCTCTAACCGGAGTCCCGTTATACTCCCTCCAGATATAGTGGCACCATCTGAGTCATAAATCGAGATTATTTCTGCATTCGGGTCGGCTCCAGTTACTTGTGTTATCGTACTGCCGTCGGCGCCCGGAAAAGCGTCCTTCCGGCCAAAAAAATACCACCACACAAAAAACAACGAATAAAAACTACTTTTGCAGAATAACACTGCCACACTCCCTCCACCCTCAAATCAATCCCTTACGCCGACAACAACATGCGAAATATCGCCCGTACCTCCAAACAATTCATCCTGTTTTGGGTCACAATCCTGATAACTGCAAGCTATGCCGCCGCACAACACCATACCCGCCTTATTGTTACGTGCGGCAACAGTTATACCTTCCCTTTCGACCCGCTCACAAACCGATACTGCTCAGGGTCATTGCTGGCCGCTGCTTCGTTTGCTGAACAATGGAAGAAAGAGTTGGGAGCAAACAATGTATATTGGGTGGATATCCCGCTGCGAAAATTGCCGCTCGGAGAGGCCGTTTATCATCATTTGGGAGACAGCACCCTGCGGCAACGTGTCATGCAGCACGGAGGGTGCCTAACCGGTCCATCCGGTGACTCCCTGCTGACTCGCTTCAGAGTAGAACAAACGGCCGTGGACTCACTCGACGATACGGAGTGGCTTATAGTAGACCGCTACGAAGTGGGCGGAGAGACAGCGACCCAAGCCAAACGATACGACAACCGTAACGCACGGCCGTCACAGGAGGCCGAAAATCAATGGCGAACCGAGGAGCAGCAGGTGAGAGCCTTCTTTGCCGCACCCGTGACACAACTCGACACAACCATTACCACACGGGATTGTTTTTTCGGTCCGTCGACCTTTGCGGAGCTGTTCCATCGGTTTCAGTTCGAGACAGCGCCCAAGGCGGACATATCGCTCTTTGCCCCGCCCGTCATGGATGCTGCGTTACCGGCAGGTGAGGTGCGGTTGGGGGATATACTGCGCTGGTTTCGCTATGACAATCGACTGGTAACGGTACGGCTAAGCGGAGAACAATTGCAGCAGTTTTTGGAAAAGTTGTTCGGGATGCGCTATTTCCGCATCAGCGGACCGGAGTCTGACCTCGTGAGGCTTAAGGTTCCGTATTACCTGCACGATGATGTAACCGGGATTCGATTTCGGGTCGATTTGACAGCACGCTACGGCCATCGGGTCACCATTTATGAAGACGAGCAGGGCAACGCCTTCCAACCTAAAGGCGAATACACCGTGGTACTCAATTCGTTTCGGGCACGCGACCTGGAGCAGATGGGGCTCGCGGTACAAACCGCAGCCGAAGATTATCGGCTGGCACTGGCCGCATGGCTCATGCAACAGGAGTGGCTGCGGCCACGGGCCCGCGACAACTGGTCGGCAGGACCGGAACGCTGGGTACGCGCCATTGCCGAGCGGGAACGGAGGACAATTTTTCAGCCCTGACAACGTTTTTCTCACAGGTAAAGCCGGAGGCAACGCAGCATATCCACAGAAAAAACACCGCCTCGGGACAGGAGTTTCTATGCGATTCCGCCTCTTGCAGATTCCGCAAAAAGAGTTGTATCTTTGTCAGATTAAGACGCACAAAATTTTACACAATGGCTCAGGATAAATTTGTCAATCGCCATATCGGCAACGGACCCAAAGAGGTCGAAGAGATGCTCTCCGTTATCGGAGTCAAATCGGTTGGAGAACTTATCGACCAGGTGGTTCCGCCCCAGATTCAACTGCCCCGCCCGCTTGACCTTCCCGAAGGGATGAGCGAATACGATTTTGCCGCCCACATCCGCGAGCTCGGCAAAAAGAACAAACCGCTGCGTTCCCTGATTGGGATGGGGTACTACGGCACGGCATCGCCGGCCGCCATTATCCGCAATATTTTTGAAAATCCGGCGTGGTACACCTCCTACACCCCGTATCAGGCAGAGATTTCGCAAGGACGACTTGAAGCTCTGCTGAACTTCCAGACCGTGGTAAGCTCACTGACGGGGCTTCCCGTGAGCAACTGCTCGCTGCTGGACGAAGCTACCGCCGCAGCCGAAGCGATGATTATGATGTTCAACCTCCGTTCGCGCGAAGCACAGAAAGAGGGACGCAACATCCTGTTCGTCGATGAAAATATCTTCCCGCAGACGCTCGACCTGCTGCTAACCCGCTCGGAACCGCTCGGCATTGAACTGGCGGTAGACTCTTACCGGGAGTATGAGTTTACGGGCAAAGAGTTCGGTGCTGTGCTGCAATACCCCGGTGCCAACGGTGAGATTGCCGACTACACGGCCTTTGCGGCCACGTGTCATGAACGGGGTATGCTGGTGACGGCCGTGGCCGACATTCTGTCGCTGGCCGTGCTGAAGGCTCCGGCCGAATGGGGAGCTGACATTGCGGTGGGTTCGACCCAGCGTTTCGGTATCCCGATGGGCTTCGGGGGACCCCATGCCGGCTATATGGCCACGCAGGATGCCTACAAACGAAACATGCCCGGACGTATCATCGGCGTGTCGGTAGACCGCCTGGGGAATCCCGCGCTGCGCATGGCGCTCCAGATGCGCGAACAGCATATCAAACGCGAACGGGCCACGTCGAATATCTGTACGGCTCAGGCTCTGCTGGCCACGATGGCCGGGATGTTTGCCGTTTATCATGGTCCGGAGGGGCTGCGGCGCATCGCCACGCACGCCCACGCCCATGCACACACGGCGGCTGAACTGATTAAGGGGCTGGGGTACGAACTGGCCTCGGACAACTATTTCGACACGATTGAAGTGGTTGCCGATGCCGAAAAAGTGGAAGCCATTGCCCTGCAAAAAGGGTTGAACCTCTTTTACCCGAATGAAGATTGCGTACACATCAGTTTCGATGAGGTATCGACCCTCGACGAGGTGAATACCGTGGCAGCCATCTTTGCGGAAGCGGCCGGGAAAGCGGCTCCGGTGGCAACCGCAGTGGAAGAGGGACTCTTCTTCCACACGGATTGCGGCCGTCAGAGCGCCATCCTCACCGAATCGGTCTTCCACAAATACCACAACGAGACCGACCTGATGCGCTACATCAAAAAACTCGAACGCCGCGACATCTCGCTGGCCAACTCGATGATATCGCTCGGGTCCTGCACCATGAAACTCAACTCGGCCGTCACGATGATGCCGCTCTCGCTGGCCGAATGGGGCAACGTACACCCCTTCGCACCGCTCGACCAGGCCGAAGGCTACATGGAGATGATTCACGGTCTGGAACACGACCTGGCCGTGATTACCGGTTTCGATGCCATTTCGCTGCAGCCCAACTCGGGGGCTGCCGGGGAATATACCGGTCTGATGGTCATCCGCGCCTACCACCACAGCCGCGGCGACTACCACCGCAACATTGCCCTGATTCCCGCCTCGGCACACGGAACCAACCCGGCATCGGCAGCCATGGCCGGCATGAAGGTCGTAGTAGTGGCTACGGACGCCAACGGCAATGTGGATGTCGAAGACCTGCGCAAGAAGGCCCAAGAGCATGCCGCCAACCTCTCCTGCCTGATGATTACCTATCCTTCGACCCACGGGATTTTCGAAAGCAAGATTAAGGAAATCATCCAAATCGTGCACGACAACGGCGGACAGGTTTACTTCGACGGAGCCAACATGAATGCTCTGGTGGGTCTTTCGTCGCCGGGCTATATCGGTGCCGACGTCTGCCACCTGAACCTCCACAAAACATTCGCCATCCCGCACGGCGGTGGCGGACCGGGTGTAGGTCCCATCGGGGTGGCCAAACACCTCACCCCGTTCCTCCCCTCTCACTCGATTGTCAAAACGGGCGGCACGGACGGCATTACCGCCGTCGCATCAGCTCCGTGGGGAAGTGCCCTGGTGCAGATGATTTCCTACGGCTACATCAAGATGCTGGGGGCCGACGGGCTGCGTCAGGCTTCCGAAATGGCCATCGTGGCAGCCAACTACATGGCTTGTGCCCTCAAAGGACACTACGGCATCGTCTATACCGGTGAAACGGGTCGCGTCGGACACGAAATGATTGTGGACTGCCGCAACTTCCGCGCCGATTACGGGGTCGAAACGGGCGATATCGCCCGACGGCTGATGGACTACGGGTTCCACGCTCCTACCCTCTCGTTCCCGGTGCACGACACCCTGATGGTCGAACCCACCGAAAGCGAGCCCAAAGCCGAACTCGACCGTTTCCTCGAAACCCTCATCGCCATCAAAGCCGAATGCGAAGCCTCCGTCGGACAGGAAGACCATATCGTGCGCAATGCCCCGCATACGGCCGTTGAATGCTGCGGTGCGGACGGCGAGGGCGGATGGAACCACCCCTACTCACGGATGCAGGCGGCCTTCCCGCTGCCGTGGGTGGCAGAAAACAAATTCTGGCCCTACGTCTCGAAAATCGATGCCGGGTATGGCGACCGCAATCTGGTCTGCACCTGCGAACCCCTCGAAACCTATCTCTAAAACATCACGGCACACCCTGCCGAGACTCATTAGCAATACAAAACAACCTCAAAAGGAATAGATGAAAATTTCGGAAAACAAATTCGTATCGTTGGCATACACCCTGACCGTCGATGGACAGGTGGCCGACCAGGCAACGGCGGAACGCCCGTTGGAGTTCGTATATGGTGTGGGGATGCTCCTGCCCAAATTTGAAGAGTTTATTGCCGGCAAGGAAGCGGGCGACAAGTTTGAATTCGTGCTGACCCCGGCCGAAGGATACGGCGAAATCAACCCTCAGGCAGTGGTCAATCTGCCGAAAGATGTCTTCATGGTGGATGGTGCCATTCCGGACGACATGCTGGTAGTGGGCAACGTACTGCCGATGGCTGACCAGGCCGGGAACCGCCTGATGGGTACCGTCAAGGCTGTAAACGAAGCGGACGTGACGATGGATTTCAACCACCCGATGGCCGGCAAAACGTTGAACTTCACGGGTGAAATCCTCGGGGTGCGCGAAGCCAAACCCGAAGACATGATGCCGATGGGCGGCGGTTGCTCGTGCGGCTCGTGCGGTTGCGACGGTGGAGATTGTGGCGACGGCGATTGCGGCAGCGGCTGCGGATGTCATTAATACAGGCGGTTTGGAGGAGCATGCTCCTCCAAACCCCATAAATAAAAATTGAACAGAGGTTTGCACGGGGAATGACGGACAGGTCATGGCAAGAACCGAACGCAAGCCTCTTTTTTCGTATCTTTACCTGCGGTATGTATCGTCGTTCCCTTGTCCGTTTATGTCTTTTGCTCTGCCTGGCACTGTCGGGTGCGGGGCACGCATTGGCTGTGGAATCTCCGCAACAGAAGGGGCTGACCTACTACGGTTCAGACCCCTATGCGGCACTGCCGGTGGCCCGCCAACAAGGCAAGTTGCTGCTGGTGGAGTTCTACGCCGAATGGAACTACCGCAGCCGCTGGATGGCCGAACGGGTGTTGGGCAATTCCTCGGTACGCGCACTGATTGAGGAGCATTTTGTGGCGGTCCGCGTTCCCACGGACACGCCCGATGGAGCCGACCTGGCTGCCCTCTATCAGGTAACCGGCTATCCCACACTGGTTATCTTCAGCTCGCGGGGGGATGTGCTCGACAAAATCGATGTCACGCTCGATGCCGACGATTTCACGCAACGTATCGAGGCGCTGCTGATGACCCTCGAGGGCAAGAGCACCTGGCGGCTGCGGCAGGTCTATGCCGCAGCCGAAACGGCCGACCCGGAGGCTACCGATGCGGCCGTCGAGCGCCTGCTCAGCGGAATGACACCTGCCGAGGCGGCCGGGAGCGTAATATGGCCGATGTTCGAAAACAGCATCGTGATGCGCTACGGCTCAGTGGCTTTTGACTATTTGGTGCGTCACGTCGAAACATTCCGACAGGAGACAGGAACAGAGGCTGTCGATAACCTGCTGACCGAGACGATGTACCGAGCCATGATGCCCTACGTGGTAGGCAGCCTCCCCCTTGACTCGACCGTCGCCCGCCAAATCATTCTGACAGCCCGACAGCTGGAGTTGCCCGCAGTGCTGGCGCTGGAATCGATGGCTGAAGTGGCCTCCCTGCGTGATGCCGATGACCTGACGCACTACGTGGCACGCATCGGCCTGCTGATAAATCTTATTCCCGAAGAGTATCAGCTGCAACTGGCCATGGCGCTTGACATTGTGGCTGAACGGGGTTCCCACACGGCAAAACAGGAGGCTGCAAAAACGGTTGCTCACATACAAACCACCCTCCGTTCACCGGCCAACATCGCCATCTTGGAGCAACTCATCCTCCGTTTGAAATAATTTTTCTAATTTTACGCGTTAAATGTTACCCTTGTAGGAGGGCAACGATGTGCACCGCGAGAGGTGTTTCTTGTTTGTACTCCGGAGGCACTTCGGATGTTTCCTCTCGTCGAATAACTACGAAACTAACAGACTGCCAAGATGAAAATCGCTTACAACTGGTTGAAAGATTATGTCAAAACCGACCTTACGGCCGAAGAGGCTGCGGCCATTCTGACGGCAGCAGGACTCGAAATCGAAGGGATTGAAAAGGTCGAAACCATCCGCGGAGGTTTGCAGGGGCTGGTGGTGGCCGAAGTGCTGACCTGCACGGACCATCCCGACTCGGACCACCTGCACGTGACCACTGTATCGACAGGCGAAGGGACGGAACCGTTGCAAGTGGTGTGCGGCGCGCCGAATGTGGCCGCCGGACAGAAGGTCATCCTGGCTCAAATCGGAACCACCCTCTACCCTACGGGCGAAGAGGAGGGATTCAAAATCAAAAAGTCCAAAATTCGGGGCGTGGAGTCGTTCGGGATGCTCTGTGCAGAAGATGAGATTGGCGTTGGGACAGCCCACGACGGAATTATCGTACTCGACCCGGCAACCAAAGTGGGGACGCCTGCTGCGGAGGTATTTCATGTGGAGGATGAATACGTGTTCGAAGTGGGTTTGACCCCGAACCGTATCGATGCCGCTTCGCACTACGGGGTAGCCCGTGACCTGGCTGCCTACCTGACCGCCAACGGAACACCTACGGCAGCTGCGTTGGCCGATGTATCGGCTTTCCGGGTCGATGACCCGAAAGCGCTGCCCGTGACAGTGCGGGTGGAAGACCCTGCGGGTGCTCCGCGCTATATGGGCGTGACGGTCAAAGGGGTGAAAATCGGCCCCAGCCCCGAGTGGCTCCAAAAACGGCTGCACGCCATCGGCCTGAACCCCAAGAACAATGTGGTGGACATCACTAATTTCGTGATGTTCGAATGCGGCGAACCGCTTCATGCCTTCGACATGGCGAAAGTGGCCGGACACCAAATCATCGTCAAACGGGCGCAGGAAGGGGAACCTTTCACCACGCTGGATGGTGTGGAACACAAACTCTCGGCCGAAGACCTGATGATTTGCAATGCCGAACGGCCGATGTGTCTGGCCGGCGTCTTCGGCGGGCTCGACAGCGGGGTGTCGGACACCACAACGGATGTCTTTATCGAAGCAGCCTACTTCAACCCCGTGACGGTGCGCAAAAGCGCACGCCGCCACGGCCTGAGCACCGACTCCTCGTTCCGCTTCGAACGCGGAACCGACCCCGACATGCCGGCCTATGCCCTGCGGCGGGCGGCCCTGCTGATGAAAGAACTGGCCGGGGGAACCATCGCCTCGGAAGTGGTCGATATCTATCCCGAAAAGATTGGACCGTTCGAATTCTCCATTAATCTGGGACGCATCAATCGGCTGATTGGGGCCGATATTCCCGCAGCCACGGCCAAGGCCATCCTGACGGGGCTGGAAATCGAAATTCGCCGCGAGAGCGTGGCTGAGAATGGAGATACACTGCTCGATATTGCTGTTCCGGTCTACCGGGTCGATGTGCAGCGCGAAGCCGACATTGCGGAAGAAATCCTGCGCATCTACGGCTTCAACAACGTGCCCAACCCGCACCATATCAAAAACGTTATCACCTACGGCAACCAAAAGACGCCGGACCGTATTATCAATACCGCTTCGGATTTGCTGGTGGGACAAGGGTGCGTCGAAATCATGAGCAATTCGCTGACCCGCTCGGCATACTACGATGAACTGACGGCCTATCCTGCGGCCCATTGCGTGCGCATCATCAATCCGCTCAGCAACGAACTGAATGTGATGCGTCAGACCCTGCTGTTCAATGCCTTGGAAGCGGTTGCGTTGAATGTCAACCGTCGCAACGGTGACCTGCGGCTCTTTGAATTCGGGAACTGCTACTTCTTCGACCCGGCCGCCGCAGAACAGGAAGGGGCCAAAGGCACCCTGAAACCCTACCGCGAAGAGCGTCGGCTGGCCATCACCGTCACGGGGTTGGAACACCAGCCCAACTGGAACCGCCCCAAACCTCAGCCGTCGGACTTCTTCACCGTAAAATACCTGACCGAACAACTGCTGCAACGCTTCGGAGTGAATATTTACGAAGGCTATTACGAAACCCTCTCCTCCGACCTGTATAGTGAAGCCGTCTCGTACAAGATTCGTGGCAAACAGCTCTTCGAAATGGGCGTTGTCTCCTCGAAACTGGCCCGCAAGACCTTCGACCTGAAACAACCGGTCTATTTCATGGAGATGAACGTCGCTCACCTGCAAAAGATTGTCGAAACGGTTCGGGTTCAAGCCGTTGAACTCTCGAAATACCCCGAAGTGAAACGCGACCTGGCCTTGCTGGTTGACAAAGAGGTGACCTTCTCGCAACTGCGCGAAGCCGCCTCCAAAGCCGAAAAGAAACTGCTCAAATCGGTGGGTCTGTTCGATGTATACGAAGGCGACAAACTGCCCGAAGGCAAGAAATCCTATGCGCTGAGCTTCGTTATCGAAGACACGACCAAGACCCTGACCGACACCGAAATCGACCGTATCATGACCAACATCGCAGCTGCGCTGACCAAGGCAACGGGCGCACAAGTGCGCAGCTAAGGTTGATTATCGGCGGAAAAATCTGTGTAAAGGGATTGTAAACGAAAAAAATATCGTACCTTTGCCGCACCTTATGTCATTCTACGGAATGGCATAAGGTGTTAATACATAATGTCTAACCCGTTTAGTTTCATTCCAAACAACACAATGACTACAAACGCAGAAGAAACGAAGGTGCAAAAACCTTCAAACGCATCGATTCCCAACGACCAGTTCAACTGGGATGCCTTTGAAACCGAAGCAGCCGTTTACGGCGGCGAATCGAAAGAACAAATTGCCAAAGAGTACGACCAGACCCTCTCGAACATCCAGGCCGGCGAAGTGGTGGAAGGTACCGTGACCGCCATCGACAAACGCGAAGTGCTCGTCAACATCGGCTTCAAATCCGAAGGCGTTATCCCCAGCAGCGAATTCCGCTACAACCCCGACCTCAAAGTAGGGGATAAAGTGGAAGTGTACGTAGAATCGGCAGAAGACAAAAAAGGTCAGCTGCTGCTCTCGCACAAAAAAGCCCGCCAGCTCCGTTCGTGGGACCGCGTCAACGAAGCGCTCGAAAAAGACGAAATCATCAAAGGGTACATCAAATGCCGTACGAAAGGCGGTATGATTGTCGATGTATTCGGTATCGAAGCCTTCCTGCCCGGTTCGCAAATCGATGTCAAACCGATTCGCGACTACGATATCTACGTGGACAAAACCATGGAATTCAAAGTGGTCAAAATCAACCAGGAATTCCGCAACGTGGTGGTGTCGCATAAAGCCCTCATCGAAGCCGAACTCGAACAACAGAAAAAAGACATCATCGGCAAACTCGAAAAAGGCCAAATCCTCGAAGGGACCGTTAAAAACATCACCTCGTACGGTGTATTCATCGACCTGGGCGGTGTGGACGGTCTTATCCACATCACCGACCTCTCGTGGGGCCGCGTGAACCATCCCGAAGAAATCGTTCAACTCGACCAGAAACTCAACGTCGTTATCCTCGACTTCGACGATGCCAAAAAACGTATCGCACTGGGTCTGAAACAGCTCACCCCGCATCCGTGGGATGCACTGGCTGCCGACCTCAAAGTGGGCGACAAAGTCAAAGGGAAAGTCGTTGTGATGGCCGACTACGGTGCTTTTGTGGAAATCGCTCCGGGTGTCGAAGGGCTTATCCACGTCAGCGAAATGAGCTGGTCGCAACACCTCCGCTCGGCTCAGGACTTCATGAAAGTCGGCGACGAAGTGGAAGCCGTTATCCTGACCCTCGACCGCGACGAACACAAAATGTCGCTCGGTATCAAACAGCTCACCCCCGACCCGTGGGAAAATATCGAAACCAAATACCCGGTGGGTTCGCGCCACACCGCACGTGTGCGTAACTTCACCAACTTCGGTGTTTTCGTGGAACTCGAAGAGGGTGTCGATGGCCTGATTCACATCAGCGACCTGAGCTGGACCAAGAAAATCAAACACCCCTCGGAATTCACCCAAATCGATGCTCCGATTGAAGTGCAGGTGCTCGAAATCGACAAGGAAAACCGTCGTCTGAGCCTCGGCCACAAACAGCTCGAAGAAAATCCGTGGGATGTATACGAAACCATCTACACTCCGGACTCGATTCACACCGGTACGATTACCGAAATCAACGACAAGGGTGCCGTAGTGACCCTCGCTGAAGGAGGTGAAGGTTTCGCTCCGGCTCGCGGTCTGGTGAAAGCCGACGGTACGACTGCAACCAAAGGGGAAACCCTCGAATTCCGCGTACTCGAATTCGGTAAAAACAACCGTAAGATTATCCTCTCGCACACCCGCACCTTCGAAGAAGCCAAAGCCAAAGAAGATGCCGTGAAAGAGGCCTCGACTCAGGAAGCTGTGAAGAAGCTCTCGTCGTCGATGGAAAAAACCACGCTCGGGGATATCTCCGGTCTGGCTGAACTGAAAGCACAGCTCGAAGGGAAAGAATAATGACCTTTCGGCTGACCATACTGGGATGCAGCTCGGCTCGTCCGGCGCCTTCCAGGCACCATACTGCTCATGTACTGAACGTACATGAGCAGTTTTTTTTGGTCGATTGCGGTGAAGGTACGCAGTACCAGATGGCTCGTTACGGGATTAATCCCCTGAAGATTAACGTGATTTTCATCTCCCACCTGCACGGCGACCACACCTACGGGATTTTTGGACTGCTCTCGACCATCGCCATGATGGGACGGCAGCGTGCACTGGAGATTGTGGCTCCGAAGCCTTTTGCCGAGATGCTCCACAGCCATTTGGCCTTCTATCAGGTTGAACTGCCCTACCCGCTCGAAATCCACGAAGTGGATGCAAGGGAGAGTATTATGGTGTGGGAGAATCGTGTGATGACGGTCACTACCCTTCCCTTACGGCACCGGGTACCTTGTTGCGGGTATCTATTCCGAGAAAAAGAACCGGGACTCAATGTGCAGAAAGAGGCCATTGAATACTACGGACTCGACCCGAGGCAACTGGCTGCACTGAAAAGGGGCGAAGATGTGGAGTTGGCCAACGGGATGTCGCTGCCCTGCGATGAGGTTACCTATCGGCCCTACGAGCCGCGGAGCTACGCCTACTGCAGCGATACGACCCCGTCGGGCAAGGTCGCCACACTGGTACACGGCGTCGATTTGCTCTACCACGAAGCCACCTACCTCCACGCCGACAAAGCATTGGCCGCCAAAACAGGACACTCTACAGCCCTTCAGGCGGCACGTATTGCGCGGAAAGCTGAGGTCGCGACCCTGCTGTTGGGACACTACTCTTCGCGCTACAAGGAGCTGCAACCGCTCTTGGAAGAGGCACAAACCGAGTTCGCCCATACGCTGCTCGGAGAAGACGGCCTCATCCTGACCCTCGAAAAAGACCATTCGCTGAAAATCGGTGAGAAATAGACAGTCGCAGTGGCCGATATTTCCGCCGAATGGTGTACCTTTGTCTATCATACCTAAATTACTTCGTATGCAGGAAAAAATTCTTATCCTTGACTTCGGTTCGCAGTACACGCAGCTCATTGCGCGGCGCGTGCGTGAATTGAACGTCTATTGCGAAATACACCCGTTCAACCACTACCCCGCCATCGACAGTTCGGTACGGGGGGTGATTCTCTCGGGCAGCCCCTTCTCGGTGCGCGACAAAGAGGCTCCGCAAATCGACCTCAGCGGTATCAAAGGAAAACTGCCGCTGTTGGGAGTATGCTACGGGGCACAGTACCTGGCTCATCACTTTGGGGGGGAGGTAGCACCGTCCAACTCGAGAGAGTATGGGCGGGCCATGCTATCGAAAGTGCAGCCCGACAATGTCCTAATTCGTGACCTGAGCGACCCGACGCAAGTGTGGATGTCGCACGGCGATACGATTGTCAAGGAACCGACCGGATGTGAAATCATCGCCAGCACGGAAGATGTCCGCGTGGCGGCTTTCCACATTGCAGGTGAAGAGACCTGGGGGATTCAGTTCCACCCCGAAGTGTACCACTCGACCGAAGGGATTATGCTCCTGCGCAACTTTGTAGTGGATATCTGCGGCTGCCGGCAGGACTGGACGCCCGCTTCGTATATCGAAACCACGGTGCGCGAATTGCGCGAAAAACTCGGCAACGACAAGGTGGTGCTGGGGCTTTCGGGCGGTGTGGACTCCTCGGTAGCGGCTGTGCTGCTGCACAAGGCCATTGGAGCCAACCTGACCTGTATCTTTGTCGATATGGGTCTCCTGCGCAAGGATGAGTTCAGCTCGGTGCTGGATTCCTACAAAAACATGGGGCTGAACGTGATTGGCGTCGATGCCGGAGATAAGTTCCTGAGCGACCTCAAGGGCGTTACCGACCCGGAACAGAAACGTAAAATCATCGGCCGTGACTTTATCGAAGTCTTCGACAGCGAAGCACAAAAACTGACCGAAGTGAAGTGGCTGGCTCAGGGGACGATTTATCCTGACGTGATTGAATCGGTATCGGTAAACGGGCCGAGCGTCACCATCAAATCCCACCACAACGTGGGAGGGCTGCCCGAAAAGATGAACCTCAAGATTGTTGAACCGCTGCGACTGCTGTTTAAGGACGAGGTACGCCGCATCGGACGTGAATTGGGCCTGTCGGAGCTGCTGCTGGGACGCCACCCCTTCCCGGGACCGGGGCTGGGAATTCGCATCCTCGGTGAGGTGACGAAAGAGAAGGTGCGGATTCTGCAGGAAGCCGATGCCATCTTCATCAATGCCCTGCGCGAATGGGGCTGGTACGACAAGGTTTGGCAGGCCGGTGTGATGCTGCTGCCGGTACAGAGCGTAGGGGTCATGGGAGACGAACGGACCTATGAGTCGTGTGTGGCTCTGCGGGCCGTAACCTCAACCGACGGGATGACGGCAGACTGGGCACACCTGCCCTACGAACTGCTGGCCAAGGTATCGAACGATATTATCAATAAGGTGCGGGGGATTAACCGCGTTGTGTACGACATCTCGTCGAAACCGCCGGCAACGATTGAGTGGGAGTAGTTTACTCTCATACTTCCGGCACCAGTAGCCAATCAAAAGATTTGGGGCGACAATCTTACGGATTGTCGCCCCAAACTGTATTCAGAGTTCTGCGTGATAGCAACCACTACTCGGCCGCCTCAGGCCGTTTGCGCAGCAGACGGAAGGTATCCGAAGCAATCACCAACTCTTCGTTCGTGGTGGCTACCACTACCTTCACCCGAGAGTTAGGCAGCGAGATAATCGCATCTTCGCCAGCAGCCGCCTCATTGGCCTGGTTGTCCAGCTCGATGCCCATACATTCCAGCCCATGGCACACCGTATGGCGCAGTTTAGCCACATTTTCAGCGATACCGCCCGTGAAGACCAGCAGGTCGGCCCCTTCGAGTTCAGCCATATAGGCCCCGACAAAGCGTTTCAGGCGGAACATATACATATCCAGCGCCAGTTGTGCCCGGTCGTTGCCGTTTTCGGCCGCTTCGCGTACATCGCGCCAGTCGGACGAGATACCGCTCACCCCGAGCAGCCCCGACTGTTTGTTAATCAGGTCGGTTGCCTTCTGGGTATTGAGCCCCTCCTTGTCCATAATTTCAAGCAGAACCCCCGGGTCGATTTCACCGCTTCGGGTCCCCATCATCAGCCCGTCGACCGTCGTGAAGCCCATCGAGGTATCGAACGACTTGCCGTCCTTAATGGCCGTAATCGAAGCCCCGTTCCCGATGTGGCAGGTAATCACCTTCGAGTGTTCAAAGTCGAGGCCGGTCATTTTACACCCCTTCTGCGCCACATATTTGTGGCTCGTCCCATGGAACCCGTATCGGCGGATGCGGTCTTCCTCATAATATTTGTAGGGAATGGCATAGAGGTAGCATTCACGCGGCATGGTCTGGTGGAACGAGGTGTCGAAAACCGCCACCTGCGGAATGGTCGGCAGCAGACGTTCGATGGAGAGAATCCCTTTCAGGTTAGCCGGATTGTGCAACGGAGCCAGTTTGAAGCAGCTCTCAATCTGTTGTTTTACCGTGGCGTTCACAATGGCGCTGTCCGAGAAGTATTCCCCGCCGTGCGTTACGCGGTGCCCGGCAGCCGAGATTTCACTCAGACTCTTAATCACACCGTGGTGCTCATCGGTCAGGGCGTCCAAAATCAGGTTGATGCCCACCGAATGGTCGGGAATGCTCTGTACGAATTCAAATTTGGGTTTCCCGGTCGGCTTATGGGTCAAAATACCATCCGTCAGACCGATACGTTCCACCAAGCCCTTGGCCAGCAGCTTGTGTTCGGTCTGGCTGGTCATCTGAATCAACTGGTATTTGATGGATGAACTGCCGCAGTTCAATACAAGAATAATCATGCGAATCTTATCGTTAAAAACTGTTTTTCAGAAAGGTTCGGAGAGGTTGTATCCCGGCAGCCATCTGCCCCCGTCGCACCACCCCTCCGACAAATTGGACTATTTCCGTTCGGCCTGCGCCTGACAAGCCGTGATGGCAATCAGGTTCACAATGTCGCTCACCGAGCAGCCGCGCGAGAGGTCGTTAATCGGCGCAGCCATCCCCTGAAGAATCGGCCCGATGGCTTCGGCATCGGCCAGACGCTGTACCAGTTTGTAGGCAATGTTACCAACTTCGAGGGTCGGGAAGACCAACACATTGGCCCGACCGGCAATCTTCGACCCCGGAGCCTTTTTGGCACCGACACCCGGCACAATCGCCGCATCAGCCTGCAATTCGCCGTCGATTTTCATATCGGGAGCCATCTCCTGCGCCAGTTTCGTCGCTTCGACCACCTTGTCCACCATTTCGTGTTTGGCTGACCCTTTGGTCGAGAAGCTCAGCATGGCAATGCGGGGCTCCATCCCCACAATCGCACGGGTAGTCTTACCGGTTTCCACGGCAATCTGGGCCAGTTCCGGTGCCGTGGGGTTGGGATGCACGGCACAGTCGGCAAAGACCATCATGCCGTTTTCGCCATAGTGTTTATCCTTCAGCAGCATGATGAAGGCTCCCGACACCACCGAAATACCCGGTTTGGTCTTCACATACTGGAATGCCGGGCGCAGCACGTCACCCGTTGCATTCCCCGCCCCGGCCACTTCGCCGTCGGCATCGCCCGCCTTAATCATCATCACCGAAAGGTAGAGCGGATTGAGAATCAGTCGTTCGGCCTCTTCGCGAGTCAGCCCTTTGGCCGCCCGCAACTGAAGCATCAATTCGATGTATGCCTCTTTTTTGGGGTGGTTGGCCGGGTCGATAATCGGAATATCGCCGTTGGTCACATGTTCAAGCCCCCAATCGGCCGCCAAGCCTTTGAGTTCGTCGGGATTACCGATGAGGGTAACGTTGGCAATGCCCTGTTCCACTACCTCGTTGGCCGCACGCATGGTGCGTTCTTCGTTGCCTTCCGGCAGCACGATATGCTGTTTGGCAGACCGTGCCTGTTCTCTGATTCTGTCTAAAAGTTCCATTATTTAGTGGTTTTTATTGCAATTCCCAGAAAAGTAGCCCCCATGCACAGCACCAGGCTAATGGCGATATAGAGCAGCGCCGTCGAGGCGTGTCCCTCGCGCAACAGCCGGACGCTCTCGAGCGAAAAGGTGGAGAAAGTGGTAAATCCGCCGCAAAACCCCACCACTCCCAGCAAATGCTGCGTCGAGCCCTGCTCGACATGGCGCAGCAGCATCCCGATGAGGAACGACCCCACGACATTGACCGCCAGGGTCGCCACCGGGAACCGTCCCGCGCCACCCCGCACCGCAGCCAATGCCGCCACCCCCACACCGACCCCGTACCTCAACACCGACCCCACAAAGCCGCCCAGTCCGACCCACAGCAAATTGTTCCACATGGTATGCGATTTTACGTTCTCAACAATAATGCTAACAAAGGTACTGTTTTCCGTTCGAAAAACATACGATAATATTCCGGTAATTAATTTGTACCTTCGCAGGCAGTATACCACTACAAAAAAACATCTCATCATGAGCAAAGGACCGATTTCACAGTTCATTACACACCACTATCGCCACTTCAACGCTGCCGCGCTGGTGGATGCCGCCAAGGCTTACGAAGCACATATCAATGCGGGCGGTAAAATGATGATAACGCTCGGCGGGGCGATGTCCACGGCCGAACTGGGGATTTCGCTGGCCGAGATGATTCGCCAGGACAAGGTGCAAATCATCACCTGCACGGGTGCCAACCTCGAAGAGGACCTGATGAACCTGGTGGCACACTCGCACTACAAACGCGTACCCCACTACCGTGACCTCACCCCCGAACAGGAACGCGAACTGCTCGACAACCACCTGAACCGCGTCACCGACACCTGTATCCCCGAAGAGGAGGCTTTCCGCCGCCTGCAGGGACACATGGAAAAAATCTGGAAAGAGGCCGACGCCAAAGGCGAACGTTACCTGCCCTACGAATTTATGTATAAGCTGATTCGCAGCGGCGAACTCGAACAATACTACGAAATTGACCCGAAAGACAGCTGGATGCTGGCCGCCTGTGAAAAGAACCTGCCGATTATCGTCCCGGGGTGGGAAGATTCGACCATGGGCAACATCTTCACCTCGTATGTCATCAAAGGCGAAATGAAGGCTTCGACCGTCAAGGGCGGTATCGAGACGATGATTTTCCTGTGTGACTGGTACAAGAAAAACAGCGGTGGCAAAGGCGTCGGTTTCTTCCAAATCGGCGGGGGTATCTCGGGTGACTTCCCGATTTGCTGCGTGCCGATGATGTATCAGGACCTGGGATGGGAAGAGACCCCGTTCTGGGCCTACTTCTGCCAAATCTCCGACTCGACAACCTCTTACGGTTCCTACTCGGGTGCCGTGCCCAACGAAAAAATCACCTGGGGCAAACTCGACGTGGACACCCCGAAATTCATCGTCGAAAGCGACGCCACGATTGTGGCTCCGCTGATGTTCGGATATATCCTGGGCTGGTAGGGTCGTTCCCCAACAGTTCGATTAGATTGATAGTCGGCGCAGTTGTTTTCTGCAGAAAACAACTGCGCTTTTTTACGTGCCTGACCGAACGAATAGAGACTCCATCCCGGAATTTGCCTACCTTTGTACATTGCGTGACTATCATACATAACAGGAAGACCCATGAAAAAGATAATCGCCTTTATCCCGAATCTGCTGACCCTCTGCAACCTGCTCTCGGGCAGTGCGGCAGTCGCTGCCCTGCTCACCCGACACGATTTTTACACCGCCTTCTGGTTGGTCATCGCGGCTGCCGTCTTCGACTTCTTCGACGGCTTCGCTGCCCGCATGCTCCACGTCAGCTCCCCCATCGGCAAAGAGCTCGACTCGCTGGCCGACATGGTCAGCTTCGGATTGGCGCCCGCCACGGTGGTCTTTGTCCTGCTGAGCAACACCGCCACCGCAACCTATGGCTTGCCCTGGCTCGGATACTTCGGCTTCCTGATTGCTGCCCTGTCTGCCCTGAGGCTCGCCAAATTCAACCTCGACGAACGACAGACCGAAGAGTTCCGCGGCCTCCCGACACCGGCCTGTGCCCTCTTCTTCGTCTCACTGCCCATGCTGGTCAAAGGAAACCCCTCGGCAGCATACCTCCTGACCCATCCGATAACCCTGGGGCTGCTGACGCTGATTTTCTCGAGCCTGCTCGTCTGCGACATGCCGATGTTCTCGCTCAAATTCAAAAACTTCGCCTTCAAAAAAAACAGCCTCAGATACGTTTTCCTGATTCTTTCCGTTATTCTCATCATAGGATGGAGAATGGCGGCACCGGCTCTGATAATCGTGCTCTATATCCTGATTTCAGCCGGCCGTGCCCTGCTCCGCCACAAAAGCGTAAAAGGTTGAGAATGTGAATCTTGTTGATTTGCAGAAAATTCCCTACCTTTGCCCCCGTTTTGTGCCGTCCCGCCACGGAACAGCACCTTACCTCTGATACCGATGGGAATTACCCGGGTTCGAACATATCTGCCGCAAGGACTGCTGATGGCGCTGCTGTTGCTGCTCCCCCTCGTCGGACGGGGACAGAACAACGGCTCTACCATCATTCGATACCCCGTGGACAACAGTTCCAGCAACTCCTCGGGGTTGCTGCCCAGCCAGATGATTGAACGGGACACCATCGACAAGGCCCGCCGGCCGCGTAAACCCCTCGAATCCTTCTACTTCGACGACTCCACACGGGCGCGGCGCATCTTCTCGTGGACCGTGTCGCTCGAGGACAACAACATCACCCTGCAGGATATGGATACCACCATCGCTGAATTTCAGCGGGACTATCCATTCATGCGTGAAAATGTGGGGAGTGCCAGCCTCGGGAACCTGGGGGGAGCCACCATTCCGCTGAACTACTTCGACCGTCCGCAATTCCAGAATTTCTCGTTTGTACAGGCCTGGGATGCCTATCTGATGACTCCGGAACGGATTTTGTTCTACAATGCCCGGATGCCTTACACCAACATATCGTACCAAATGTCGGGGCAACGAGCCAAGGAGGAGCAGCTGTTCCATGCGGTCATCTCCCAAAACATCTCGCCCTCGAGCAGTTTCAACCTCGACTACAACGCCGACGGGATGAAAGGCCAGTATGCCCAGCAAAAGGCTCTGGACCGCTACTTCTCGACCAACTTCGCCCACACCGGCAAACGCTATGCAATACACGGCGGATACATCTACAACGTAGGAGACATTCAGGAGAACGGTGGTATACAGGACATGCGCGACGTGACCGATACGGTGATGGACATGACCGACAACATTCCCGTGCGGTTGGATGCCTCGGCCAATGCCCACAACCTATATAAGGGGAATACCTTTTACTGGACCCAGTCGTACGGGATAC
>NBJMC04203__coassemble_586_pt1 | contig 19650 bp, 14 predicted proteins | sample NBJMC04203__metabat2_high_PE_019 | metagenome-assembled genome bin NBJMC04203 | reverse complement strand
TGCAAAGATAGCTTTTTGAGTGAGATACGCAATCTTTTTGTTAAGAATATAACAAAATTCCCGACCGTGTCGGGTCGGGAATTTTGCTGGAGAGGTTGAGGTCCGGACGAAATGGTCGGGCGGAGCCATGTTGCATGTCGGAAGGGTAACGGCCGGGAGTGCCAAGGGGGATTATAACCCGTTCCAGAAGGAGTCGCCGCTGCGTGCTCCGTCCGAGGCCCCCGGTCCCAATCGTTTCACCTGTTTGGCCACATCCTGTCCGTGGTCGTTTTTGCCAATCGAGAATTCCACTTCGTCTCCCGGTGCCAGTTCCGAAAAATCACCCTCTATCACATCCAGGCTGTGGAAGAAGAGGTTGTTGTTCGGGTATTTGATAAATCCGTACCCGGTTTTGAGGCTTAAGATTTGACTGGTGTACCGTGCGCCGGAGGCTGCCGTGGAGGGGTAGTAATCCTCTTCGTCGGTACGGTAGTCGTTTTCGTTCTCGTCGGAGGTCAGTTCCGTTCCCTGACGGTTGTCGGAGCCTTGAACAAACAGGTTCTGGATGAGTTGGTTGTTCTGTTCCAGACCGCAGTCTATTACCTCCTGCATCGGTACGGGATAATGAGCCAGATTGAAGAGTTCGTGGGATGTTTTTGTGACGATGCGGTTGCCTTCGTCGTTGGTGTATTCGAATTCCCAGCTAATCAGCATGACGCGTACCCCCATGGCAATCAGTTTGCGCACCAGCGGAACATAGTCCGTGTCGGCCACCACCAGTACAGCGACATCGATTTTGCCTTGCAGGGCCATTTCGAAGACCTCCAGTGCCAGCCAGACGTCTGTTCCGCGTTCCTCTTTGCGGCCGTAGATGTTGCGCAGCGGGAGGTAGTGGGTGTGGACCCCTTCGGACATGAGGATATCATCGAATACGCGGTCGTGGTAGAGTTGGCTGCCGCGTTGGGCGGCATCGGCTGCGTTGAGGCGGCCGCGGAAGTAGTGGGCTTCGCACACGCGGCACCGTTTGGGGTCGATACCTTCCTCTTCGGCGACCCGTTGGCAGATAAAATCGTGCAGGCCGCTCAAACTCAGACGGCGGCGTTGGGGGTGAATATAATTGTAGTAGTTCGAGGCGTGGAGCAGGAAGTTTCCGTCATAAAAAACGCCTATGCGCGGAGTGTTATGGTTGGGTGACATAGGAACAATGGAAGATAATGCAGCTTAGAGTAAATGTGTAAACGGTAAGATATTTGGGGGTTGAACTAATGGCACCAAAGATAATATATTTTTGGGAAAGTGGTTTTTGGGAAATGCGTTGGTAGTGACGTGGTTTCAAAGGTTGATAAAATGGGTTACAAATAAACTGTTTTGCGTTATTTGGCGGGTGTTTCGTTTTGAAATCTGCGGGGAGAAAATATGCTGGCGGGGGACGTTGTGAAAAAACGTGACAGGAAAGTGCTGAAAATATCGGGAAGAAGAGTTATTTTTGAAAGCGAAAAATTTGACAGTCTTTGGCCATGGGATACAATGAATTGGAAATAGAGTTGCGCAAGGTTTTGGCGCTGGTAGAGCGTTGGCGTCGGTTGGGTTATCTGCCTGCCATCGAACAGGGTGTGGCGTTGGAGCGTATGCGGCGGGTGTATGCGGAGTTGTTGGAGATGCCGTGCGGTGAACCTGCCGCCGTGGAGGAAGAAGCGCAGCAGCCGGTGGCAGTTGCCGTGGAGTGGAGTGCCGACGAGGACCATGAGGTGGCGATGCAGGGCATGGCGGCGGCAGCGGCCATAGGAGTGGCAGCCGCAGGAGCGTCGATGGTGATGGATGAGGGGGATGATTTTGCCGGAGGGGTGTCGAGCGAGGGCAATCCTTGCGTGGTGTCGGATGCTTCGGAGGATGCGGCGGCTGAATCGGAGCCTGAGTCTGAACCGGAAACTGAAACTGAGATTGAAGTGGAGGGGAGTGACAGTGACACAATCGCTCCTGATGCGGCTGATGTCGAATGGCCGGAGGAAGAATATAGGTCAGCATCGGCATCCGAAGCGGAGGCAGAGTTGGTTGAGGAAACGGATACAGACGAGGAGACGGCAGCCGAAACGGAGTCCCTGTCTGAGTTTGAAACTGCACCTGTGGCCGAGCCTGAGGCTGTGCCTGAAGCGGTACCTGAGTCCGTGCCCGAACCTGAATCCGAACCGGTGCCCGAAACGGAACCTGAGGCTACACTTGCACCTGAACCCGAATTAACGTCCGAACCCGAACCCGCCCGCGAACCGGAACCTGCTCCGGCGCCCAAACCTGCCATGCCGCGGATTTTTGGCCTGGAGGTGAGCCCCTATACGCGGCATGAGATTATCGATACGCTGTTCCACGGAAATACCGAGATGTTCGAGGCCGAAGAGGCTAAAATCAATGCCATGGGCTCGCTTGAAGAGGCACTGGTCTATATCGGGGAGACCTATCACTGGATACCAGACAATGCCGCTACCGTAAAATTCGTCGACCTGCTTGAAAGCCGTTTCGACAGCTAATTCCTTGGACAACGGCCGTGGAAGTGCATTCCGCCGACCCGTTGAGGGTAGCGCGGGGCGTGTGGACGGGCTGTGTCATTCACCGTTTTCTTACTTTTCCTGTGGCGAAACTCTATGTTGTGCCTACACCCGTAGGCAATCTCGAAGATATTACCTACCGCGCGGTGCGTGTGCTGCGCGAGTGTGACTACATTGTGGCCGAGGATACGCGTACCAGCGGCAACCTGCTCCGTCACCTGCAAATCAGCAAACCGATGAGCTCCTACCACAAGTTCAACGAACACGGAGTGGTGGAGCAGATTGTGGAGCGGATGGTGGGGGGACAGACCGTGGCGCTGATTTCCGATGCGGGGACTCCGGCCATCTCCGACCCGGGCTATCTGCTGGTCAGCCATGCTGTGGCAGCAGGGGTGGAGGTCGAAACGCTGCCTGGTCCTACGGCTTTTGTGCCGGCGTTGGTGAACAGCGGATTACCCTGCGACCGTTTTGTGTTCGAGGGCTTTCTTCCCCAAAAGAAGGGGCGGCAGACCCGCCTGCAACAACTGGAGACGGAACCGCGTACGATGATTTTCTACGAATCGCCGCATCGGGTGGGGAAGACTCTGGGGCAGCTGGCCGAACTCTTCGGTGGTGAACGCCGAGTGGCGCTCTGTCGCGAGATTTCGAAAAAATTTGAGGAGACGGTACGGGGAACGTTGGCCGAGTTGGCCGAACGTTATGCCGCGCGGGAACCGAAAGGAGAGATTGTGCTGGTGGTGGAGGGGGCTCGGGAAGCGGGTCGCCAGGCGGCACGTCGCGACGGGGAGGCCGAAGAGGAAGCGTAGGGCTTTCCATAGTGCCACCCGCGGCGTAACCGATTTCGATAAAGAGTGGGGCAGGGTAGGATGAGGGTTATCGGCCGTTGTCGGAATAGTCGGCGTGTTCCAAGATACCTCCTCCCACAACACAATCTCCTCGATAGAACACCACCGGTTGTCCGGGCATTACTGCCCACGCGCGGTCGTCGGTCAGGGTGACGCGCAGCAGACCGCTCTCTTCCACGTCCAATATGCAGCCTCCCTGCGGATTTCGTCCCAAGCCCCGCACCACCACGCTCAAGTGCTCAGGGTGGTCAAACAGGGCAGCGGGGCTTACGGCTCTCCATGCGCTCAGCCACAGGGTGCGGCTGTAAAGCTCCTCGGGGCGGCATACCACGATTCGATTCTCCCGAGCTTCTACCCGTTGCACGGCCCATGTACCGCCTTGTTGTGCGACAGTGGGCTGCAGGGTGAAACCCCGTTTCTGTCCTGCCGTGTAGAACGGGTATCCTTCATGGGTTCCAATAACCCGTCCCCGTGTGTCTGTTACCTCTCCCGGCGTCATCGTTTCGGGCGGAAGAGCCTGCCGTAAAAATGCCTCATACCGCATTCCGGCCGTAAAACAGATACCCATACTCTCGCGCTGCGCTGCCAACGGCTCCAGACCGTACTGTTCGCGCAGCCGTCGGCGCACCTCCTCCTTGGTGAATCCTCCCAACGGCAGCAGGGCCCGCTTTATCCACGCTTCGGGCACCTCCCACAGGTAGTAGGACTGGTCTTTGGCCGGGTCGATGCCGCGGCGGAAACAGGCGTGTCCTTTGTAGGTCTCCTTTTGTACGTAATGCCCTGTGGCGATGTGACGGATTCCGAGGCGGTCGGCCGCCTCGACCAACAGCCGCCACTTGATGTGCGGGTTGCAGTGCGTACAGGGTGAGGGTGTCCGTCCCGCGGCATGCTCCCGCAGCACATGGCGCACCACTTCGGCCTGAAATCGCTCTGCACACGGTTCTACGGTCAGTTCCACTCCGACCTGCTGAGCCGTCTGTCGTGTCTGCGCTCGTGCCCGTTCGTCGTCCAGCATGTCCAAAAAGAGTGCGCGAGGACGGTAGCCCGCCTCGCGCAGAAACAAAACCGCAGCGGCCGAGTCCATTCCGCCGCTGAGTGCCACCAGCACATCCGTCTCGGGGTGTGTCATCTTTTGGGTCGGGTGTACGAAAAAGCGGGGATAGAGTTTCTCTCTATTCCCGCCGCTATGCCTGCTCTAATGGGTTAAAGCCCTTTGAAGAAGTCATCTTCCGACAGGGTAGCGCCCGTCGAAGAGCCGTTCCCGTAGGAGTGGTCCGTTCCGCTGGGGATGGCACTGATGGCCGACCCGTCGGGATTGAAGAGTTCGGGGCGTTCGCGTTTCACGTAGTCTACCACTTCGCGGAACCCTTCGGCAAATTTCTGGAAGTCTTCTTTGTAGAGGTGAATTTTATGTTTGTCGATGGTGAAACTGCCGTCGCGCATCTGTTTTTTACGGCTTTCGGTGATAGTTACGTAATAGTCGCCGCCGCGGGTCGCTTTCACATCGAAATAGTAGATGCGTTTCCCAGCCTTCACCGGCACGGAGTAAAGTTCGTCACCCATGGAATCCATCTCGCTCCGGTCGTTGTAGTCAAAATTACTCATAAAGGATTGAAATTAAGTTTCTGGCACCCGAGGCGCCGTTTCGGTTAGTGTACTTCACAAATGAATCGAGTCCTGATTGGAAAGGTCTCTTGTTCTTCAAATGTATCCCAAATGTATATAAAAAAGTTGTACACAGGAAACCTTTCCGTGATTTTTATACGAAATTAGCATACGAGGAAGGGTTTTTGCGGTTTTTTCCGAGGCGGTCGTTGCCGATGCTTTCCCTGTCAAAAAAGCGTTATCTTTGTCCAATTAACCCTTTATTTGCTCCCGTTATGACCGAATCGCAGGAACCTGTCCGTACTGCCTGGAACCGTTTTGTGGAGTCGCTGCGCGACCGCTTCAACCTCGACGATGACAAAGCCTCCGAAGAGGAGGTGCGCGACAATATCCGCAAAGGAGTCGAATTCCGCGGAACCAACCTGTGGGTGCTGATATTTGCCATCTTTATCGCTTCCATCGGACTGAATGTCAACTCGACGGCCGTGATTATCGGGGCAATGCTCGTCTCGCCCCTCATGGGACCGATTATGGGGGTGGGGCTGGCCCTCGGGGTCAATAACTTCGACCTCATGAAACGGTCGCTGCGCAGCCTGGGACTGGCCGTGCTGGTCGGGTTGGTCACCTCGACCCTCTACTTCTGGATTAGCCCCCTCAGTACTGCCCAAAGCGAACTGCTGGCACGGACCACGCCGACTATTTATGATGTCCTGATTGCCTTTTTCGGGGGACTCGCCGGTATTGTGGCGCAGTCGCGTAAGGACCGTGTTTCCACGGTGATTCCCGGGGTGGCCATTGCCACGGCCCTGATGCCGCCGCTCTGTACCGCCGGTTTCGGACTGGCCCGCGGAGACTTCGGCTTCTTTATCGGTGCGTTTTACCTCTTCTTTATCAATGCCGTCTTTATTGCGGTCGGAACCTATATCATTGTCCGTTTCCTCAAGTACAAGAAAGTCGAGTTCGTAGACCCCAAAAAGGAACTGCGGGCACGGCGATACATGACCGTGATTGTGACCGTCACGCTGGTGCCGAGTGTGATACTGGCCTATGGGATTGTGCAGCGGACCATCTTCGAAAGCAATGCCAAAAACTTTATCGACAAGGTGCTGGTCTTCGAAGGGAGTGAGGTGGTGAGTGCCGTGCCGACCTATGCGGGCGACAGCAGCACCATCGAGGTGATGCTCGTCGGGCGGGTGGTCCCCGAGGAGGCGATTGCGGTGGCGCGCGGACAGCTCGCAACCTACAGCCTGAACCATACGCGGCTGATAGTGCGTCAGGCAGGGGCCGACAATACCTTCGACGGCCAAACGATGCAGAGCCTGTTGCGGAACAACATCGAGATACTCGAAGAGAAAAACCGTCAAATCGAGCAACTCCGGCAACTGGCCGACCGTTACCTGAGCGACACGTTGCCTGCTGCGGATATTGCGCGGGAGGTGGGGTCGTTGTGGGGCGAACGGATTGAGCGGATTGGGTTGGCGCGGTGTCCGCTCTTCACAACGGGTGGAGCGGTGGCGGATACGGCTTTGGTTTGCTATGTGACGCCGGTGGAGGGGTATGCGATGGATGAGGTGCAGCGCAAGGCGCTGGCGGACTGGTTAAGGGTGCGCACACGCATGGAGCGGGTGCGGGTGGTGGTGCTTCCGACGGAGCAGGAGGAGTAGGGCAACAGCGGAGTGCCGGGAACAGTGGAGTACGGGAACAAAAATCAAACACAAACAAATACTTACCCGAACATGATGAAAAAAGGAGTCTATGCCGTGTTGGCGGCGGCGCTGCTGACCGCCTGCGGCGGCAGCGGGCAGCTCGTAGAGGATGCCCGAACCCGCCAAAGTGTCGAACAGCAGATGGCCGCTCGGCAGAGCTGGCTGCCGGCCTTCCCTGAGGGGATGACCCCGCAGGAGGAGCAGGGGATGCAGTTTCTGTATGCCTATCTGCCGCTGAACGATGTGGCGGACTATTCGCCGGAGCTCTTTCTGAGCAATGTGCGTGCCTCGTTGCAGGCACGGCAGGAGATGGCCTGGGGAGCGACGGTCCCCAATGACCTCTTCCTGCACTATGTGCTGCCCGTGCGTATCAACAACGAAAACCTTGACACCTCGCGTGTGACCTTCTACAACGAGTTGAAGGAGCGGGTGCAGGGGTTGAGCATGGAGGAGGCGATTCTGGAGGTGAACCACTGGTGCCACGAAAAGGTGATTTATTCGCCGTCGGACGGGCGGACGATGTCGCCGTCGGCCTGTGTGCGCAACGCGCAGGGGCGGTGTGGCGAGGAGTCTACCTTTACGGTGGCCGCACTGCGGGCCGTGGGGATTCCGGCTCGCCAGGTATACACTCCGCGCTGGGCCCATACCGACGACAACCACGCCTGGGTGGAAGCCTGGGCCGACGGAAAGTGGTACTACTTCGGGGCTTGCGAACCCGAACCGGTGCTCAATATGGGGTGGTTCGACGGCCCCAGCAAACGCGGGATGCTGATGCACACCAAAGTCTTCGGCAACTATGTGGGCGACGAGGAGGTGATTAGCCAGACACCGCTCTATACGGAAATTAACGTGACACATAACTATGCTCCGGTGGCTACGGCCGTGATTGCCGTGAAGGATACCGCAGGAGCGGCGGTGCCCGAGGCGGTGCTTGACTTTGGCATCTACAACTATGCGGAGTTCTATCCCGCCGTGCGCAAAACGACCGATGCCAACGGTATGACCACCATGACGGCCGGGTTGGGCGATATGTTGGTGTGGGCCACCAACGGGTCGGAATTCGGCTACGAAAAACTCTCGTTCGGGAAACAGGATACGCTGACCATTGTTTTGAACCATCGCGGGGAAATGGGTGAGACGTATGCTGTCGATTGGGATATTGTGCCGCCCGTTGAGGGCAAGACGGAGAACCGCGTGACGCCCGAACAGCGCGCGGCCAACAACCTGCGCTTGGCCGAGGAGGATTCGATTCGCAATGCCTATATCGCGGGTTGGATGTCGAAGGCCGATGCCTTTGCGCTGGCGCAAGGCATCGGCGCCGATACGACGCTCGTTTGGCGGCTGATTTCGACCAGCCGCGGAAACTGGGCCGCGATTGCGCAGTTCCTGCGCGATGCGGCCGCTGCCGGACAGCTGGACGTGGCGCTCGACCTGCTGGATGTGGTGGCGCCGAAGGATTTGCAGGATACCCCGGCCGCGGTGCTGGCTGACCACCTGACGGCCGCCGCCCCCTACAAAGACCGCCCCTGGTTCAAGGAGTACATTCTCAACCCGCGAGTGGGTACGGAATTGCTGGTGCCCTACCGTGCGGCGATGGCCGGCGAACCGAACGATATTGAGGCAATTATTGCGCGGGCCGGGGATGTGACGCTGGCCGACAGCCTCAATCCGAGCCGCATCCCGATGTCGGCCATCGGGGTGCAGCGGCTGAACATGGCCGACCGTGCGGGGCGTGACCGTTTCTTCATTGCCATGGCGCGCACCAAGGGGATTCCGGCGCGGTATGAACCGGTGACGGAACGGCTCCAGTACTACGACCTCTCGGCTCAGGCCTGGAAGAATGTCGATTTTGACGGCGAACAGGCCGCAGCCGAGGCCAATGCGGTGCCGCGCGGCCTGCTGATGGTGAACTATACCCCCACCAAAAACAACGATGACCCGAAATATTACAGCCACTTCACCGTGGCCAAACGCAACGGCGGACGCTACTCGACCATCGAACTGAGCAATCCGGATGTCGATATGGGGGCTGCGGGGGCACTGTCGGCTATTTTTGCTCGTCCTGTGGAACTCGAAGTGGGGGATTATATGCTGGTGAGCGGTACGCGCATGGCCAACGGCACGGTGTTGAGTCAGGTGCAGTTCTTCACCATCGAGGCCGGGAAACAGACTACCCTCAACATGACCATGCGCGAGGATGACCACTCGGTGCAGGTTATCGGTACGATGAATCCCGAAGCTAAATTCTTCCCCAAAGGGGCCTCGGAACCGCAGTCGATACTCTCCACGACGGGACGCGGTTACTTTGTGCTGGCGCTGCTCGAGGCCAAGAAAGAGCCCACGAACCACGCCATGCGGGATATCGCGGCCCTGAAGGCGGAACTCGAACAGTGGAACCGCGGGCTGGTCTTCCTCTTTGCCAACGACGACCAGTTGGCGGCGTTCAATCCCGCGGAGTTCGGCGACCTGCCGACGACCATTACCTATGGGGTAGACCGCGACGGTTCGGTGGGCGCGATGCTCAAACAGTCGCTCGAAATCTCGAACATGAATGACCTGCCGATTTTTGTGGTGGCCGATACGTTCGGGCGCGTGGTCTTCGTTTCGCAGGGCTATCGCATCGGTATGGGCGAGCAGATGATGAAGGTGATTAACGCGTTGTAGGATACCATCCTGCCGCGGCCCTCTGTTTTGCCGTTTCCCCATAAATCCTTATCTTTGTTTCCTGACCCCGCAGTGCGGGATTAACTCCTTATCATCCATGAAAGAAAAAAGAAACTACCTGATGCTGGTTCTCAAAGGTATCGGAATGGGGGCTGCCGATGTGATTCCCGGCGTCTCGGGCGGTACCATCGCCTTCATCACCGGCATCTACGAAGAACTTATCGGCTCCATCCGCTCGTTCGACCTTACGGCCCTGCGACAACTCCTGCGCCTCGACCTGCGCTGCTTCTGGAAACATGTCAATGGGAATTTCCTCGTCAGCGTGCTGCTCGGTATCGGCATCTCGATATTCTCGCTCGCCAAACTGATGCAATACCTGCTCGAAAACCATCCGATTTTCGTCTGGTCGTTCTTCTTCGGACTGATTATCGCCTCGTCGTGGCTCGTGGCACGTGAGGTGAAGCGGTGGAGCATCGGTACGGTCATCTCGCTCGTGGTAGGGGTTGCGGCGGCCTATGTCATCACGGTGCTCAACCCCGTTCAAACCCTCACGAACCCATCCTGGTGGTTTATTATCCTCTCGGGAGCGGTGGCTATCTGTGCCATGATTCTGCCCGGTATATCGGGAGCCTTTATTCTGCTCCTCATGGGGATGTACTCGTTTGTCATCGGAGCGGTCTCCACGTTCCAGTGGTCCGTGTTGCTGCTCTTTGCCGTGGGAGCTGTGGCCGGGATTATCAGCTTCTCGCACCTGCTCTCGTGGCTGCTGGAGAAGTTCCACGGCCTGACTGTGGCACTCCTCACAGGCTTTATGCTGGGCTCGCTCAACAAAATCTGGCCCTGGAAAGAGACGCTGGAATATTATATGGACAGTCACGGTGTGCAACAGCCTTTGGTAGAACAAAATATTCTGCCCTCGACCTATGCGCAGGTGAGCGGGGAACCGGCTCTGCTGGGATGGGCCATCGTCTTTATGGCTGTCGGCTTCTTCCTGATTTGGGGTATTGAAAAGGCTGCGGCCGTGTTGAGCCGTAAACGCGAGACGGCAAAATAATCCTGCAGGCGGGGTGGTTTTTTGAATTTGTTGGACGCCATGAAACGATACGGATTGGTGGGCTTTCCGCTGGGACACTCCTTCTCAGCCGGCTATTTTGCCCGAAAGTTTGAGACGCTGGGATTGACGGGATGTTGCTCGTACGAAAATTTTCCGGTCGAAAACATCGACGAACTGAGGGTGGTGCTGCCCGAAGGGGTCGAGGGTTTTAATATCACCATTCCTCATAAACGCAATATCCTGCCGCTGCTGGCCGATATCGACCCCGAGGCGCAGGCCGTGGGGGCAGTGAACTGTGTGCGGGTGCGGGCCGACGGCTCGTTCAAGGGATACAACACGGATGTGTATGGTTTTGAGGTGTCGTTGAGGCGGATGTTGGAGGCGGGAGACGCTCCGTTGCAGAAGGGTTCTCTCCGTGCGCTGGTGCTGGGGACGGGCGGAGCGGCACAGGCCGTGCACTACGTCCTGCGTAAACTGGGGATTGACTACCTGGAGGTCTCCCGCACGGCGGCGGGAGAACGGCGGTTGAGTTATGACCAGTTGACCCCCGGGGTGATGGAGCGTCATCGCCTGATTGTCAATACCACGCCGCTGGGGATGTATCCCAACCTCTCGACACGGGCCGAGTTGCCGTACGACTGTATCGGGGAGGGGTACTACCTCTACGATTTGATATACAATCCCGCCGAGACCGCTTTCCTGCGCGAAGGACGGGTGCGGGGTGCCTGGGTGAAGAGCGGGCTGGAGATGCTGGTGCTGCAGGCCGAACGCAGTTGGGAAATTTGGAACGGAGAGAAGTAGGAGCCTCGAAACGGGGCGGTGTGGGTAAGGTCTTTGATATGTCGGTGTCGTCGTTGGGACGACAGCCTTTTTATCTCGCTTGGTCATGATACAACCCACGGGTCGTTTCTTTCGTCGCCTGCAGCGTGTCGTGCTGCGGATGGTCGGTGTGACGGTGCTGCTCATCAGTATCCTGGCGCCGCTGGGGGTGGTCTATATGTTCGGATTCCCGCAAACCGACACCTCGATGCGTTACCTCGCCACGGGATACCAGACGCTGCTTATCGCCATGTGGGTAGCCCTCACGCTGCGTGTGCTGCTCGGCGATACCTCCGAAGACAACAATACGCGGCTCAACAAACGCAACCGAACCATTCTGCTGGGAGCCTATGTGGCTCTGACGCTGGTCGCGGTCTTTAACCTCGCTGTTCGTAGCCGATGGCTCGCTCCGGATGCCTTCCTCGATACGGTCAGTGCGCCGTGGCTCGTGATTGCCACACTCCTGGTCGCCTCGTTCATCGAACTGGCACGGGCCTTCTCCGGGATTCTCTCCAGACAGGTCAATCCCTCCAGCATCCTGGCGGGCAGTTTCCTGCTGTTGATTCTTCTGGGGTCGGGGCTGCTGATGCTGCCCAACTGTACCCACCACGGTATCGCGTATGTCGATTCCCTCTTTACGGCAGCCAGTGCCGTGTGTGTCACGGGGCTCAGTACAGTGGTTGTCCCAGAGACCTTTACCACCACCGGTCAGGTCGTTATTCTGATTCTGATTCAGGTCGGAGGGCTTGGGATTATGACCATCACGAGTTTCTTTGCGCTCTTCTTCATGGGGCAGACCTCGCTCAAAAGCCAAATCCAACTGGGTGACCTGCTCAGCAGCGACAAAATGGGCGGACTGGGAAAAACGCTGGTCAAGATTATCACCGTGACCCTCTCGGTGGAGGCGCTGGGGGCGCTGCTGCTTTACGGTGTGGTGGACGGGCACGAAGGATTTACGGCTGACGGGCAGACGCTCTTCTTCTCCATCTTCCACAGCGTGTCGGCTTTCTGCAATGCCGGATTTTCAACCCTGCCGGGCAACCTCTACGACCCGTTGGTAAGGCACCTCTGGGGGGTGCATCTTATTATCTCGTGGCTGATTATCTTCGGAAGTATCGGATTTCCGATTTTTTCGAATTTCCTCGTTATCGTGGGGCGTAAAGTGACCAACCTGATGCGCACCCTGCGCCACCGACCGCGGGTGCGCTACCCCCGCCAGTGGAGCCTGAACAGCTTTATTGTCCTGAAAACGACGGCCATGCTGGTGGGTGGGGCGTGGCTCTACATGCTGGCGGCCGAATGGAACCACTCGCTGGCGGAATTTTCTTTCCTCGGAAAACTCTCCCAGGCATTTCTGGCAGCCGTTACGCCCCGTACTGCCGGATTCAACGGGGTTGATATGCAGCAGATGCTGCCCGCAACGCTCCTCCTGACCATGGTGCTGATGTGGATTGGCGGGGCACCCCAGTCTACGGCCGGCGGTGCCAAGGTAACCACGTTCTATCTGCTGGTGAAAAATATCGTCGGAACCATTCGGGGTAACGCCACCATCAATGTGCACAACCGGGAGATTCCGGCCAACTCCGTGCGGCGTGCCTTTGCCGTGGTCGGGGTGTCCTTTGTGATTTTGGTCGTGGGAGTGGCGCTGCTGGCCTTTCTTGAACCCGACATCGCCCTGATGGCCTTGGCTTTCGAGGCGGTTTCGGCACTCTGCACCGTCGGCCTCAGCCTCAATGTAACGCCCGAACTGGGCGAGGCGGCCAAATTGGTACTGGTGGTGCTGATGTTTGTCGGGCGGGTGGGGATTATCGGGATTATGATGGCCTTTATCCAGCCTCAGCCCGACCGACCCTACACCTATCCCGAAGAGGATATCCTGATAAACTGACAGTCGGCGGAATGGGGACACTCGGCAGTCTCCGAAATCATCCCGAAATCAGATTGGAAAGGCGTAATGGAGGAGTAGGGGAGGGTTGAAGCGTGCCCTATTGCGCTACAAAGACATAGGTAATTGTCCCGCGTTGCCGTTCGGGAGCGCCGGCATCGGCATTAAAGGTCGATGCACGTGCCGCCTGCACGGCGCGTTCGGCAATACATTCGCCCGGCGATGCCTGTTCCACCGCCGCGCTAATCACCTCACCGTTGCGGTTCACGGTAATCCCCACAACGACCGTTCCCCCCTCGCGGCACTGATAGGCCGGAACGTGCAGATAGGTTGCCGTACGTCCCTCCAGGTCGTACGAAACGGTCACATTTCCCTGAACCTTGACAGTTTGGCGTTGTGACGAACTGCTCCTGGATGAAGAAGAACTCGACTTCGGCATCTTGTGACGGCGCGACATCTCGGCAATCTCATCCATCCCGGAACGGAACGCCTGCTGACCGGCTGCCACCTCCTGCTGCACCCGCTGAGCCTCTTCAATAAGTTTGTCGGCCTGCGTGCCCCGGTCGTCACGCAACGATGCGTCCATCTTGGCATTCTGGTCCGATGCGCGGTTCATGACCCGTTCGTAATATCCCGGGTCGATTTGTTCCACGGGTTTCGGCTGCTCTTCGGGCTTGGGAAGCTCTTCCTCCTCGGGTGTCACGAGGTCGATATACATGGTGGTCGTCGGATTCTCATGGACGACAATCTTATACGAGACGAACAGAATGGCCGCAAGCAGATAGAGCACCACCGTCACCAGCAGCCCCACCCGATGGCGGTAGACCCAGTCGCCGGCATCCCCCCGCCGTCGGCGGTCGTTGAAGGGCAGGACAATACGGTCAGGCCGTTCAGGAATAGGACGTTGGTTGGGATGTGCAGGGTGGGAATGGGGCGTTTTGGGATGACGGGGCCGCGGGGGAACCGTACGAGTCACCCCGGGGCGTGAAGAACGGCCGCCCATGTGAAAAAGCCGATTGCCCGAACGAGCTCCCGGATTGCGTTTGTTTTCTGTTTCGCTCATCTGTGGACAAAGGTAGTAAATTTCCACATTATCGTTCCGTTGATAGGCTCGTTCCGCGTAATCCTTGTTTTTACCGGTTTCGGCGGCGCCGGGAAGGCATAATGTGCAGGGTGTCTGATAGGATAATGTGATTTTTTTAATACCTTTGCCCTTAAAACAGAACAGTTATGACAGATAAACAGCAAACGCTCGGCGCAGTAGCTACTTACAGCGGCAAAGGCCTGCATACGGGTGCTACTGTGAACCTCACGATACGCCCCGCGGCCGAAAACCACGGGATTAAATTTTGCCGCACGGACCTGGACGGTAGTCCCGTGATTGATGCCGTGGCAGACCATGTCTCGCAAACCTCGCGCAGCACGCTCCTCAAAAAAGGCGACGCAACAGTCTCGACCGTCGAACACCTGATGGCCGCCCTGTGGGGCTGTGGCGTGGACAACGCACTGATTGAAGTGGACGGAGGCGAGGTGCCGATTGCCGACGGCTCGGCCATGCCCTGGGTCGAACTGATTGCCAAGGCAGGCGTGGTGGAACAGAACGCTACGCGCAAATACTATGAAATTACCGAGAAAACAACCCTCAAACTGGATAACGGACGTGAAATCGTGGCCTATCCCGATGAGGAGTTTTCGGTGGTTGTGAATGTCGATTTCGGGTCGAAGGTAGTTGGAAAACAGTATGCTACGTTTGCCGTGACCGAAGGGGGCGAAGATTTTGCCACGGCGGTGGCTCCGAGCCGTACGTTCGTTTTCCTCCACGAAATCGAACCCCTGATTCAAAACAACATGATTAAGGGAGGCGACCTCGATAACGCCATTGTGATTGTCGAACAACCGGTGGATGCGGCCAAAGCGGCTCAAATCGGCCAACTCTTCGGACGCGAAGGGGTGGCGGCCGACCGACAGGGATACCTCAATAACCTGGAACTCCACTTCGACAACGAGATTGCCCGCCACAAACTGCTTGACCTGCTGGGCGACCTGGCTTTGGTCGGGATGCGGCTCAAGGGGCGTATCTTTGCCACCCGTCCCGGACATCAGGCCAATACCGAGTTTGCCAAACTGTTGCGCAAGAATATCAAACGTGACGCCGACAAACCCACCTTCAAATACGACCCCAACGTCGAACCGGTTTACGACATCAATCGGATTAAGGCCACCCTGCCGCACCGTCCGCCGTTCCTGCTCGTGGACAAAATCATCCACATCACGGCCGATGAGGTGGTGGGTATCAAGAACGTGACGATGAACGAGCCCTTCTTCGTGGGGCACTTCCCCGACGAACCGGTGATGCCGGGGGTGCTGCAGGTCGAAGCCATGGCACAGTGTGGCGGTATTCTGGCGCTCAGCACGGTGCCGGACCCCGAAAACTACTCGACCTATTTCATGACCATCGACGGCGTGAAGTATCGACACAAAGTGGTGCCCGGGGATACGCTCCAGTTCGAACTGCGCCTCTCGGAACCTATCCGGCGCGGAATTGTCAAAATGGATGCGCGGGCTTACATCGGAGACACCCTCGCTACCGAAGCGAAACTCATGGCCCTCATTACCAAAAATAAATAAAATCGAGCCGTATGCACTGACCCGTGTGTACGGCCCTTTACTGTTTAGACTTGCTGAAAAAACGTTATGATACATCCTTTAGCCTACGTTCATCCGGATGCCAAATTGGGCGAAAACGTCACTGTCGAACCGTTTGCCTACATCGCTGCCAAGGTAACCATTGGAGACGGGTGCTGGATTGGCCCCAACGCCGTTATCAACGACGGTGCGGTGCTGGGGAAGGAGTGCAAGGTATTTAGCGGCGCTGTGGTGGCGGGAATACCCCAGGACCTCAAATTCCGCGGCGAAGAGACGACTGCCGTTATCGGGGACCGCACGATGATTCGTGAGTGCGCGACGGTCAATCGCGGAACAGCCGCCAAACAGACCACCATTGTGGGGAGTGATACCCTGATTATGGCTTATGCCCACGTAGGACATGACTGTGTGGTCGGAAACCACTGTATCCTGGCCAACAACGTCTCGTTGGCGGGCGAAGTGGAACTGGACGACTGGGTGATTCTCGGGGGACATACGGCTATCCATCAGTTCTGCCGTGTCGGCAAACACGCCATGACCAGCGGCGGTACCATGGTGGGGAAAGATATTCCTCCGTTTATCAAGGTGGCGCACATGCCGGCCTCGTATGTCGGGATTAACTCGATTGGCCTCAGACGGCGCGGTTTCACCAGCGAACAGATTAACGAAATCATGGACATCTGTCGTATCATGTTCCAAAATGGGTATTCTTACGGGAAGGCTTGCAAAATTCTCGAAGAGCAGATGCCCGATTCGGAGTCGCGGCGCGAGATGCTGAACTTCTTTGCAGGTTCCAAGCGGGGTGTGATTAAACCCTATCAGACGCGCACCAAGGACCAGGACGAGGAGTAGTCTTGGAGTTATATTGACCGGGGCGTACGTAAGCCCTGCGGCGGCGCTGCACACCGATGTGCAGCGCCGCTGTGTTTTTGGAATACTGACAAAATGGCAGGCTGCACGTTTGGCAAGGAGTTTGCATCATCTGGAGTACAAACCATTAAAAAAGTATAAAAACGTATAAAATATGACAGCTAACAATTTAACCATCAAAGCCCAGGAGCTGCTTCAACAAGCCGTGAACCTGGCCGTGGCTGGCGGACAACAGGCCGTGGAACCCGTCCACATCCTGAGTGCCATGCTGCGCGAAGAGGACTCCATCGGAGTCTACCTGCTCAACAAAATCGGAGTGAACATGACGGCCCTTCGCACGGCTGTGGAAGGAGACCTGAGTCGGCTTCCGAAAGTGTCGGGTGGCGAACCCTACCTCTCGAACGACAGCAACAAAGTGTTGCAAAAGGCCATGCAGGCCACCTCGCAGTTCGGGGATAAATACGTAACTCCGGAACATATTCTGCTGGGGCTCGAAGCCACGGGACGTCTGCTGAAGGATGCCGGAGTGACCGAAAAAGAGCTTGTCAAGGCGATTCAAGAGCTGCGAAAAGGCTCGACGGTGGACTCCCAGACCAGCGAACAGCAGTTCGATGCCCTCGGTAAATATGCCATCAACCTGATTGACCAGGTGCGCAAAGGACGTTTGGACCCTGTGATTGGTCGGGACGAAGAGATACGTCGGGTGCTGCAGATTCTGACACGGCGAACCAAAAACAACCCCATCCTGGTCGGGGAACCGGGTGTCGGTAAGACGGCCATTGCCGAAGGGCTGGCCCACCGTATCGTCGAAGGTGACGTGCCCGAAAACCTCCGTGACAAACAACTCTTCTCTCTGGATATGGGTGCCCTGATTGCGGGTGCCAAGTACAAAGGGGAGTTCGAAGAACGACTCAAAGGGGTGGTCAAAGAGGTGATTGATTCCGAAGGACAAATCATCCTCTTTATCGATGAAATCCACACGCTGGTCGGTGCCGGCGGAGGCGAAGGGGCCATGGATGCCGCCAATATCCTGAAACCGGCTTTGGCGCGGGGTGAACTGCGTGCCATCGGGGCCACGACCCTCGACGAGTACCAAAAATACTTCGAAAAGGATAAAGCCCTTGAACGGCGGTTCCAAAAGGTCATGGTCGATGAACCGAGTGTGCCGGATGCCATTTCGATTCTGCGTGGGCTCAAGGAACGCTACGAAAACCACCACAAGGTACGGATTAAAGACGAAGCCATCATTGCCTCGGTCGAACTTTCGCATCGGTACATTACGTCGCGTTTCCTGCCCGACAAGGCCATTGACCTGATTGACGAGGCGGCAGCCAAACTGCGGACCGAAATGAACTCCGTACCCGAAGAGATTGATGAATTAGACCGTCGGGTGCGTCAGCTCGAAATCGAACGCGAAGCCATCCGCCGTGAAAACGACGACAAGAAGGTCGAAGAGCTGACTCAGCAGATTGAGGAACTCAACGCCCAACGCAATGCCTTGCGGGCCAAATGGCAGGGCGAACGGGATATTATCGAGGGGATTCAGAAGGAGAAGGAGGCCATTGACCAATATAAGCAGGAGGCTGCCGATGCGGAACGTCGCGGGGATTATGGTCGGGTAGCCGAGTTGCGTTACGGAAAGATTCAGGAGGCTCAGAAGGAGATTGAACGACTCCAGGCTCAACTGGGCGAGAACCAGAAAGATAACCCGATGATTAAGGAAGAGGTGGATGCGGAGGACATTGCGGGCGTGGTATCGCGGTGGACGGGGATTCCTGTGAACCGTATGCTGGCCAGCGAACGCGAGAAACTGCTCTTCATGGAGGACGAACTCCACAAACGGGTTATCGGTCAGGATGAAGCTATCCGGGCCATCTCGGATGCTGTGCGGCGGTCGAGGGCAGGTCTCCAAGACCCCCACAAACCCATCGGGTCGTTTATCTTCCTCGGCACCACCGGGGTCGGGAAAACGGAACTGGCCAAAGCCCTGGCGGAATTCCTATTCAACGATGCCAACCTCATGACGCGTATCGACATGAGTGAGTATCAGGAACGGCACAGTGTGTCGCGGCTTATCGGTGCGCCTCCGGGATACGTGGGCTACGACGAAGGGGGACAACTCACCGAGGCTGTCCGTCGCAAACCCTATTCGGTGGTGCTGCTCGACGAAATCGAAAAAGCACATCCCGATGTCTTCAACATCCTGTTGCAGGTGTTGGACGACGGGCGACTCACCGACAACAAGGGCCGAACGGTCGATTTCCGCAACACGATTATCATCATGACCTCGAACATCGGTTCGCATATCATCAACGAACGGTTCGAAGGGCTGGAAGATACCGGCATCACGGAGGATAAACGGAACGGGATTATCGAAGGCACGAAGACCGAACTGATGGAGCTGCTCAAACAGACCATCCGTCCCGAGTTCCTGAACCGTATCGACGAAATTATCATGTTCCTGCCGCTGACCCTGGACGATGTGCGTCAGATTGTGACGCTCCAAATCAATGCCCTGACCCGCATGCTGGAACAGAACGGTATCGAGTTGGCAGTGAGTGACCGGGCTATCGAATGGCTGGCCAAAGACGGGTTTGACCCGCAGTTCGGGGCCCGACCCATCAAACGGTCGCTCCAACGGAATCTGGTGAACGAACTCTCGAAACAGATTCTGAGCGGCAAGGTGAACAAGGAGAAACCGGTGACGGTGGATGCTTCGGATTTGGGCCTGACCTTCTCGAACTAAGGACGTTTGCTTGTAAGATTATTGCGCTGGCGGCGGAAGTTTCATCTTCCGCCGCCAGTTTTTTATGGATGTTTTGTCCGGCGTGCGACTCGGTGTCGGGTGGGATTGTCCTTCGCAGGGGTGCTCTCCCGTACCGCGAGCCTTGCCTGTGTCTGTAAAGGATGTTTCGGTAGAAACCGTGCCAGATTTCCACTATCTCCGGCATCTTTTGGCAAAAGAGCCTCCCGTGTTTACCTAACACGCTCCACGGGCTTTGACTTATGAGAAGGCAGACATTCCCGGAGCCGGCGG
>NBJMC04203__coassemble_575_pt1 | contig 19984 bp, 15 predicted proteins | sample NBJMC04203__metabat2_high_PE_019 | metagenome-assembled genome bin NBJMC04203 | reverse complement strand
CCGGCAGCCTCTGGAAAGTTTCTTTGGTTCTTTCTTTTCAAAGAAAGAACGGTTCGGTACGGAAAACCATAAAAATGACAAAAGGATGAAACTGTTTGATGTATATCCCTTGTACGATATGGAAATCGTCAAGGCGCTCGGTTCCACGGTGTGGGACGAGAAAGGACAAGCATATTTGGATTTTTACGGCGGCCATGCCGTGATTTCCATCGGTCATACCCATCCGCACTATGTGGAGCGGCTGACGGACCAAATTCGTAAAGTAGGGTTTTATTCCAACTCCGTGCGCATCGGGTTGCAGCACGAACTGGCCGATAAGCTCGGGAAACTCTCCGGACATGATGACTATCAGCTCTTCATGTGCAACTCGGGGGCCGAAGCCAATGAGAATGCCATGAAACTCGCTTCGTTCCACACGGGGCGTAAGAAAATCGTGGCGATGCACGGGTCGTTCCACGGGCGTACCTCGTTGGCAGTGGCTGCGACCGACAACCCGAATATTGTGGCTCCCGTAAACCGGACGGACAATGTGGTGTTTGTGACCCTGAACGACGAGCAGGAGCTCGAAGCGCTCTTTGCAGCCGAGGGGGAACAGATTGCAGCAGTGATTCTCGAAGGGATTCAGGGCGTGGGCGGTATTCGGATTGCCTCGGAGTCCTATCTTCGGAAAATCCGTTCGTTGTGCGACCAGTATGGAGCGGTTTACATTGCCGACAGCGTGCAGTGCGGGTGTGGTCGGACCGGGAAGTACTATTCCCACGATTGGGCAGGTGTCTCGGCCGATATTTACACCATGGCCAAAGGTATTGGGAACGGTTTTCCGGTAGCGGCTATCTCGATAGCCCCGCACATTGCCCCGAAATACGGGATGCTCGGGACCACTTTCGGAGGGAATCACCTGGCGTGTGCAGCGGCAGTGGCCGTGGCGGAGGTGATGTTGCAGGACAACCTGGTGGCACAGGCCAAAGAGACGGGCGATTACCTGTTGCAGGAGCTTAAAAAACTCCCCAACGTCAAGGAGGTACGTGGAAAAGGGTTGATGATTGGCATCGAATTGAACGAAGAGAGCGCGCCTTTCCGCAAACGGCTGCTCTTCGACGAACATATCTTTGTCGGTTCGTCGTCCAACAAAAACACCTTCCGCCTTTTGCCGGCACTCAATATCAGCCGCGAGAACTGCGACCGTCTGCTGACCTCGCTTCATAAACTGTTGGCATAGGGCGGGCGCGATATGCAATCTCCTAAGGCAACCGACGGACATCAAGTCCTCTTGCTGTTGGGCAGTAACCTCGGCCCCCGCGAGGCGGTATTGACCGCCGCGCGGGGGCTGATTGCCGAACGGGTGGGGGTGCTGGTGGCGGAGTCTGCCTGTTGCGAAACGGTCCCCGAAGGACGATTTGTCGAGACGGAACCGGTGGAACCCTTCCTGAACCAGGCGTTGGTGGTCGAAACACGGCTCTCGCCGCTGGAGGTGCTGGATGCTACACAGGCCGTTGAACAGGAGCTGGGACGACCTGCCCATGCTCCTGAATATGCAGCCGACGGAGAACGAATCTACCGCGCACGGGCTATCGATATCGATATCCTGCTCTACGATGCTGAAATTGTTGAGAACGAACGGCTTACTGTTCCGCATCCCCGTTTTCATGAACGGCGCTTTGCGCTGGAACCAGCCGTGCAAATCGCACCCCATTGGGAGCATCCGAGCCTGAAAATCAACCTGAAAGAATTATTAAATTCATTTTTGTTGAGCGATTCTCAATAATTTACCCTATATTTGCAATCCATTTGCGACGTAAATAAATAGTAATCACACAAATAAATAAAACGACATTCGTCATGACAAAAGCAGATATCGTCAACGAAATCGCGAAGAGCACAGGCATCGAAAAAGTTCAGGTGCAGCAGGTGGTGGAATCCTTCATGGAAAACATCAAAGAGACCATGATGGCCGGGAACAACGTCTATCTGCGCGGCTTCGGCAGCTTTATCATCAAACGCCGCGCACAAAAGGTGGCGCGCAATATCTCGAAAAATACCACCATCACCATTCCGGCTCACAACATTCCGGCTTTCAAACCCTCGAAAACCTTTGCCGGTGAGGTGAAAGCCAAATCCATCGACAAAAAATAACGATTCTTTTCGAGTCCTGCTGTCGCCGTCGGCCTGTCCGCTCACCGGGACATAACGCCGCTCCGACAAACCGCTCCGAAAAAACCGAAATAATTAACCCGATTGTCAAACCCTTAATACCACGTAGTTATGCCTAGCGGTAAAAAAAGAAAACGGCACAAAATATCTACCCACAAGCGTAAGAAACGTCTGCGCAAGAACCGTCATAAAAAGAAAAAATAGGTAGATGATTCCGGGGGTGTCCCTCGAGGGGGCCTCTCGTTACATACGGTGGTTCCGCTATACGGAGACCCCGGATACATGATTTCAAAACCTAAAGTCCCCGGACCCTCATGCGCGGTGGCCTTTAGGTTTTGTTGTACTCTCACAGACGCACCTCACGGCCAAACCCCGGCGAACGCATACGCCGCAGCGCATTTTGTGCGTTATTATACCGTATTATACCTTATTACCTCATGACAAAAGAGTTAGTCATCCACTCCACCGGGACGGAAATTGAAATCGCCCTGCTGGAAGACGGCCAACTGGTCGAGCTCAATCGCGAAAAAACGAAAAGCTCGTTTACGGTTGGTGACATCTACCTCGGGAAGGTCCACAAAGTGATGGGGGGACTCAATGCCGCTTTTGTCGATGTCGGCTACCAAAAAGATGCCTTCCTTCACTACCTTGACCTCGGGCCCGCTTTCCACTCGCTCGAAGAGGTGGTCAAGCAGGTTCATGGCAAACACCAAAAGATAGACTTTTCGGCACTCAAAGTGCAAAACGACCTCGGGAAAGAGGGAAAAATTGCCAATGTACTGACCAATGGTCAGGCCATCATTGTGCAAATCGCCAAAGAACCCATCTCGACCAAGGGACCCCGTATTACCAGCGACATCTCCATAGCCGGTCGGCACCTGGTGTTGATACCGCTCTCGAATAAAGTCCACATATCCCAGAAGATACGTTCCAACGAAGAGAAAAAACGCCTTCGGGGAATCGTCGAAAATATTTTGCCGCGCAACTATGGCGCCATTGTGCGCACGGCGGCCGAAGGCAAATCGGCCGAGGATATCGAGGCCGACATTGTCTCGCTTATTGCCAAGTGGGAGGGGGTTCTTTCGAACCTCCAGCAGGCACAGCCGCCGCAACTCCTGCTCAGCGAGGAGAGCCGTACGACCACCATCTTGCGCGACCTGCTCAACGACTCCTTTACCCATATCCACGTTGATAACGAACAGATTTATCACGAGGTGAAGGAGTATATCTCGGCCATCGAGCCCGAAGCGGAGAAGATTGTGAAGATGTATCGGGGGAACATCCCGATTTTCGACCAGTTCGACGTCACGAAGCAGATTAAGCAGCTTTTCGGTCGGACGGTGGTATTCAAGCGGGGGGCATACCTGATTGTGGAACATACCGAAGCCCTGCACGTCATTGACGTGAACAGCGGCAAACGCGCCAAAAGCGACGAGTCGCAGGAGGCCAATGCGCTGGAGTGCAACCTCAATGCGGTGCCGGAGATTGCGCGGCAGTTGCGGCTCAAGGATATGGGCGGGATTATCGTGATTGACTTTATCGACCTCCACACGGCACAGAACCGCAATGCGGTGCTCGAGGCGATGCGCAAGGCGATGGCCAATGACCGCGCCAAACACAACATCCTGCCGCTCACGAAGTTCGGGCTGATGCAGATTACGCGTCAGCGCGTGCGGCCCGAAACGCAGATTGTCATCAACGAGAAGTGCCCCACATGCCATGGGACAGGCGAGATTGCCCCCTCGGTTCTGCTGGATGCACAGATTGAGAACCAGGTGGCCTATTACGTACGCGAGAAGCATTATAAACTTCTCAAAATTCACGTCCATCCCTATGTGGCGGCCTATATCAACCGGGGAGTCATTAGCAAGCGCCTCAAGTGGTGTCTCAAATACGGGGCTGTGATTAAGGTGATTCCGAACGACTCGCTCGGCATGATTGACTACAAGTTCTACAACGCCTTGGGAGATGCCATTTAGCGTCCTCTGACAGGCGTGTCACGCTTGTTGATGGATTGTTGGTAGAAACTTCCTTTCAGGAGCCCCGCGGGGCTCCTTTTTTGGCTATTTTTGCTCCGTTAAAAACCTTTTTGCCATGACTGAACAAAAAGTAGAACTCGATATTGAACTCAACGAAGAGGTGGCACAGGGTATCTATGCCAATTTGGCGGTGATTTCGCACTCGGCTTCGGAGTTTGTGCTCGACTTTGTCCGCATGATGCCGGGGATGCCCAAGGCGCGCGTCAAGAGCCGTATTATTCTCACGCCGGAGCATGCCAAACGGCTCCTGATGTCGTTGCAGGAAAACATTGCCCGCTATGAAAGCATGGTCGGGAAGATTGAAATGCACACCCCGGATACTCCGCCCATTGTCGGTTTTGGCGGGGGGAGCATGGGACAGGCGTAGTTTTGAGGGGGCGGGATAGCGCGCCCACCCATAGGGTTGAAATAAAGCCGCAGGGAGGTGTCAAATTGATGTTTGACACCTTCCTGCGGCTTTAGTATGTATAGCCCCCTGCAGGAGCCTACTGAATGTTCGCAATCGACATAATGTCTGCAAAAACCCCTGCCGCCGTCACCGATGCACCGGCACCATAGCCCTTAATCTGCAACGGATATTCGTTGTACCGCGTGGTGGTAATCAGGATAATGTTGTTGCTCCCCTCGAGGTCATAGAACGGGTGTCCCGCCTCTACTTCCTGCAACCCTACGGAGCAGACGCCGTTATCGAGCGATGCCACAAAACGCCACTTCTTCCCCTCAGCCGCCAACGCCCGCCGTTTCTCCTCAAAAGCAGCATCCAGTTCCGGCACCTTGGCCCAGAAATCTTCGGTCGAACCCTCGAAAATATAGTCCGGCACAAACAGATTCTTGACCACATCTTCCTGTTCCACACGGTAGCCCGATTCACGTGCCAAAATCACCAGTTTCCGCACCACATCCGTGCCGCTGAGGTCGATGCGCGGGTCGGGTTCGGCATAGCCCGCCTCCTTGGCCATCGCCACGGCGCGGCTGAAGGGGACATCCTCGGCCAGCACATTGAAAATGTAGTTGAGCGTGCCGCTCAGCACCGCCTTCAGCCCCAGTATCGTGTCACCGCTGTGGCGCAGGTCGTTGATGGTGTTGATGATAGGCAGTCCTGCCCCCACATTGGTCTCGAAAAGGAATTTCACGCCGCGTGTCCGGGCCGTATTCTTCAGTTCGGCATAGTGGGCAAAGTCCGAAGAGGCGGCAATCTTGTTGGCCGTCACCACCGATACGTTGTGCGAGAGCAGCTCTTCATAAATCTCGGCTACGTCGGGGCTGGCCGTGCAGTCCACAAAGACCGAGTTAAAGATGTTCATCTCCACAATCTTGTCCCGCACCACCTGCGGCGTGCTGGGAATCCCCTCGTTTTCGAGCAGTTCCCGATAGTGAGCCAGGTCTATCCCCTCGCGGTTGAAGATGCTCCGCCGCGAATTGGATATCCCTACTACGTTAATCTTCAGTGCATTGGTCCGTAGAAGCTCCGCCTGCTGCGACCGTATCTGTTCAATCAGCGAGCCCCCGACCAGCCCGATGCCGGTCAGAAAAAGGTTCAACACCTGGTACTCCGACAGAAAAAACGAGTCGTGAATTACATTCAGCGTCTTGCGTAGGCTTTCGACCTTCACCACGAACGAAATATTTGTTTCGCTGGCCCCTTGGGCGCACGCAACGACGTTAATCCCGTTGCGTCCCAGCGTTCCGAAGAGTTTTCCGGCAATCCCCGGATAGCCCCGCATGTTTTCGCCCACAATGGCCACAGTGGCCAGGTCGCGTTCCAGCATAATTTCGTCAATCTCACCCATCGTAATCTCCTGAGCGAACTCTTGACTCAACACCTCGCGGGCATGCTCGGCATCGTCGCGCCGAACGCCTATCGAGGTGGTATTTTCACTCGAGGCCTGCGACACCAGAAAGACGCTAATCCCTGCTTTGGCCAGTGCCTTGAAGATGCGGTAATTGACCCCGATAACCCCGACCATTCCCAGTCCGCGGATGGTCAGCAGGCAGCTGTCGTTAATCGACGAAATCCCCTTGATAGCCTTCCGCAGGTCGCCGTCTGCGGCCGATTTGGTCCGCGAGATGTAGGTCCCGGGGCACTCCGGACGGAAGGTGTTCTTGATGTATATGGGGATGTTGTGGTTGTAGGCCGGGAAAATCGTCGGCGGATAAATCACCTTCGCTCCGAAGTTGCACAGCTCCATGGCCTCCAGGAAGGTCAGGCTCTCAATCAGGTAGGCCTTATCAATCACGCGCGGGTCAGCCGTCATGAAGCCGTCCACGTCGGTGTAGATGTTCAGCACTTCGGCTCCAAGCGCTGCAGCGATAATGGCCGCCGTGTAGTCCGAGCCGCCGCGCCCCAAGGTGGTCGCTTCGCCGCTGGTTTTGTCCGACGAGATGAAACCCGGCACGACGCTTACCCGGGCGTTGTCGGCAAAGGTGCTCCGCACCAGTTCGTTGGTCAGCGTGAAATCGACGATGTGTTTGTTGAAGTAGGGCTCGGTCTTGATAAAGGCACGCGAATCGCGCAGAACCGCCTCATCGATAATGCGACTGATAATCAGCGAACTTAACCGTTCGCCGTAGCTCACTATCGTGTTGGTCGTTTTGGGCGAGAGGTCCTGAATCAGGAAAACCCCGCGCAGAATATTCCCAAGTTCTTCCAGCAGGGTCTCGACCGCTTTCAGGGTCTCGGCCCGATAGTGTTCCGGTACGCTCTCCTCAATCGTCTGGCGGTGGCGTTCACAAATGGCATCGTACACCTTCAGGTATTCCGTATCGGCGTGTGAGGCCATTTCGCTCATCGCCAGCAGCTGGTCGGTAATGCCGCTCAGTGCTGATACCACCACCACAACCCGGTCATGCTCCTGACCGATGATTTGACGAATATTTTGCAGTCCTGCGGCACACCCCACCGAGGTGCCGCCGAATTTGAAAACTTTCATGGATTTTTCGGTTGTTCCGTTTTTTAAGCCCGCAAGATAGTGATTTTTGCGCGATTTTTTATGGAGCAGGAGCGACTCTCCCGGCAATGTGTCGAAAAAATCAGAAGGGGCGCAGTTCCATCTCCCCGTCAGCGTCCAATCGGCCGTACATCGGGTGCTCCATCCACTCGCCGAGCACGACCACACTGCTGCGGACGTTCATCCGATAGACGATGGGGGTGTGCAGGTGGCCGCATACGAGATAGTCCGTATCGGGATGTTCGGCCAGATAGACCCGCGCAAAACGGACTATCGGTTCCTCTTCGCCCCGAAAGGTATGTGCCACGCCCGTGATTCGTCCGTGGCGGTTGTGCGACGACCACCAGTGACCGAAGCGCATCATGACATTGGGATGCAGCACGGCCGAAACGATACGTCGCAGGCAGCGGCTGTGGAAGATGCGTCGCAGCAGGGCGTATTTCCAGTCGCCGCTCTTCCCGAGTCCGTCGCCGTGGGCGACGAAGAGGGTGCGGCCGCAGAGTTCAAAGGTGGCCGGGGTGGTGTGCACGGTCATGCCGATTTCTCGGGCGAAGTAGTCGCTGACCCAGAGGTCGTGGTTGCCGACAAAAAAATGGACAGGAATCCCGCTGTCGCAGAACGAGGCCAGAGTGCCCAGCACCCGCACAAATCCCTTTGGAATGACCCGACGGTACTCGAACCAGAAATCGAAAATGTCTCCTACCAGAAACAGTCCCTCGCAATCGGGTCGGATGGCCTCGAGCCACGCCACGAAACGCGTCTCCCGCTCCCGCGGCTCGTCGCCGCGGTAGCTCAGTCCGAGATGAACGTCCGATGCAAAATAGTAAGCCATGGCGCGAAAAAAAGGGCGCGTCAATAGAATGAAAAAACAGGGGTTATAAAAGTTCCGACACCGCAGCCTCCAACTCCCGCGTCGGGATGTTCCGACGCACGATGTTTCCCTCACGGTCAATCAGGAAATTGGCCGGAATCTTTTGTACGTTGTAGAGCGTTACGGCCGGCGAATTGCCGCCCTGAAGGTCATTGACCGAAATCCACGGCAACCGCTGGTTCGAGACATTCCGAATCCACTGCGCCTTGTTGGGGTCGAGCGAAACCTGATAAATCTCGAATCCCTGTGCCGCATGGCGGTTGTATATCTGCAACAACTCCTGGTTCAAAATCTTCAGTTCCGCAAAATTGGATGCCGTGAACGACAGCAAAATCACTTTCCCCTTCAGGGAGGAGAGTTTCTGCCGCTGTCCCAGTACGTCGGGCATATCCAGTTCCGGGAAACCGACTACATTGTCCATGTTCTCAGCCACCATGCGCGTGCCAGCCGCCACATTGTCGATGCTCTGCACGTCGGCTGCCAGAGCCAGGGCATAGGGCGACCCCGGATAGAGCGCGTTCAGCGAGTCGCTCACCATGCGGAAATACATCACATCCGCCACATCATCCACAAAGACATAACTCCCGTCCACAGCCAGCTGGTAGAGCGGCACGATGGCTGCCAGTGACCCGGCATGGGCGCTGATAAACTGAGCGGCAGCCTGTTTGCGGGCAATGGGGTCGCTCCGGGTCAGGATGCTGTTGGCTTCCTGCACTAGCAGCGAGCCTTCCGACCCGCTTACGGTGTATTCGCGGGCAGTGCTGTCGGCCACCCGAACCACAATCTTTTCCGAGGCTTCGGCCAGCAGCGGCACATTGCCGCCCGTGGCGATATGCAGGTTGTAGAACTCCGGAACACCCGGCTGTTGTTCGATAAAGAACGTGAAACGGCCGTTGCGGTCACTCCGCACGGAGTCCAAGAAACGGGGTCCCGAGGGCAGGATGCGTTCCACGACTATCGTTTTGTCGGCCCCGCCTACGGCTACTTCGCCGCGGATGGTGACGCCGACTTTCGAGCAACCGGATAAAACGGCCAGCAGGCCGAGCAGGAGAGTTATCTGTTTCATGGTGAAGCGAGGGTTTGCTGAATAAACGTTCCTAAAGATACAAATTTAACTTTTCCCGGTGAGTTTTCCGCCTACTTCTTGAACATAAAGTAGACCGCCAGGACCAGGAACATCGCTCCGAAGAGGTGGTTGAGCCGCAGCGATTCGGTTTTGAAGAAGAGAGTGGTGAAGACCGCAAAAACCAGCAGGGTGACCACCTCCTGAATCACCTTGAGCTGCAACAGACTGAACGGTCCGCCGGTACCCTCATACCCCAGGCGGTTGGCCGGAATCATAAAGCTGTATTCGAACAGGGCGATGCACCAGCTCACCAGAATAATGGCCCAGAGGGGGAGGCTCTGAAAAAATTTGAACCGCAGCTGACCGTACCAGGCCAGCGTCATGAAGGAGTTGGAGACCACCAACAGCAGAACGGCGTAGATTCCTTTCATCGAGTGTCAGAAAAATTAAGCATTAGTATCTTTTTGCGGAGTGTCGGCGCTGTCGAACAACTCCGCAATCACGTAGTCCGAAATCAAAAAACGCTCCGGGGGTACGGCATAACCGTCGGCTGTCGGCCGCAGCAGGCCGCCCTCGGCCTGCGCGGCACAACGCTCGCCGATGCGGGCGGCCTGTGCCGCTCCGAAACGGGACGCGATGGTCGAAAGCGAAATCCCCTCCACGGTACGCAGGCGGGTCATCAGGTATTCATTGAGGCGGTCGGTGTCGCTCAGCCACTCCTCGCCACCCGGCTCGCCCGCCAGATAGGCCCGATTGCTCGACACGTTCCACCGGCGGCGGCGCAACCCGTCATACGAATGAGCCGCGGGACCCACGCCCAGGTAGGGTTTCCCCTGCCAGTAGTTCGAGTTGTGGAGCGCGCGGAACCCGGGTCGGGCAAAGTTCGAAACCTCGTAATGCTCGTAACCTGCGCCGCACAACGCCTCACGCAACATCCGAAAATGCAGCTCCGACACCGACTCCTCGACCGGCTGCAACCCCTGCTTCCCGAACACGGTTCCCGGCTCAATGGTCAGGTGATAGGCTGAGATATGCTGCACTCCCAAGGCCAATGCCTGCTCCAAATTATATTCCCACTCCTGCGGGGTCATCCACGGCAGGCCGTATATCAGGTCGATGGTCAGGTTTTCGAATCCGACCTCCTGTGCGGCCCGCACCGCCGCCACCGCCTCCCGTGCCGTGTGGCGGCGGTTCATCCGTTCCAGATGGGCATCGCAAAAGGACTGTATCCCGATGCTCAACCGATTGACCCCCGTAGCACGCAACCCCTTCAGGTATTCCGGGGTGAGGTCGTCGGGATTGGCCTCCAGGGTTACTTCCCGAAACTTGGATACACCCCATAACGCGCTTACCTGCCCTACCAACCCTCCAATCTCCTCCACCGAGCAGAGTGACGGCGTCCCGCCTCCGAAATAGAGCGTCTCGACCGTTCCCTGTACCTCCTCCCGCCGCGCCGTCAGTTCACGACTGATGGCCTCAAGCACAGCCTGCTTGTCCGACAGCGACCCGCTGCGGTAGAAGTCGCAGTAACGGCATATCTGCCTACAAAAAGGGATATGGATATAGATACCCGCCATATTCGGAGCACTGTCGTGCGCCACTTGCCTGTCCGATGCTTAAAACTGGAAATAGATAAAGGGTTGTACATCGCCGTTGCGCAGCTGCATAATCAGCCAAATCAGCGCCGTCATCAGGAGGGCATAGACGACCATGGGCAGTTGTTGTACCACCTGCAGGGTGCGCCGTTCGAGGCGGGCACTGGCGAAGTGGAGCAGGTAACCGACAGCCATCAGCAGCAGAACCCATTTGTACCCTACGACGAAATCTAGGAAAATCTCGGGGTGGAAAGCCGTAAATATTTGTGAGAAGACCTGTCCGGCCACCTCCATGGAGGGTGCGCGGAAGAAGACCCACGTGGTGCAGACAAACGCGAAGGTAAAGAGAATGCCGATAATTCGTCTCCAGCGCGGCATTTCACTGCCCAGAGGTTTGAAACTGCTGAAGCGATTGAGGGTCCACTTGTGGAGGGCGAGTCCGGCCCCGTGCAATCCGCCCCACACCACAAACCGCATGGCGGCTCCGTGCCAAAGCCCGCCCAGGAGCATGGTTATCATGAGGTTGAGGTAGGTGCGCAGACGTCCTTTACGGTTTCCGCCCAACGAGATATAGAGGTAATCCTTCAACCAGCTCGACAGCGAGATGTGCCACCGCCGCCAGAACTCGGTAATCGTGGCCGACTTATAGGGGGAGTCGAAGTTGGCGTTGAAACGGAACCCCAGCAGCAGCGCAATCCCGATGGCCATATCGGAGTACCCCGAAAAGTCGCAATAGATTTGCAGGGCATATCCCAGGACGCCCATCAGGTTCTCCAGCCCGGTGTAGAGCATCGGGTTGTCGAAGATTCGGTCCACGAAGTTGAGGCTGATAAAGTCCGAAATTACCGCCTTCTTGAACAGCCCGCAGAAAATCAGCCAGAAACCTTCGCCAAACTGTGCGCGGCTGACGACAATCGGCCGTTGGTGTATCTGTGGGATGAAGTCTCGTGCACGCACAATGGGGCCCGCCACCAACTGCGGGAAAAACGAAATGTAGAACAGGTAGTCAATCCAACGGTGCAGGGGGCGTACCTTGCCGCGATAGAGGTCGATGATGTAGCTCATCGACTGGAAGGTGAAGAACGATATCCCGATGGGGAGAAAAATGTTCTGGAACTCCAGCGGGTCCTGCACGAAGTCGTTTATAATCTCAATCAGGAAGTTGGTGTACTTGAAGTACCCCAGCATCCCCAGATTGATGCAGACGCTCAGCGCTACCAACCATCGGCGGACACGGCGTGAGGTCGCCTCGGCAATAAAGTGGCCGATAAAGAAGTCGCTCGTGGCCGTAAACATCAGCAGCAAAAAGTAGAGGCCGCTGGTCTTGTAGTAGAAGTAGAGCGAAAAAAGGGTGACGTACACAATCCGCAGGGTCACCGTACGGCGCATGAAACCGTAGAAAAAGGTGAAACCCAGGAATAGAAACAGAAACAGACCGCTGGTGAACAGCAGCGGTTCGTCGGGATTGTATCGTAGCAGTTCGAGCAGATTAGTGAGCTGTTCGGCCATATCCTATGTATCCGTTATAAAATGCGTTGTAAAGAAGGAGTCCCTGCAAGTTGTATCCCTCTTCGGTATAGTGTATTTTGTCGCGAGCCAGCAGGTTTTGGTCGGCCCAGTGAACGGCGGACCCTTCGCCGCCACCCATGGCGTACAGGTCGATAAAGGCCACCCCTTTCTCCTGAGCATACCGTTTTAGGGTACGGGCCACACCTTCGTAATTGGTATTGGGCTCTCCGCGCTTAAAGGCCTGGACTGGTGAGGTCAGCACTACGGCCGCTGCGGGATTGGCCTCGCGCAGCGGCCGGACAAAACGGTCCACGCTGCGATAAAATACCGCTTCACTGAATTGATTGTCGGCGGCTTCGTTGGCTCCCATCGACAGAATGATAAGGTCGGGTTCGAGGGCCGTGCTCTGGCGGATAATCTCCGTCTGGCGCCCCCAATGCAGGAAACAGGCGCTGTTGATGCCCATAGCGTGGTAAAGTACTCCGTTGTCTCCGTTCTCCAGCGAAAAACCGTATATCGGACCTCGGGCATACTCGCCGTCGGCATAGGTGCGTAATTCCAGTGTATCGACCAATTGAACCAATTCCAGGTCAGTGTTGAAATCGTAGAGCATATCTCCTCCGTAGCCGTCGGTTGAAAGGCTGTCCGATGCCGCGATAATCGGGGCATAACGACCATGGAAAACGCGTACGCGATTGAAACGGTAATCGAGACCCTCTGGGGAGAAGGTGCACAACAACAGCCGGTTGGTGGGCGAAGAGCTTTGGATGGCCAGTCCGCTGATGCCGAGGGGCAGGCTGGGGCGGGAGTTGACAATTCGGCTCGACGACCATTCTCCGCCCGAGGAGGGCAGGGAACGGATGGCATAATCGTAAGGTTCGTTGCTGCCCCCCAGTTTGTGCGGGACAATCATGCCCCGGCCGGCATTGCCGAAACGGCGGTGGAGGTGGTGCATCAGGGTGCCGCTCAAGAAGCCTGCCTGAATATGGGAGTCCCCGAAGTGCAGAATATTGACCCGAAAGGGCTCCTCTGCAGATTGATTCTCTCCGCCGCTGTTACGATGCAGATTATCCAGCTTACGCAGCTTGGCGTAAAAAGGCTTCATACTGTTCGACGGGTCGTACACCGTGTCGGCCGAAGAATTTACAAAAGCATACGAAGCAATCAGGGTTGAATCGGCCAACGCGTTTTCCGTCTCCTCGGGCTGAGGTGAACGGTTGCCTGCCCCGCAACTGCTGAAAATAGCCGTAGCGGCCAGTATCGTGTATTTTATCTGTTTTATCATCATTCCTCAAGGTGCCGCTGGAAGAGGGTCTCTCTTCTTTGTTCGAAAACCTCACCCGGGATTATTGAACGGGTGCTGTAATGGCTTCGAAAAGGGCTGTGGCGATTTTACGTCCGCCACGGGCCGAGATATGGGTGTAGTCTTTCGCTGCCCACCCGTTTTTTACAAAGGTGCTCATACCACCCTGGGCACGCATGGCCTCGTAGGTGCTCCAGAACATCACACCGCAGTCGCGAGCCAGTTGTTCCTGGGTCTGTACCATAGCACGGATACCCGGCATGGTCACGAAAACGCCGTTGCTCCGTGTGGCGCGGTCACCGACACTCATTATCAGAATTGCTACGCCCGGGAAACACCGTTTGATGTGGTTTACCACGGCGGTCATCTGTTTGTGGTAGGTCGAGTAGTTGGTCACCTGGCTCTGTACCACGTTCAGACCGTATTGCAGCACGATTAGGTCGTAGGGGGATAACTTTCCGAACTGACGGCTCAACTCGGGATTGATACGGCCCATTGCCGTTCCCGGATTGCCCCGAACCGAGAAGTTGTCGACGCTCACTCCGGTCGGATTCTCCAGATAGACTCCGTAAGCCCGGAAACCCTCCACGTCGCTTATCTGGTAGCGGATGGACCGAATGTCGCCGTCCAGCTGCACCTCCTGCAATACCGACTTGGGCTCGGTGTTAAACAGAAACTCCTCCTCTCCGTTCACCGTGGCACGAATCACCGACCGTCCCTCGCTGACGAACAGCAGACGGGCGCGACCGAAGTGGTCCAGGTGTTTACGGTTCGACGACCCCTTGTACTCCACATAGCTGTTTTCCGACGGGGTGAAGTGAAAGGCGGAAATGGTAAACGCGCCACTCTTGTTATTGACAATCGAACTCTGTTTCCACTGGTTGAATTTATGCCGTACGGTTTGACGGAAACCTGCTACTTGCGAGGTGATGGGCACAAAGCCTACACCGCCGCCGCCGTATTTGTTCTGCATCAGTTCCCGGAAATCACACGTCATCAGGTCGCCCTCGATGAACGAGTCGCCCATAAATCCGATGCGCAGCGGTCGGCGCAACCCCGGTACATTGCTGAGTTTTAGAGCAAATGCCCGCAGCATGGTTCCTCCGGGCGAGTAGTCGCGAATGGGGACGAGTGTGCCGTTTGAAGGTAAAGGTGATGTGGGTAGTGTGTCGGAACCTGCAGTTTGGAAACCGACACTGTCGGTTGGTGGTAAGGTGTCCTCTGTCTGAGGGAGAAAACTCTCCACGATAATGGTACTGACCGACCGGGTGCTGTCACCGGCGGCTGAGGCCAGGGTGTCCGGCTCGGTCACCGAACGTACTGCATAGCCTTCAGTGGAGTCGGCAACCGGAATACCTGCTCCGATCTCGGCATCCAGAGCATCCAATGCTTCGGGGGTGTTGCCTTGGTTGAGGTCGGCCAGGATGTCTACCGGTTTCAGTCCGGCCTCTTCCACCCAGGGGAGGGGAAGATAACCCAGACCGAATATCAGCAAAACAACCAGCAGGACCAGCCCAAAGGCGTAGCGGAGATAGTTTTTCATGGTTTATTTTCGAACGCAAATTGCTGCAAAAGTAGCTAATTTCTCGGTTTTAACGGAGAGCGTGACGGGCTTTTTTACAGCAAGTCATGACAAAACGCACCCTCGGGATAGACTCCCGAGGGTGCGTCTGTTTGAATTGGGCGGGGCTTCTGTCTTCTCCCGGCATCGTGACCGGGTGAAGGCTTATCGGTCGCCGTCTACAGCTCCTTGCGAAGCCGTGAGGTCGGTATCCCCAGCATCTCCCGATATTTGGCCACCGTCCGACGCGCTATCTTATACCCCTTGGCCGTCAGGGTGTCCATCAACGCCTCGTCCGTCAGCGGGTCCCGCTTGTCCTCCTGCTCGATGGCCTCGGCCAGTATCCGCTTTATCTCGCGCGTGGAAACCTCCTCGCCGCTATCGGTCATCAACCCCTCCGAGAAAAAGTATTTCAACAGAAAAACCCCGAAATGGGTCTGGATATATTTGCTGTTCACCACACGCGAAATGGTCGAAATGTCGTACCCCGTCGCATCGGCAATGTCCTTCAGTATCATCGGCTTCAGCTTCGACTCGTCCCCCTCGACGAAATACTCCCGCTGAAACTGCAATATCGCCCGCATGGTCTTCATCAGCGTCTCCTGACGCTGCTTTATCGCTGAAATAAACCATTTCGCGGACTCTATCTTCTGGCGAATGAACTGCAACGCCTCCTTGTCCGCTTCACTCTGTGCACCGCCCCCCATCGCCTTCTCGGCCATCCGCAGGTAGCTGTTGTTAATGCGCAGTTCCGGCACATTCCGCGAGGTCAGCTGAAGGTCGAACATCCCGTTGTTGTAATCCAGCGTGAAGTCCGGAATGATGTTTGGCGAGGCGGCCGAACTCTCGTCCGAATAGCCGTTGGTCGGCTTCGGATTCAGGTGCATAATCTCTTCCAGTGCCCCCCGAAACTCCTCCTCGCTCACCCCGAGGCGGCGTATCAGACGTTCGTAGTGCTTCTTGACAAAAGCCTCATAATGCTCGGTCAGTATCCGAATGGCCAGTCGCACGGCCGGGGTTTGTTGCCGCAAGGCTTTCAACTGTATCACCAGGCATTCCCCCAAATCCCGGGCTCCGATGCCCGCAGGGTCCAGCGTCTGGATAATGCCCAGCACGTGTTCCACCTCCGCATCCGTCACCTCGACCCCCTGCGTAAAGGCAATGTCATCCGTTATCGAAGGTATCGGACGACGCAGGTAACCGTCGTCGTCCAAGGTTCCGATGATAAACCGTGCAATGGTCAGTTCCCGTTCGCTCAAGTTGTGGTACGAGAGCTGTTCGAGCAGGAAATCCTGAAGGGACATTCCCTGAGAAAGCGTCGGCGAACGATGCTCGTCGTCTTTCGAACTGTTGTTCACCTTCAACTTATAGGACGAGGCGCTCTCTTCGTTGCGCAGGTAGTCCTCCAGGGTCAGCGAGGTCTCGTCGGGGTCGCTCTCCCGCTCTTCCTCCTCCAAAACCGGGTTCTCCTCTATCTCCTGCTTGACACGCTCCTCCAGCTGAAGCGTTGGCAGCTCCAGCAGCTTGATGCCCTGTATCTGTTGGGGGGAGAGACGTTGTTGTAATTTCTGCTCTAAACTTTGACGGATAGTTGCCATAATACTTATGCGTGGGGTCGGTGTGAACACCTCTCTACAAAGGTAGCGTTTTTGTCGCGATATGCCAATGGAGCGGCAGTGGACGGCGGGCAGGCACATGAAAAAGGGCGGTGCTCCTTGTGTGTATGGAGCCCGCCCTTTGAGAAAGTGATGTATCCCGGAGGATTGCCTAAAACTCGGCGTTCTTCGGTGTACGCGGAAACGGTATCACGTCGCGAATGTTGGTCATCCCGGTCACAAACAGCACCAGGCGTTCGAAACCCAGCCCGAAACCGCTGTGGGGTGCGCTCCCGAAACGACGCGTGTCCAGATACCACTGCATCGACTCCACGGGAATGCCCACCTCTTCCATGCGTTGTACCAGTTTGCCGTAGTCGGCCTCACGCTCCGAGCCCCCGATGATTTCGCCAATCTTCGGAAACAGCACGTCCATCGCCCGAACGGTCTTCCCGTCGTCGTTCTGCTTCATGTAGAAGGCCTTAATCTCCTTCGGATAGTTGGTCAGTATCACCGGACGCTTGAAGTGCTGTTCCACCAGATAACGTTCATGTTCCGAGGCCAGGTCTGCCCCCCAGAATATCGGAAACTCGAACTTCACCCCATGTTTGTCGCGGGCCTCTTCCAGTATCCGTACCCCCTCGGTGTAATCCAACCGCACAAAATCGTTGGCCGTCACGAATCGCAACCGCTCGGTCAGCTCGCTGTCATACATCTTTTCGAGGAAGGCCAGGTCGTCGGCACAGTGCTCCAGCGCATATTGCACGAGGTACTTGATAAAGTCTTCGGCCAGGTCCATGTTCTCCTCGATTTCGTAGAAGGCCATCTCGGGTTCCACCATCCAAAACTCGGCCAGGTGGCGCGGCGTATTGGAGTTTTCGGCGCGGAACGTCGGACCGAAGGTGTAAATCAGCCCCAGGGCCATTGCCCCCAACTCACCCTCCAACTGCCCGCTCACGGTCAGGTTGGTCGAACGGCCGAAAAAGTCCTGCGCGTAGTCCACACTCCCGTCTGCGCAACGCGGCGGGTTGGCCACATCGAGCGTCGTCACCTGAAACATCGCTCCCGCCCCCTCGCAGTCCGAACCGGTAATGAGCGGTGAGTTCCAATACACGAACCCGCGGTCGTTGAAATATTTGTGAATGGCGTAGGCCATCGCATGGCGTATCCGAAATACTGCCCCAAACGTGTTCGTGCGCGGACGCAAATGGGCTATCTCCCGCAAAAACTCCAGCGTGTGGCCTTTCTTTTGCAGGGGATAAGTCTCGGGGTCAGCCCCGCCGTAAATCTCTATCGTTCGTGCCTGTACCTCGACCGGCTGGCCCGAGGCCGGAGAATCCACCAGCGTCCCGGTTACCTTCAGGCAGGAACCCGTCGTGATGGCTTTCAAGGTCGCCTCGTCGAACGAAGCGGTCTCGGCAACCACCTGAATATTATGGATAGTCGAGCCGTCGTTCAAGGCGATGAACGCCACGTTCTTGTTGCCGCGCTTGGTACGTACCCACCCCTTGGCCACTACCTCGACGTTACGCTCGCTGCTGGCGAGCAACTCTGCTATTCTCATGATAAAATCGGTATGTGATTATGGTTTATACTTCCGTGTGATTGGCGAAGATATGCAAAATTTCCGTATCTTCGTCTGTTGCCGACTCCCTTTTTTCGTGTCGGCCCCTCTGTGCCATGCTGTTTAAGGACATTGTCGGTCAGGACGATATCAAACGTCATCTCAGGGAAATGGTCCGTCAGGGACGCATCAGCCATGCCATGCTCTTTACCGGTGCCGAAGGCTCGGGGGCTTTGCCGCTGGCGCTGGCCTATGCCCAATACGTGAATTGCCGGAACCGCTCCGACGATGACTCCTGCGGTGTCTGTCCCGAGTGCTACCGCATGCAACAGTTGGAACATCCCGACTGCCACTATATCTACCCCGTCAATACCTCGAAAGAGGCCGTAGCCACCGGGCGAGCCGACGATAAACCTCGCAGTGAACAGTTCCTTCACCTGTGGCGGCAACTCATTCCCGAAACGGGAGGGTACCTGACCGAACGCGAGTGGTACGCGGCGCTCGGCATTGAAAACCAGCAGGGCATCATCAACAAAAACGATGCGAATGAACTGGTGCGGCAAATGGGATTCAAATCGTTCGAAGGGGGTTACAAGACGGTTATCATCTGGCTGCCCGAACGAATGCACGAAGCGGCGGCCAATACGCTCCTTAAACTGGTTGAGGAACCACCTGACAAAACGCTTTTTCTTTTTGTCAGCTTCGAGCCTGAAAAAATCATCTCTACCATCCGTTCCCGTACCCAAATCGTGGCGTTGCCGGGGGTGCCGGATGACCTTGTTGCACAAGAACTGGTTGCGCGTGAAGGGCTCGCAACCGACCGGGCCGAACAAATCGCTCATCGGGCGCAGGGTAGTTGGGGCGCAGCGCTGCGGATGGCCCGACAGCCGCAAAACGGACCACAAGACGATAATCAGGACCGTTTTATCCGCCTGATGCGCCTTTGCTATCAGCAAAAGTACCTCGCACTCTTCGATTGGGCTGAGGAGATGGCGCCTTTGGGACGCGAAGCGCAAAAGCAGTTTTGTGTGGCTGCGCTCACCACGATTCGGGAGTGTTATCTGACGGGTATCGGCATGGAGCATATCGCCTATACGGACCCGGCACGGGAACAGTTCTGCCGCAATTTCGCTCCTTACGTTTCGCACGTGACGGTGGAGGCTTTTGTAGCAGAATTCGAACTGCTTTTGGCTCAAATACGCCAAAACGGTAATCCGCGTATTCTGTTTACTCACTTTGCCATGAGTATCTGCAAGATTATCGGTGCTGCTCGGGCTGCGCTGAAAAAGTAGCTGGCTGCACTTTGAGGTGCGTGTCGCTCGGCACTCGAGCCGCCTTGTGTCTACCCCATACTTCGCAGGCTGCGATTCGAGGGAAACGTGTTTGCCAGTAGAATGCGACTTCGTCAGAAGTCGTGCAGTCCGAAGGTGCCACGGGCACTCCGACAGGGTGTTTGCTCGACGAATAAGCGGCGGCCTGCTCTGAGGCGAGCAAGCTTCGCCGGCTTCGACCTGAGATATTAGTTCCGCACATCCAAATAATTCATATTCGGCAAAAGCGGTTGCGCAAGCAACCGTTGCGGTTCGCAGCCGCCCGGATGCGGAGAACCGCAAAAATGCGCTACCGCACATTGTTGCATTTCTCCGCCGGCTGCTCCCGAGGTGCCATTTGGACAACAAGTCGCTCTCCCGTCCCGTATTAGGGCTTCCTCGCTTGGGGTTTATCTTCTCTTTGCGCTCTCTTCCCTCCGGGAGAGCCTGAGCTGCTCCCTGCACCTTCCCC
>NBJMC04203__coassemble_574_pt1 | contig 19992 bp, 19 predicted proteins | sample NBJMC04203__metabat2_high_PE_019 | metagenome-assembled genome bin NBJMC04203 | reverse complement strand
CTTTCATGACGTGGAGAATTTTTGAATCGGGGTTCGGTGCCCAACCGTTGTAATCACCCTGCGTTTCGATACGTCCGCCTGCAAGAGTCACCACCGCGTCAATCATCGCCACTACCTGCGGCTTGCCGTAATTCACCATGCAGCGCACCATAAAGAGCAGTTCGGCCTTTCCGCAAGCCATCTCCACGCGCGAGAAGTTGGTCGAGGTCTCCACCAGCCCCGGCACTGTGTCGCTCATCCGCATGATACCGTTGGGCAGTGCCGTCAGGGCATTCAGGAAACGGTGCTGGAACTCTGCAGCTGCCACAATCGACGGTGTATCCACACGTCGTGCCGCAAACTGCACCCCGTCATCCACATGAGCCAGTTCATGGTGCAAGGTCTTTGCATAAGCCGCCACAGCCTGCTCGAAAGCAGTTGCCTGTGCCGACGGTACCGCTACCACCGCTTTCGCTTCGCGCGGAATGGCATTGCGCAGCCCGCCCGCATCAATCGTCGAAATCCGAGCCATCGGATTCTCACGCAGGAAACGCGCCAGCAACTTGTTGGCATTCCCGCGCTGGAGGATAATTTCCAGCCCCGAGTGTCCCCCCTTCAAGCCGGAAAGCATCACTTCGTACCCCACACAATCATCCAGAGTGGCCTCTTCCTTGTAGTCGAAACGCGCCGTCACATTCACCGCACCGGCACACCCCACGTATAGTTCCCCCCCATCCTCCGAATCGAGGTTAATCAGAATCGAGCCTTTCAACATATCGTTTCCCAACTGGTTGGCGCCCGTCAGCCCCGTCTCTTCATCTATCGTAAAGAGGCATTCAAGTGCCGGATGGGGAATGTCGGTCGCCTCCAACAGCGCCAACATCGCACTCACCCCGATACCGTTATCGGCCCCAAGTGTCGTGCCGCGTGCCTTCACCCAGTCACCGTCCACATAGGGTTGAATGGGGTCGGTCTCGAAGTTGAATTTCAGGTCGCTGTTCTTCTGCGGCACCATATCCATGTGCGCCTGCAAAATCACACCGGGATGACCCTCATACCCGGCCGAAGCCGCCTTGCGCACCACCACGTTACCCACTGCATCCTGCTGGTATTCCAGACCGTTGCGCTTGGCCACCTCAATCACATACTCCCGCAACTGCGCCTCGTGCTTCGAGGGGTGCGGAATCGAACAGACTTTGGCAAACTGGCTCCACAGAGCCTTCGGTTCCAATTCGGTTATCTCTTTCATAGTTCCGTTTATCGTTTGAGTTTTTTGTTCAACGTTTTTTCCAAAAGTTTGACATCCGTCCTGCACGACTCCCTAATATTGCACGTCGGTCAGGAAGAGGCCGTGCGCAGGAGCCTGCGCACTGGCCTCGGCCCGTGCCTTGCTCTCGATGATGGCACAAAACTGCGCCGGAGTGAGTTTCCCCCGCCCTACATCCACCAGCGTCCCCACCACGGCCCGTACCATCCCCCGCAGGAAACGGTCCGCGGCAATCGTAAAGACCAGACGGTTGCCCTTCGCCTGCCAGTTGGCCCCGAAAATCGTGCATCGGTTGGTGCGATTGTCGGAGTGGAGCTTGGCAAAAGAGGTAAAATCCTCGTACCGCATCAGCGAAAAGGCCGCCGTCTGCATGGCATCCACATTCAGCGGTTGCGTTATCAGCCAGGCCGTTCCGACGGCAAAAGGGTCCTTGACGGTCGTTATATAATATTTGTACTCGCGCCGCCGGGCATCGAAACGGGCATGCCGCTCCTCAGGAACGGCATAAATCTTGCGCACGGCAATATCCTTGGGCAAGAGGCAGTTCAAATGGTAGACAAACTGCGCATCCAGCACCTTCTCGGGTTCCACCTCCGTGTCGAAGTGCGCCACGGCAAAGGCCGCATGCACCCCCGTATCGGTCCGTCCCGCCCCGACAATCTCGTGAGGTGCGCCGAGCAGCGTCGAGAGAGCCGTCTCCAGGGTCTGCTGCACCGACGGTGCATTGGGCTGGCGCTGCCATCCGTTGTATTCGGCCCCGTTATATGCCAGTTCGATAAAATATCTTGCCATAAAGAGTCAGTCCATCGGTGAAGAAAATGCAAGGTAACAAAAAAATCGGAAAAACCGCGTCGTTCGCCGTTGCAGGAAGGTTTCGGTATGAGAAAGTATTTGTAAAATCAAAGAAAATACATACCTTTGCACGCCCCATAAAGTATGGGAATGGGTCACAACAAACACAGTATTAACACAAAACACGTAGAAAAGTGGAGTCATTAAGCTACAAAACTATCTCTGTCACGGCCGCCACAGCCAACAAAGAGTGGTACGTGATTGACGCGACAGACGCAGCGCTGGGCCGACTCGCATCGCAGGTAGCGAAAATCCTGCGCGGGAAACACAAACCCAGCTACACTCCCCACGTTGACTGCGGTGACAACGTCATCATCATCAACGCCGACAAAGTACGTCTCACGGGGAAAAAGATGACCGACAAGGTCTATACGCGCCACACGGGTTATCCGGGCGGTCAGCGTTTCGCCACTCCGGCCGACTACCTGGCCAAGAAACCGACCTTCGTCATCGAAAAAGCAGTCAAAGGGATGCTTCCTAAAAACCGTCTGGGTGCAGCGATTTTCGGCAACCTGAAAGTGTATGCCGGCGCCGAACACCCCCACACGGCACAAAGCCCCAAAACCATCAAATTAAACGAAATTAAATAATGAGTCAAGAAGTTGTAAACGCCGTAGGCCGCAGAAAATCAGCCGTAGCCCGCGTATACCTGACCGCTGGTGGTAACGGAAAAATCACCATCAACGACCGCTCGCTCGAAAGCTACTTTCCGCTGGAGATTTTCCAGTATATCGTCAAACAACCGCTGATGGTGACCAACCTCAGCGAAGGTGTGGACATCAAAATCAACCTCACCGGCGGCGGTATCAAAGGACAGGCCGAAGCAGCACGTCTGGGTATCTCGCGTTGCCTGATTGAAATGGACGCCGAGCTTCGCCCCGAACTCAAAAAGAACGGATTCCTGACCCGTGACGCCCGCGTGGTGGAACGTAAGAAACCGGGTCGTCCGGGTGCCCGCAAACGCTTCCAGTTCAGCAAACGTTAATTCCTGCTGCACTACGCGCACATTCCATTGCACGACTTATGTTCCAGGCTCCTCTGTAAGCCCAAACGAACGCAGACTACCCATACAGTACTACCGCTTCGTTGCATAAGTTGCGAAAAACCCGGGCGGACTGCCCCGCTCCTGCCTGCAGGAGCACCCCAAGACCCGGCACTACCCCTCGGGTGACGAAAGAGTAAAAAACAAGATTGCTAAAAATCGAAACAATGCCAAGAACAGATTTTAATCAACTTTTAGAGGCAGGCGTTCACTTCGGACACCTCAAACGGAAGTGGAATCCCAAAATGGCTCCCTATATCTTCATGGAGAAAAACGGGATTCACATCATCGACCTCCACAAAACCGTGGTCAAACTCGATGAAGCCGCCTCGGCACTCAAACAAATCGCCAAATCAGGCCGCAAAGTACTGTTCGTAGCCACCAAGAAACAGGCCAAAGACATCGTGGCAGAGAAAGTCTCTACCGTTGCCATGCCTTACGTGACCGAACGCTGGCCCGGCGGGATGCTGACCAACTTCCCCACCATCCGCAAAGCGGTGAAGAAGATGGCCACCATCGATAAACTCACCAACGAAGGTACCTTCGACAACTTCAGCAAACGCGAAAAACTCCAAATCGCTCGTCAGCGCGCCAAACTCGAGAAGAACCTCGGTTCGATTGCCGACCTGACCCGTCTGCCGGCCGCTCTGTTCGTCATCGACGTACAGAAAGAAGCCAACGCCGTGAAAGAGGCTAAACGCCTGAACATTCCGGTCTTCGCCATGGTTGATACTTGCTGTGACCCCACCAACATCGACTACGTGATTCCGGCGAATGACGACGCTTCGAAATCGATTGCCGTGGTTCTGGATACGGTGACTGCCGCTATCCAGGAAGGGCTGGCCGAACGCAAGGTAGAGAAAGAAAAAGAGGCTTCGGAAGCACAAAAAGGAGCTACCGCCGCCAAGAAAGAGGCTCGTCCGCGCATCCAAAAAGCTGCCGACGCCGAAGCTGCTGCCGAGGCTGAGACAGAAGCGGAAGCCGTTCTCGAAAACGCCGCTGAATAACACAACCTGCAACAACTATTGACAGCGTCAGCGTGCCGGGAGTTTTCAGTGCTTCACATACGAAACTCACGGCACGTTACGTTTATAACCCAACAACCTAAGGAAAGGATACATCATGGAAATCAAAGCCGCAGACGTAGCCAAATTGCGCAAAATGACCGGTGCCGGTATGATGGACTGCAAAAAGGCACTGACCGAAGCCAACGGTGATTTCGACCGTGCACAGGACATCATCCGCGAAAAAGGGAAACTCGTAGCCAGCAAACGTGCTGACCGCGAAGCTACGGAAGGTGTTGTCGCAGCTCGGCTCACCGACGGGAATACCAAAGGATATATGCTGTGCCTGGCCTGCGAAACCGACTTCGTGGCCAAGAACGAAGAGTTTGTGAAGACGGTGAACGAGATGCTCGACATCGCCATCAAAAACGACGTGGCAGATATCGAAGCCCTCAAGGCGCTCAAGGTAGGCAGCCAGACTGTCGAAGAGATGGTGACCGAAAAATCGGGTCAGACCGGTGAAAAAATCGAACTGGCCTACTACGCCAAGATTGAGGCTCCGCAGTGTGCCAGCTACGTACACATGAACAACAAACTGGGTACGCTGATTGGTTTCAACGCAGCCATTCCGGCCGAAGTGGCACACGATGTGGCCATGCAGGCAGCAGCCATGGCTCCGATTTCGATTAGCAAGGATGACTGCCCGGCAGACGTGCTGGAAAAAGAGCGTGAAATCGGTCGCGAACAGGCTCGTCTGGAAGGCAAACCCGAAAACATGCTCGACAAGATTGCCGAAGGGAAAGTGGGCAAATTCCTGAAAGAATCGACCCTGCTGAACCAGGCATTGGTGAAAGACAACAAACTGACCGTGGCTCAGTTTATCCACAACGCCAATCCGGAGGCAACCGTAGTGGCATACAAACGTTTCTCGCTGAACGACTAATTCTGCACAAGAGCCATCGGGAAGATAATCTGTGTATCGCACTCCGTGCCGCGGAGTCGGACAATCCTCCCAGATGCTGCCATAAAGCCTTTTCTTCCGAGGGGAAGAAAAGGCTTTTTTCGTATCTTTGTTTTCCGCATTTTTTATCACTACGCCACCTAAATCGAGGCAACCATGGCCGAAGAACTCCACATACCCCACTCCGCTGACCGTACCGCACGCTATGCCGCCCTGTTACCTCAGGTCGAGGCACTGACTGCCGCCGAAACCGACCCCGTTGCTAATATGGGCAACGTGGCTGCGGTATTGCGGGAGGCCTTTGGCTTTTTCTGGGTCGGTTTCTACCGCGTTGCAGGAGAGGAGTTGGTACTGGGACCATTTCAAGGGCCGCTGGCCTGCACCCGCATACGACGGGGAAAAGGGGTATGCGGCACGGCATGGGCAGAACGGCGGAGCCAGTTGGTGCCCGATGTAGATGCTTTTCCGGGCCACATTGCTTGCAGTTCGGCATCGAAATCGGAACTTGTCGTTCCAATTATTGACTCTGCGGGAGATGTTCGTGCTGTGTTGGATATTGACAGTGACCGCTTGAACGACTTTTCGGAGAGCGACCAAACATGGCTCGAACGGTGGATGCAAACCCTTGGAGAGAGACTCTACTAAGCATGAAACGACTCATACCTATTCTCAGCCTGTTTTTAATCGCCTGTCACAGCGCACCCAAATCGGAATCGGAGGTTATCTACGTCTCGATAGCTCCGCTAAAGTATGTTGTGGAGCAGATTGCCGACTCTACCGCCCGCATTGAAGGATTGGTACCGGAGACCTCCTCGCCCGAAAGTTTCGAGCCGACCATTCAGCAGGTACGCGACCTGGCCAACGCCTCGATGTATATCACCACGGGGCTGCTCGATTTCGAACGCGCTTTGGCCGCCAAGATACCCGAAATTGCACCGCAAACCGCTATCGTCAATCTGTCGGAGGGTATCGATGTATTGGAGGGCTCGTGCAGTCACAACCACGGAACAGACGACGCACACGGCGGACATGGTGTAGACCCGCATATTTGGTTGTCGCCGCGTTTGGTGGCAGGAATGGGTCAGGCGATTGCCGCTCGCTTGGGAAGCCTGCATCCTCAATCGGCATCGGTTTACGACAACCGTGCCAAGCTGCTTGCCCAACGCATCGATTCGCTGGATAACCATATTCAACAGCAACTCAGCCAAGCCAAACGCCGTTCGTTCGCTATCGGCCACACCTCGTTAAGCTACTTTGCACAGGACTACGGGCTGGAGCAGATTGCCGTCGAGGTGGACGGCAAGGAGCCGAGTGTCAAGGCCATGAAAGCGCTTATCGACACGCTGCAGGGGCGAGGCGTGCGGACCGTGCTCTACCAACTGCAGACAAGCGACGCTGCGGCGCGCACCATCGCTCGGGAGTTACCCGGCGGACGGGCCGTGGTTTTTGACCCGATGTCCGAGGCATGGTTGGAGAACATGTATCGGCTGGCCGATACGCTGCAGGTGATTTTGAACGAATAAACCCGCCCACCCCATGGAACTGCTGAAAATTGAGAATCTGGCTGTTGGGTATCCGGGTGAGCCTCCTACGGTGAGCGGCATCAACCTGACGGTCTCCGACCATGACTATATCGGCATTATTGGTCCCAACGGGGGCGGGAAAACCACCTTTATCCGTACGCTTACGGGTGCTCTTGCACCCGTAAGCGGCCACATTGAACGCCTTGTGCCGTCGCTTCGCATGGGCTACCTGCCCCAAATCAAGAGCATTGACAAACGTTTTCCGCTCTCGGTATGCGATGTGGTGCTGTCGGGCTTGATGGCCGAGAAGGGCCTTTTCGGACGTTATCGCAAAGGAGACCGCCAACGGGCCAAAGAGCTGCTCGGGGAGATTGGTATCGGGCACCTCGCCCATCGCCCTGTTGGAGCCCTGTCGGGCGGCGAACTGCAACGGGTGCTGTTGTGCCGCGCCCTGATAGCCGACCCGCAACTGCTGATACTCGACGAGCCGACCACCTTTGTGGACAACCGTTTCGAAAAAGAACTCTATGAGCTGTTGGCCGAACTGAACCAGCAAATGGCCATTATCATGGTATCGCACGACCTCGGGACCATCAGCCGCTACGTGAAGAGCATCGTTTGCATCAACCGCTGCTTCCACTACCACCCCTCGAACATCATCACCTCGCAGCAACTTCAGGAGTACGACTGCCCGATACAGTTGATATCGCACGGCCCCGTACCGCATACGGTGTTGTCGCAACACACCCACTGCACGTGCTGTTCCCCTGATGATACCCCATCCGAAACCACCCGCTGATGATTACCTTTCTGCACGAAATATTCACCTATCCCTTTCTTGGAAATGCCGCCCTGGCTGCGCTGCTCTCGGGCATTGCCTGCGGCATTATCGGAACTTACATTGTGGCACGCCGACTGGTCTTTATGAGCGGCGGCATTACCCACGCGTCGTTTGGGGGCATAGGTATTGCCTACTACCTCGGCGCCAATCCGCTGTGGGGGGCGCTGATTTTCGCGGTCTGCTCGGCAGTAGGAATTGAAGCCTTCAGCCGCAACGGCAAGGTGAGCGAAGATGCTGCCACGGGTGTACTGTGGTCGCTGGGAATGACCGTAGGGATTATTTTTATCTTCCTCACGCCGGGTTATGCCCCGAATCTGATGAGTTTTCTCTTTGGGAACATCCTGATGGTGGACAGCCACAACTTGCTGTGGCTCGCAGGACTGGACCTCTTTCTGATACTGCTCTTCAGCCTCTGCTACCGCGCCATTGTCTATACGGCTTTCGACCGCGAATTTGCCGCTTCTCAGAAACTGCCCACGGGGTGGATTAGCCACCTGATGATGATACTGATTGCCGCGACCATCGTTTTGAGTATCAAAACAATGGGAATTGTGCTCCTGATGTCGCTTCTGACGCTGCCCGTGCTGATTGCCGGCACGCTCACCAGAAACTATAAGAGCCAAACCCTTTGGGCGTGTATCCTCGGGGCACTCGGCACCTTCCTGGGCCTCTACGTCAGCTACGAGAGCAACATACCCTCCGGAGCAAGCGCCATTGCGGTTCTGGCGATTACCTACGGTGTTGTACGGATTGTAGCGGCCTGTTTTCGCCGCCTGCGGCAAAAACAGGCCGCTACTTCACGCGGATAAGGCTCAACCCGTCGCGCAGTGGTATAATGACCTGCTCGACCCTCGGGTCGTCGCGTACCATGCGATTAAATTCCAGCAACCCTAAGGTCTGTCGGTCGCCCTGCGGTATATCTTCCTGTGTCACCTTGCCGCTCCACAGCACATTATCGGCCAGAATCACACTGCCCGAGTGCACCCATCCTCCGTCCATCAGCATACGGAAATAGTCGGGATATTCGCGTTTGTCGGCATCGATAAAGACCACGTCGAAACAGAGCCCCAACTGCGGCACCACCTCCAGTGCCGGTCCTACATGCTGCACAATCCGCTCGCGCAGCCCCGCCTTTTCGATGTATTCAGCCGCAAAATCATAGAGTTCATCATTGATTTCGACGGTATGCAGAACCGCCCCCTCACGCGACAGTCCTCGCGCCATGGCAATGGCCGAATAGCCCGTAAAGGTGCCCAACTCCAGCACGTACTGCGGATTAATCAGGGTAATGAGCAGTTCGAGTATCTTCCCCTGAAGATGTCCCGAGAGCATCCGCGGCTGGATAACCCGCAGGTGGGTCTGTCGGTCGAGTTCAGCCAGTACGGGGTCTTCGGGCGAAGTGTGCGCGAGTATGTAACGCTCCAGGTCAGTAGACATAACCTATTGATAGATTAACGAGTATTGATTTTCTTCGGCAAAGATTTCCTGAGCCACATCCTGCAATTCCTCGGCGGTAATGGCCTGAATCTTGGCCGCAATCTCGGCCGTACTGTCAAACGAGCCGTAGACCAAAAGACTTTTGGCCACCCCCAGCATCAGGTTTTCGGTATTATCCGAAGCAATGGCCATCTGCCCGATAAACTGTTTCTTGGCCCGCGCCAGCTGGGCCGTGGAGAGTTTCTCCTCGCGCAGTTTGCGTAACTCGGCCTGCACCAATTCGATGGAACGCTCCAGTTTTTCCTTGTCACATCCCAAGTAAATCGTGTAGAGGCCACTATCGCAATAGGGTACATAACCCGCCTCGACATTGTAGGTGAGGGCATGCTTCTCGCGCAGTTGCATATTGAGCCGCGAGACCGACGACGGCCCGCCCAGCAGGTTAATCAGAAAGGCGAGCCACATTCGTTTGGGGTCATGCAGGTCATACCCGTATCCGCCCATCAGACAGTGGGTTTGGTAGGTATTCTTATGGCGTGTCAGGCGAAAAAGCGGTTGCCGTTCAGGAGCCACTCTCGGACGCAGTGCTACCCCACCGCTATGGTTTCCCGTCAAGCTCCCGAAATAACATTCGCAGAGCTCTCGAAACCGCCCATGCGGCATCTGTACCGAAGCCGAAAAGACCACCTGCTCCGGACGATAGTACCCACCCACATAATCGACCAGCTGTTGCCGCGTAGCCCGCTTCAGGTTGCGTTTGCTTCCCAGGATGTTCCGTCCCAGCGGCGACCCGGCAAAAAGCAGTTCCTCAAATTCATCGAAAATCAACTCGGCAGGCGAGTCCTTGTAGGAATTGATTTCGTCAATAATCACCTCTCGCTCCTTGTCGAGTTCGCGTTCGTCAAAGCGCGAGCGAAAGGCCATATCGGCCAGCAAATCCATTCCCTTGGCCAACTCCGACCGCAACAGCGTAGCATGAATGACCGTCTCCTCCTTGGTCGTAAAAGCGTTCAGCTCGCCACCGGCATTCTCCAGCAGGCTGTTCACCTGATAGGCCGAGCGTCGTTCGGTACCTTTGAACATCAGGTGTTCGACCAGATGGGCCACGCCGTGCTGGTCGTCGGCTTCATCGCGTGTTCCGGCACCGATGGTCAGCGCAATGTGCGCGACGGCAGCCGCCCGACCGCCGAACGGTCTGCGGTGCACACACCGCAGACCGTTCGGCAGGGTAAACGTATCAAATTCCTTCTCTGCCATACTTTCGTTGCAAAGGTACTACTCCATCACCGCTTTCAAATAGCGAGCCGTGTAACTTCCCGCAGCCTCGGGTGCTTCGGCCAGCTCCCGCGGCGTACCGGCAAAGACCAGATTTCCGCCCCGTTCTCCTCCGTCGGGCCCCAGGTCAATGACCCAGTCGGCACACTTCACCACATCCATGTTGTGCTCCACCACCACAATCGTATGCCCCTTCTGCATCAACGCTTCAAATGAACGCAGCAACTTCTTGATATCATGGAAGTGAAGACCTGTTGTCGGCTCGTCAAAGATAAAGAGAATCGGTTGCGTGGAGTTCTCCTTCAGCAGGAATGACGCCAACTTCACGCGCTGACTCTCACCCCCTGACAGCGTCGAGGAGGATTGCCCCAGTTTCACATAGCCGAGCCCCACATCCTGCAGGGTTTTGAGTTTTTCGATAATGCGCAGGTTGATTTTATCTTTGTCGGCATACTGTCCGAAGAAGTCAATGGCCTCGTCGATGCTCATCTCCAGCACGTCGTATATCGACTTTCCATGGTATCGCACCTGCAACACCTCGTCTCGGAACCGTTTCCCGTTGCACGCCTCACAGACCAACTCCACGTCAGCCATAAACTGCATCTCGACCCGAATCACCCCCTCGCCCTTACACTCTTCGCAGCGTCCACCGGCAATATTGAAGGAAAAACTCGATGAATCGAATTTATATTGTTTGGCAAGTTGCTGTTCTGCAAATAGTTTACGAATCTCATCGTAAGCTTTAATGTAGGTTACGGGATTGGAACGCAACGACCGCCCGATAGGATTCTGGTCAATCATCTCCACTCCTTTGATTCGAGCGATATCGCCTGTAACAGCATCGAAATCGCCCGGGCGGTCACCCGTTTCGGTCACCTCGCGCCGCAAGGCAGGGTAGAGAATATTTTTGACTAGCGAAGATTTGCCGCTTCCGCTCACCCCCGTAATGCAGGTCATCACCCCCAGCGGAATTCGTACATCGACACTTTTCAGGTTGTGTTCCCGTGCCCCTTTGATTTCGATATAGCTACCCGTTTTCCGTACATGAGCAGGGGACTCAATCCGCTCCCGACCGGTCATGTAGCGCACGGTAAGGCTGCGATTGTCTGCCTGTTCCGCCGCCCGCTCCATCTCCTCATATGCACCCTGAAAAACCACCTCGCCCCCACCATAACCGGCCAGCGGTCCAATATCTATCACCTGGTCGGCCGCACGGATAATCTCGGCATCATGTTCCACCACAATCACCGTATTGCCCAAGTCACGCAACTGTTTGAGTACCCCAATCAGTTTGTCCGTATCACGGGGATGGAGGCCGATACTGGGTTCGTCGAGGATATAGAGCGACCCGACCAGACTGCTCCCCAACGACGTGGCCAGGTTAATTCGCTGGCTTTCACCGCCCGAGAGGGTCGAAGAGAGGCGGTCGAGGTGTAGGTAAGAGAGCCCCACGTCCTCCAGATATTGCAGTCGGTTTTTAATCTCGGTCAAAGCCCGTCCCCCGACAGCCGCATCGTGCTCATCGAGTTGGAGTTGGTCAAAAAAGGCTTTCAAATCACTGACGGGCATCCGCACCAGTTCGGTGATGGCTCGCCCGCCGACCTTGACAAACGATGCTTCGGGCCGCAACCGTCCCCCGCCGCAATCAGGACAGGTGGTCTTCCCCGTATAACGTGAAAGCATCACGCGGTACTGGATTTTGTACCGCTCTTTTTCGAGAAACTCAAAAAACTCATTCAGCCCGTGAAAATACTGGTTCCCGAGCCACAAGAGGCGGCGCTGCTCGTCCGTCAGTTCGTGAAAGGGTTTATGAATCGGGAATCCGAATTTCGAGGCATTCATCACCAGCTGCTCCTTCCACCAGCGCATCGTCTCGCCGCGCCAGCAGACCACCGCATCGTCATAGACAGACTTCGACTTGTCGGGAATCACCAACTCTTCGTCGATGCCGACCACGCGGCCGTAACCTTCACACCGCGGACAGGCCCCAAGCGGATTGTTGAAGCTGAACATGTGTTCAAAGGGCCGTTGGAAGGTCATTCCGTCCGCCTCAAATCGGTTCGAGAATTGCTCTATATGAAGCCCGTCAGCAGACTGTTTGTCAACAGGAAAAACAATTACAGAACATCTGCCATCCCCCACCTCGAAAGCCGTCTGCACCGAATCGAACAGGCGACTACACCACTCCTCCTGCGCAGCCGCCCCTTCTGGCACCGCAAAACGGTCCACCAACACCGCCAGGTCATCCGCCGTATAGTCGTCAATCTTCGGCAAAATATCCTGCGTGTAGAGCACCTCTCCCGACGCCAGCACCAGCCGTTCGAAGCCATCTTTCATCAGCAGGGTCAGTTTCTCAATGACCCCCTGATTTTCATGCAGGGCAATCGGCGCCGAGAGCATCACCCGCCGTCCTGCGTCCAGCGCAGCCACATAGTCCACCACATCCTGCACCGTATGGGCCTTGACCTCCCGTCCGCTCACCGGCGAAAAAGTCCGTCCAATACGGGCATACAGCAGCCGCAGGTAATCGTAAATTTCGGTTGTGGTCCCCACCGTCGAACGCGGGTTGCGCGTATTGACCTTTTGTTCGACGGCGATAGCCGGAGCAATGCCGGTGATAAAATCGACATCGGGTTTTTCGATTTTCCCGAGGAACTGCCGCGCATAAGCCGACAGGCTCTCGACATAGCGCCGCTGCCCCTCCGCGAAAATCGTATCGAAGGCCAGGGTCGATTTTCCGGAGCCCGAGAGCCCCGTTACAACCACCAGTTTATTGTGCGGTATCCGCACCTCTATGTTTTTGAGGTTATGGACCCTGGCCCCCTTTACATGAATATCCTGTTCCATTCAGTTCGCTTAACAGACTACATACCAACGCACCACACCCTGTTTATCGTATAATTTCGATTTCCTCCTGGGTGGTAATTTTTTCGCAATACTTGCAGCGCAGCGCCAGTTCCCCTCCCCGCGTAAAGACATCGAAACGGGTCTTCACATTGGGTTCATGGTTGGTCACGCACATCGGGTTACCACACTTCACAAAACCTTCCACGTGGGTCGGCACTTCAATTTGGCGTTTTTCGGCCACTTCGTAATCGCGGATAATGCTGAGCCGCGCCGTCGGCGCCACCAGCGAGATATAGCTAATCTCCTCGTCGGCGCAATACTTGTCTGCTATCTTGATAATAGCCTTGGAACCAATGCGTTTGCTCTTCAGGTTCGTTCCGAAGGTCACCTGATGGGTGGTTTGGTCGAGGTTGAGCAACTTGATAACCTTAAAGAGGCTGGTCGGCGGAATGTGGTCAATGACGGTTCCGTTTTCGATGGCACTCACCTCGAGAATCCCTTTTTTATGATTTTCCTGATGTTCTGACATGGCGTTTAATCACTTTAGGTAAATCGAACAATTACTTGACCCCGAACAGGTATGCCATAATGGCCATACGCGTATAGACCCCGTTTTCCGTCTGTTGGAACCAGTAGGCCTTCGGGTTGTCGTCCACATCGACAGAAATCTCGTTCACGCGCGGCAGCGGATGCAGAATGCGCATATTGGGTTTCGTATTCACCAGCATATCGTTGTGCAGGATATAGGCATTCTTGACCCGTTCGTACTCCATCAGGTCCGAGAAGCGTTCCCGCTGTACGCGCGTCATGTAGATAATATCGGCCATCTCCATCCGCTCCATGATGTCAGCCGTTTCGTAATACGATATGCCGCGTTCGTAGAGCTGCATTTTGTATTCGGTGGGCATCTGGAGTTCAGGCGGCGAGACGAAGGTAAACTCTGCCTTGAAGTGCGACAGCGCCTCCAGCAGCGAATGCACCGTTCTTCCGTATTTCAGGTCCCCCACCATCATGATGTTGATGTTGTCCAACCGTCCCTGCGTTTTGAGGATGGAATAGAGGTCGAGGAGCGTCTGGCTGGGGTGTTGGTTGGCCCCGTCCCCCGCATTGACCACCGGCACCCGCGACACCTCGCTGGCATACCGTGCAGCGCCTTCGACCGGATGCCGCATCACAATCATGTCGCAGTAGTTCGAGATAACGCGAATCGTATCGTGCAGCGTTTCACCCTTCGTGACACTGGTGTTGTTCATGTCCGAGAAACCGATAACCCGCGCTCCGAGACGGTTAATGGCGCTTTCGAAGCTCAACCGCGTACGGGTCGAGGGCTCGAAGAAAAGCGACGCCACCACCTTTCCGTAGAGGAGTCTTTGGTTGGGATTTGCCTCGAAATCGGCTGCCAGTTCCATGATTCGGAGAATATCCTCCTTGGTGAAGTCATGGATAGAGACCAGGCTTTGTTTTTCTTTCATAATACGCGCTATGATGAGAATGACACATTGACACCTTCGATATCGTCCATCCGTTGTGCGAAGGTTTGCGCATCGCGCAGCCGCACGGCAGCCCGCAGCGTGCAGGCCAGGTCGAACTCCTGCCCCACCACCTCGGGGTTCATCTCCTTGACGACCCGCATGACCTGGTTTATGACCAGGTAGGGGAAGTCGACCGTCACGATTTGCTTTTCGGTACGTTCGACCACCTCGGCTGCGGCCAGTGCATCGGCCGTTGCCTCTTTGTAGGCGGCAATCAGCCCCGGGACACCGAGTTTGATACCTCCGAAATAGCGTACCACAACCACCAGCAGGTTGGTCAGCTCGCGGGAGAGGAGTTGGCCGAGTATGGGTCTTCCGGCCGACCCGGCCGGTTCACCGTCGTCATTGGCACGGAAGCGCACACCGCCTTCCGATGCTTCAATGCCCAGCCGCCAGGCATAGCAGTGGTGACGGGCATCGTAATACTTCTCCTTGAGTGCATCGACCAGAGGTTTGACGTCGGTTTCTGAAAAAATCGGATAAGCAAAGGCGAGGAAACGGCTGCCTTTGTCCTTATAGAGCCCCTCGGCGGGGGATGCGATGGTGAGGTAGGTATCGCTAATCACGCTCCGACACGGATAAACAGAACAAAAGTAGCCATTCGGGGCGGGATAATCAAGTCTGCGGGTGAATATTTTTCACTCGGTTCGACGGGTTTGGATTTCCGGAAAGAAGTGCGTATCTTTGTTGCAGTTGAATGAGATGGCTTCCCGATGCCGTATGGCTTCGGGGGTCTTTCTTTTTATGGTATGGAAAAACGAAAACGGTTATGGCAAAAGTAAATTACATAACGGAATCGGGGCTGCGGAAACTGCGCAGCGAGTTGGATGCCCTGAAGGCCGAACGGCCTGTGATTTCGGCACAGATTGCCGAGGCTCGCGACAAGGGTGACCTGTCGGAGAATGCCGAATACGATGCCGCCAAAGAGGCTCAGGGGATGCTCGAGATGCGCATAGCGAAGCTGGAGGCGATGATAGCCGGCGCGCGCATTATCGACGAATCGAAACTGGGCACGGACAGCATTCAGATGTTGAACCGCGTGACCATCAAGAACCTCAACCTGGGCAAGACGGTCGAATATACGATTGTATCGGAAAACGAAGCGAACCTGAAAGAGGGGAAACTCTCGATTGGAACTCCGATTGCACAGGCACTGCTCGGCAAGAAGCGGGGCGATGTGGTGGAGGTACAGGTACCGTCGGGTATTTTGAAACTGGAGGTGCTTGACATTTCGATTTAGGCATGGCGCTGCGTGTAGCACCAGCCGCGTCTATTAATGTATCAGCGGGTTTTGGATGGAAGTCCAAAACCCGCTGACCTTTTTGTACGGTTTCCCGTGTGTTGGATTCGAAAAGGCTACCCTACTCTCCCCCGAGGTGCACGGCCAGCCAGACACAGTCGAACGAAGCCCGCAGCACCCGATGCCGCTGATGCCGTTCGATGAGCAGGTAGTCGCCTGCCTCCATCTCCGTGACCGCGCCATCCCCCCACTCCAGGGCCGCTTCGCCGCGCATGACCATTACCCATTCGTCCCACGACTGGTCGTACCACATTCCGTGCTCCTGTCCGAAAGACATGATACGCTCCACACGCAACGGCTGCCCCTCGGGCAGGGGGCGGGAGAGCAACGTTTCGAAGACCTCCCGCCCCTGCTCACGGTCGAGCGACGGCGGCACAATGCCCCGCTTATCAAAGATATTGCCTTTCATAAATTCCGGGAAAGCATTAACAATCCATGCCGCTACGAGAGACTACATCCGTTCGCGCAGAATCTCGGCGACGCGTTCCGGGGTCACCTTACCCGTTTCACCGAGGTTCCAACCCCGTTTGCGGAAACGGTCCACAATAAAGTCGATTGTCTCCTGCCCTACTCCGTGTTCCGAGAGGCGGGTTTTCATGCCGAGGCTGCGAAAGAAGGCATCGGTTTTGTCGATAGCTGCCTGCGCTTTTTCTTCGGGCGTACCGGTTGCTCCCCAGACCCGTTCGGCATACTGCACCAGTTTGTCAAATTTTTCGCGCCGCATGACGCTCATCACGCCCGGGAATACAATGGCCAGCGTCACCCCGTGGTCCAATCCGTGGAGTGCCGTGAGTTCGTGTCCAATCATGTGGGTAGCCCAGTCCTGCGGCACCCCCATGGCAATAAAGCCGTTGAGCGCCATTGTAGCCGTCAGCATAAAGTTGGCCACCTCATCGTATTGGTCGTGCCGTTCGACGAGTTTTGGTCCCAGTTCAACAAGTGTTTGCAGCAACCCTTCTGCCCAACGGTCCATCACCATCGACTGGGTGTTGAACGTAAGGTATTGCTCCAGGGTATGGGCAAAGGAGTCCACAATGCCGTTTATCACCTGCTGTTTGGGCAGCGAGTAGCAAACCTCGGGGTCAAGAATCGAGAATTGCGGAAACCCTTTGGGGTTATGGAAGGCCAATTTTTCATTGAACTCCTTGCGCGAGACTACCGCCCCGTTATTCATCTCCGACCCCGTTGCAGGCAGGGTCAGCACCGTAGCCAGCGGCATCGCATCGACAGCCTTCGACGGGTCCACCATAAACTCCCACGGGTCGCCGTTGTATTTCAGAGCCGTGGCAATGAATTTGGTTCCGTCAATCACCGAGCCCCCGCCGACAGCCAGCAGGAACGTTACCCCTTCCTGACGAGCCAAGGTAATGGCCCGCATCAGGGTTTCGTACTGCGGATTGGGTTCGATACCCCCAAACTCCACCACCGAACGACCTTTCAGAGCCGCCATCACCTGGTCATATACTCCGTTTCGACGGATACTCCCCCCGCCGTATGTCATCATAATCTTTGCATCGGCCGGCAATTCCGTTGCCAGTTTAGCGATAGAGCCTTTACCGAAAATCAGTTTGGTCGGATTTTGGAACGAAAAATTATTCATCTTTAGAGAAGGATTGATTTTAATAGCAACGGCTAATTTAAGATATTTGCAGAAAAATTGCATCATCGGTTCATGCAAATTGACACTTCACAGACCACAACCATAGCCGCCCTGGCCACGGGCCATGGAGGGGCCATTGCCCTGCTCCGTTTGAGCGGCCCGGATGCCGTATCCATCACCGAAACGATTTTCTCCAAGCCACTGGCACAGGCATCCGGCTACACGGTTCACTTCGGCACCATATCGGACGGTGAGCGTCTGCTGGACGAGGTGCTTGTAACGCTGTTCCGAGCACCCCACTCCTACACGGGCGAAGATATGGTCGAAATTTCGTGCCACGGGTCGGACTACATCGTGCAGGAGATTTTGGCTTTGCTGATACGCCGTGGTGCTGTTCCGGCTGCTGCGGGTGAGTTTACGCGCCGCGCCTTTCTGAACGGGAAACTCGACCTGTCACAGGCCGAAGCCGTAGCCGACCTGATTGCCTCGGAGAGTGCCTCGGCCCATCGCATCGCCCTGAACCAGATGCGCGGCGGGTATGCTGCCAAGTTGACCACCCTCCGTGCGAAACTATTACATATCACATCGCTATTGGAGTTGGAGTTGGATTTTTCGGAGGAGGATGTGGAGTTTGCCGACCGCTCGGAGCTACGTTGTCTGCTGGAGGAGATTTTGGAACGTTGTCAGAGCCTGGCCGCATCGTTCCGCACGGGCAATGTCCTAAAGAATGGCGTTCCGGTAGCCATAGCGGGTGCTCCCAATGCCGGGAAATCGACCCTGCTAAACCGCTTAATCGGCGAAGAACGCGCCATTGTGTCAGATATTGCGGGAACAACGCGCGACTTTATCGAAGAGACAATCACCCTTTCGGGCATTCGTTTCCGTTTCATTGACACAGCCGGCCTGCGCCATACGGACGACACAGTCGAAGCGCTGGGCATCGAACGCGCACGGGAGCGTATCCGGCGCGCCCGAATCGTGCTGCTGCTGATAGCCGAACCGCTATCGCAAGAGGCAGTCGAGGAACAAATTCAATCGTTAGCGGTTACCGACGACCAGCAACTTATTGTTCTGCTCAACAAGCGCGACTTATGGGATACCACTCCATTGGAAGAATATCTACAGTCTCGCTATCCTGTGGTGAGTATCTCCGCACGGTCAGGCGACGGATTGGACTCCCTCAAAGCGTTACTCGTTTCAACCATTGGCTACGGCTCGGATGATGATGCTTTAGTTGTGAGCAACATTCGCCATTACGAGGCGTTGATACAGGCCTCCGAATCCTTGCAGCGGGCCATAAGTGCTGTGCACAGCGGCATCTCAGCAGATTTAGTGAGCGAAGAGGTTCGTCAGGTGCTGCACCATTTGGGGACCATTACAGGAGAAATTACGACCGACGAGGTTTTGTGTTCCATTTTCAGCAAGTTCTGCATCGGCAAATGACGTCTTGTAAACAGCCATAACCAACCATAACCATTTAGAATAAAGTCGCTGTATATCAGCGACTTTTGTTTTTATGCACTTTCTAGACCGTATTTGGAAGTAACGGTTTTTATCCATATTTTTCATACATATTTCTACCGTGACAGAAATTCACGGTTTGCCCAAATATCACAGTGACGCATTAGTTGACGTGTGTTGACAATGGTTTACATGTGTTGACAAAAATCGGGAGAAATAAGGAGAAATTATCCCCAATGTAAAGGAGGAAAAGATGGAAATAAGAAAGATTTGTCAATGGTGCGGAAAGCCATTTATAGCTCAAAAGACAACAACCTGTTATTGTAGCCACCAGTGTTCTAATCTTGGCTACAAGGAACGCATCAGGGAACGTAAGCGACAGTTGAAGCGATCGCAGGAATTATTGCAACCTCGACAAGCAGCCGAGGGGCAGGATTTCTTCTCTTTTGCCCAAGCCGCAAAGCTGATGGGTGTTACCCGGCAATACATCTATAAACTAGTCAAGGAATCCAAACTGCGGGCATCCCGGCTGAGCGGGAAGAAGTCGCTCATCCGCCGTGCGGACATCGAGCTGATGATGAAGACCAAGCCTTACGAACGTATTATGCCCAAAGAGGACTTTGACATCACCGAGTATTACACCGCCGAGGAGATTGCCCAAAAGTACAAGGTCAACGCCAAATGGGTATGGACCTACACACGACAGCACAAGGTCCCGAAGGTGCGCATCCGCCAGTTCAACTATTACAGCAAGAAACATATTGATGCCGCCTTTGCTAAATATGAGGTGGACTCTGACCTGACGGAATGGTACACGCCCGAAGATATTCAGGAGAAATACGGCATGACACGTGTCGCCATCCGTTCACACGTCTACCGTAACAACATTCCTTCGAAAAAAGAACACGGACAGATATTCTACTCCAAACTCCACTTCGATCTCTCGAAAAACTCTGCGGAAGAGAGCAAGGCCGAATACTACACCGTCAAGGAGGCAATGGAAAAATTCAAACTCTCTCGTGACTCGGTGTACGGTATTTTACAGTTCCACCAGATTCCCCGAGAGAAGAA
>NBJMC04203__coassemble_551_pt1 | contig 20579 bp, 13 predicted proteins | sample NBJMC04203__metabat2_high_PE_019 | metagenome-assembled genome bin NBJMC04203 | reverse complement strand
CGGATTATGATTTGAATACGGGTAAACACCCTGTGCTGCAATACAAAAAAACGTCGGCAAGCGACTGGAATACGGCTGTTGAAGGGACGGATGTGATGTTCTCAATGCCGGACGGTGGATGGATGGGGAGTGATGGACTCTATTCGGCTCTGTATATGTTGAAAGGGCTGCAACCCAATACGGAATATGAGTTCCGAGTGGTGTTGAACAGCAAGGTGGCGGTTCCGGAACAACCCAAATGGACGACGGAGCAAATCTTGGGCATTCCCGGGCTGGTGAACGATGGTTTTGAGTCCGGGTGGGAAACGGCTTCGGTGACGACCGACCTGGGGGTTGCCGTGCAGGCTCCGCCCGCCGGGTGGGCTACGCGAAATCCGCTAACGGCCTCGCAAAGCCAACTCTCGCCCGACCCGACCGGAAATAATGGAACTGTTGCCGTCTCCGAAGTCTCGGCAAATAATGGGACGTCGCTGGTGGCCAATCCGGGTAATTATAGCCGTAGGGCTGTGCAGTTGCGCACTACCGGATGGGGACGGGGATGCTATTCCAAAGCAGGAGGAGATGATGCTGGATATTATGGTTCGTTGGTTTTTGGAACTGGGAAAGTAGGGTCTTCCGAATTGGGGGCTCGGGTGCGAAATACCAGTGCGGGTCTGTTATATTTGGGAACATATCAACATACGCTCGCTTCCAATGTGACGGAAACTTGGAGCTTTTATGAGGCTGATTTCTCTGGCTTGACCACTAAACCTTATAAAACGAACATTTCATATGAATACGAATCATATGATAGTGAGGTGATTAATGAATCGGGGGCTCCGTTTGTCTCCCGTCCGGCCAGCCTCTCGTTCCAATATACCCTGACCCCCGTTAGCGGCTCCCGAGGTGCTTACGTGCGGGCCGAACTCCTGGCACAGGACGGTACAACCATTGCGAATGCCGAGTGGACCAGTGCCGTGGCGCAACCCAATATGACTACCCAAACCCTGAGATTCAACTATACCAATACCACGACACCGGCGACTACGCTGAAACTGCTCTTTAGCTCCGATGCGGATTATGCGACCGTTGGAACCTCGGGAGATGCGAATCCTCCAGCCAGCCCTGTGGTGGTTAAACAAATTGATGGTTCTCCCCATGTGGGCAATGTGCTCCTGATTGACAATGTAACTCTGGGATATGATTTCACGGATAATGCACCTCTCCGATAGATATTGGTCAATCGAAACAGAACGAAATAACGTACGAACGAAATATAGGAAGACGATGAAAACATACAACCATAACACCACTCGCCAAACCCTCAAAATGCTTTTGATTTGCGGGACGGCATACCTCTTTACGGCATGTGTGCAGGCCAAAGACCCCTATGCTGACGGAGGCCAAAATATCGGACAAATGGGCTCGATGACCGTATCCTCGCTGGGAAGGGAAGGTGATTTTATCGTGGTGGAAGCAGACGGCGGCGATACCAAAACGGATGGTACGGCTGTTGTGCCCGATGTATCGACCTTCCGGGTCGCTATCCTTGACAGCAAGGGCGAAAATGTGGTCCACAATAATTTGACCAACTCCGACTATCAGTGGGAAACCTATGATGAAGTCAATGGGCAGACAGTAACCATTGCTTCCGGGAAATACAAACTCGAGGCGGCCAGTCTCCCCGAAGAACCTCTTGCAGCGTGGGAAACACCGTATTATTATGGTATGCAGGATTTTACGGTGCGGGTTTCGAACCTTACGACCGTTGATTTGGTCTGCAAACTGGCCAACGTCAAAGTAACCGTCGAATGGGGACAGGACTTCCTGGACAAGGTGGAGAGTCCGCAGGCTGTGGTTTACTATGACTACACCGACCCGACAACGGCTCAGAAAGTGAGTGCCAGCCTGATTTATTCGATTCAGGAGACGCGCGCCGGATACTTTAAGGTTCCGGCTGACGGCAAACTCTATGTGAAGGTGACCGGGATTCGCAAGGAAGACGGACAACCCCTCAGCAATGGAGCCGGACAGACATCTATTATCTCGGGTGTGGAGGCCATGCAGTGGCACAAAGTGAAAATCGGCTATCAACAGACCGGTTCGGTATCGTCGTCTGTGACCATTGACTATACGACCATCGATTCGGAGCACACGATTGAAATCCCCGATGGGGACGGAGTGATTGACGGCGGCTCCAACAATGACAACTGGGAAGGTGACGGTGGGGATGGAGAGCAACCTGAGGAGACAATTGCCATTGTCGGGGCAAATTTCAACGGTTCTCCTTTCGATATCGCTCAGCAACAAACCGTTTCGCTCTCCAACCAAAATCAAATCGACGTGCGTTTCGATGCCAGGAACGGTATCGACCAACTCTATGTGACCATTGAATCGGATGCTTTGGCAACCCTCCTGCCGGGTTTGGGGCTGGAAAACGGAGTCCCCTTCGATATTGCCAACCCGCCGGCTACTGCACCCGATGGTGTCGATGAAACGATGTGGTGGGTGAACCTCTTTGCCGACCCCCAAATCGGAATCCTCGACCCGAGTGTGCCGATTAAAGGGAAAACATCCCATACGTTCTCGGTCGGTGGACTGATGTCGCTGCTGGGGAGTGTGGCCAATCCGGCTGTCAATGGCCCGGCTGTCCATAAGTTCGGACTGCGCGTAGTCGATGCTACGGGGGCTGAACAACAGGCTACACTGGCAATCTACCTGACCGAATAGGCCTGAAATCACAGCGGAGAACTCGTCGGATAACCTCTCGACAAAAGCAGTGCTGTGATAAGATGCTGTATCCGGTTGCAGCGTAACCTCCTTTAATAGGGATACATACCTATGATACGATTCCAAACATCCATATATCGCTTGGCCCGAATGGGACGTGCGGCTGCGGGGCTTTGTATGCTTGTGGCTGCGGTGGCCTGTTCCCGTTCTCCGCTGGGAGCGGGACAAGGCTCCATGACCCTTTCGTTGCAACAGGACGAAACCCTGCATCTGAAAAGCGGACTGACCCCCCTGAGTGAAGAAGAGGTCTATGTGGTTGATATCATCAATGAGCAGGGTGATACCGTGGCGACCTATCAGGATTCGCGCAATATCGAAGTGATTACCCTGCCCGAAGGGGTCTATACGGTCGCGGCATACAACAAGGTCGAACCGACCGAGGCTTATGGTTTTGGCAGGCCGCGTTATGCCGGTTCGCAGGCCGTGACCATCAAAGCCGGTAAAAATTCCCCTGTCGGAATCATCTGCAAGTTGGCTAATGTGAAAGTGACAGTCCTCGACTTCGAACAGGAGATTAAGGACAATTTTCCGGAATACAGCCTGGTTGTGAAACCGACGTATGATTATACGGGCAGCGATACGCTGACCTTCACCCAGGCCGATGCCGATGGGGGACAGACCGGATGGATTATGCCGACCGACAAGGGTTCCTTCGTGCTAATCTTCCGTGCTGCCAATCACCAAAGTCCCGACAAAACGCAAATTTACGTGCGAACCATAGCGGATGCCGTGCCGGCCGACTACTATCGGTTTACGGTCAAAATGGATACGCAGAGTGACCCTTCGGACGGCGGCAGCATGTTCCGGCTCTCGGTTCAAACCGATGTGAACGAGTATGAGTTCCCGTTTGGTATCATGGGGCATACACGTCCTATTCCGGTGATTTCGCGGGAGGACGGAGGAGATATCCAGGACCCGCTGACAACCAATGTGGATAGTCGGGATGGACTGATACGCCTCAATGTGCATGCCGATGCTTCGATTAAGCGGCTGCGCGTGCGGCACGAGAGCGGCGATGTGTTGTTGAAATACGGTTTGCCCGGCATGGTAAATCTGGGCGGGGATAACGATATGGCCACCGATGAGGCTCAACGTGAACCGTTGGCCGAGGTGATGAACTGGAAGGAAGGGACTGTTGTGGGGGTGACGGATACGTGGATTGACTTGTCGCCGCTGATGAACACGGCAAAACTGGACGGTGTTTTATTGCCAGAGGGCAACTATGAGGTAGAGGTGGAGGTCTACGATATGGACAACCAGATGGTGAGTCAGACGGTGACCCTCTCCGTGGCACGCGACTTTGCCACCGGAGGTGCCATGAGTGGGCAGCTCTTGAACGGTATTCCCGGGGTGGGGGCGAAGTATGCCTATGTGACGGCACAATGGATTGGCAGTGAGATACCCACGGGACTGGCTTTCGAGTATCGCGTGTTGGGCACGGGAGAAGATGCCTGGCAGAAAGCTACCGTGGCCGAGGCGGATATTGACAGCGAAAGCAAAAGTTTTGTCGGGCTGATTACGGGTCTGAATCCCGAGACCATCTACGAGGTGCGGCCGGTGGGGGATGGCTTGTCGGCCGGGGCGGTGGCGGTGTTCCAGACCGAAAAATTTGTGGCTATTCCCAACCTCGATTTTGAAGGGGGACAGTACGGGTCGTTTGACGGTGCGAGCGGGGTCTATGACCCGAATATCCCCGGACAGACACGATTCTGGGCTACGGGGAATCCCGGGGGCAAATATACCGTGTTGGGTATCGGACTCGACAAAAACGTTACCCTGCCTGTGACGGATGCGGAAGCCAGAACCGGCACCGCACTCTGGATGACCTCCTACTACGTCAGCAAAGCCGGGGTGACCAGTCTGGCTACCGGAACTATCTTCAGCGGAACATTCGGACCCATTACCTCGGCACCGACAAACTCCGATGCGCAGCGGGCATTGGTGCACTACGGGCAAAGCTATGCGGCACGACCGCTGGGCTTGAAAGGGTGGTACAAGTATATCCCCAAAACGATAGATACGGATATCGACAACAAGTATCCCGACCTGAAAGGGCAGTCCGATAAGTGCAAAATCTACATTAGTCTGGAAGCCTGGGGGGCAGGCGTCTCCACACGACCGGCAAAACCCGTGGTGGTGGGGTATGGTGAACTGCTCTCGGAAGCTACTAATGGAGTGCCGGAACAGAATAATGGGTATGTTCCGTTCGAATTCAAGGTGACCTACACCTCGACAACGGTACCGGACCATATCGTGATGTGCGCTACCTGCAGCTACCTGAGTGACGATTTCTGCGGCGGGGCAGGAAGCTCGCTCTATATCGATGACTTTGAACTGATTTGGGAACCCGACAAACTGGCGCAACCATAATCTTATAACCTTTGAATAGACTGACGCAACATCAATGATGTGAACCACGACTTAGGGCTTTCCGGAATGCACCTCACGCCGGAATGGCGGATGCAGTGACCAGAAAGCCCTTTTTGTGTGCCCATGAAAAATACCACCCATAACCCTAACCTAAGCACCCTTACTCACGAACAATGAGAAAAACACGATATCTCCTGATGACGGCTGTGGTACTGGCCTCGCTTGTCTGCTCAAATGCCGCTGCCCGCGAAAAATTCGACCGGGGTATTACCATGCAAACCTTTATGCCGAAAGGGATGTGGTTCTTCGGCGGGAACATCTCCTATACTCAGCACAATAACGAGGACTATAAAATGCTCGGGCTGCTGAACGACTTTTCCAGCCGCGGTTATACCTTTGCCGTTCGACCGATGTTCGGCTACACCTTCAAGGACAATATGGCTGCCGGGCTGGCTTTTACCTACCAGCGCTCCATGCTCCAAATCGACAACGTCAGTCTCTCGCTCGGTGACCTGAGTTTCGGAATCTCGGACTACTATAACATCGAACACGTCTATACCGGAACCATTTTCCTGAGAAACTATATCAACCTGGGTAGCAGCCGACGATTTGCCCTGATTAACGACCTCAAACTTCAGTTCGGGGGAGGACAGGGCAAACTGATTAACGGTGCGGGTGGGGACCTGACGGGTACCTATACCAAAATCTATCAAATCGGGCTGCTCTGTTCTCCCGGGGTTTCCGTTTTTGTCAATAACTTCGCGTCGGTCGAGGCGACCATCGGGGTCTTGGGATACCAATATAAACGCACCGAACAAACCACCAACCAAATCCACCACGGTTCGCGTACCACCAGCGGTGCGAACTTCAAAATCGATATCTTCTCGATTGCGCTCGGGATGGTTTTCTATCTGTAACGGTGTCGGTTGAAAATCGTGCCTTTTTTGATTATGAAGATGATGAACAGAATACGATACGGAACGGGACAGGCAGCTCTGCTGTTGATGTCCTTGGCTGTGCTCGCAACGGGCTGTATCAAAAACGATATTCCTTATGAAACGGTACTCGGCAACATCACGCAGATGGATGTCCGAGGTGCAGAAACCCTTAACCTCGACAACTCGTCCCGCACCATCGACCTGGTGCTGGCCGATACGGTCGATTTGCGGCGGGTGTTTCTGAACGACTTCCGCATTACGCCGGATGCCCGCATGATTGACAACGTGACGGGGCAGGAGATGGATACGCTGAACTCCTACTACCTCGACCTCACGCAGGGGAGCGCAGACTATGCCATTCCGGCCGATAAACCCTATACCTTTACGGTGATAACCTATCAGGATTACCTGTGGACCCTCAAAGCTTCGCAGAACATTGACCGCAGTTTCACGCTCGGCGGCGGACAGCAGATTGGCGAAGCGAAATTCAGCACCACGACCTATGCCGTGACGGCTTATGTGCCGGAGAGTGTGCCGCTGACCGATATTCAGGTTCAAACGCTCAAACTGGGCCCGTCGAATGCGACGATGGACTGGGTGCAGGCCGATGGAACGGTGGTCGAAAATGTAGACCCTGCGACGATTCATGACTTTACGGTTCCGCAGCACTTTATCGTGAAGTTTTTTGATATTACGCAGGAGTGGACCGTCTCAGTCGAACAGTCGGCGCAGTATATTACCGATTTCTCGGTCAATCCGTGGGCGCAGTTTGCCTACCTCTCGGCGCAGGGGCTGACTTCTGCCGGAGAGTGCAGTTTCCAGATACGTACGGCCGGCGCGGGCGACGATGCCTGGACGACTGTGACGGCACAGGTCGATGGCGTCTCGTTCTCGGGGGTGGCAACGGGGCTCAAGCCTGCGACCAATTATGAGGTTCGGGGCGTGATTGGTGAAAATTACGGCGACGTGACCTCTTTCACGACCGAAGCGGAAGAGGAGGTGGCCAATCTGGATTTCAATACCTGGACACAGTCGGGTAAAAACTGGTTCCCCAACGCGGATGCGGCCAACTCGTTCTGGGCTACCGGCAATCAGGGGGTTACCATCTATGCGTCGGCGAACAGTACTCCGGTGGAAGGCGAGGGCAATGCCGTGGAAGGGAAGGCGGCGCGGCTCGAAACATTGGGCGGCGTGCCGCTGGTACAGATTGCTGCGGGCAACATCTTCACGGGAACCTATAAAACCAATTTGGGGAATCCGGCCTCCAGTGCTACGATGGGACGTCCCTATACTGCACGCCCGACCCGTATGACCGGGTGGTACAAGTACACCCCCTCGGAGGTGACGACCGAAGGGAACAACTACAGCGCCGCCAAGCACCCTGATGCGGTGGGCAAACTGGACTATTGCTCTATCTACATCCGGCTCGAAAATTGGGGCGGAGCGACCGAACGGCCTGCAAATCCGACCGTGATTGCCTATGCCGCTTTGGAAAACAATCAGGTGGTGGCAGACTATACGCAATTCGACTTGAAACTGGAGTACTATGACAAGGTGACCAAGCCGACACATATCGTGATAGTGGCATCGTCGAGCCGCTATGGAGAGGATTTCTGTGGCGGGCCGGGAAGTGTCCTTTATGTGGACCAGTTTGCGTTGAGTTTTGAGTATACGGAGTAGTGTAGTAGGGGAGGAATTCCCATTATACAGCCAAGGACCGGGGTTGGAATAGCATTTTCCGACCCCGGTCCTTCGATTATCGGGCGGTAGAGGTGTCGATGTCGGGCGGAATAGGACTGTGCGCCCTCGTTTTGAGAGGAGAGTAGAGCAGCGCATGGACGAGTCGCGCATTATCCGAACGAGGGGGCTCTGGCTGTGCGCAGCGGTGGGAAATTGTTTGCATTTCCGAACGAAAATATGTAACATTGTAGGCTCTTTTGGGGACCCTCCGATAACGGCAGACCCCAAAACCGATATAATACGCAAAGCCCTAACTCTTACCTCTATGATATCCTCCGTACTCCGTCCCTGGATGCTGGCCGGTGCCTGCGTGCTGAGTATGCTGGCGATGCCTGCTGCGGCACAAAATAGCGCCCCCGCACAATCACAACAAAATAGCGAAACGGAAAACCAAAATCCGCTCTTTACCACCGATATCGCGGTGCTGAGCGACGGAAAGGTCGTGACCACCAACAAAGGTGATAAGTCGGTGCGTATCTATGCGCCGAACGACTGGACCAAACCGCTCAAAATCTGGACGATGGAACAAATTCCAACCGGTGTGGCTGTCGGGACGGTGGATGGTAAGGAGAAAATCTTTGTCACCACGTTTGAAAAACGGGGAACACTCGAAGTGATTGACCGTACCGCGGGGCGCATCGAAAAATCAATTCCTGTCGCCTCGGGTGCCACCTCTCCGCTGGTAGCGCCTGACGGTAAACATGTCTTTGTCCTCAATCAATTCTCGACCACGGTGGCCGAGGTGGACCCTGTGGGCGGGGTGGTGCGCAGAACGGTGCAAGTGCTCCGCGAACCGAAAGGTGCCGTGGTGTCCAAAGACGGAAAGTACCTCTTCGTGACCAACTTCCTGCCGGCACAGCGGGCTGATGTGGATTATGTGGCTGCCGATGTCTCGGTGATTGACCTCGCCTCGTTCGAAAAAATCAAAGACATCAAACTGGCTAACGGGAGTAATGCCCTGCGGGGTATTGCGCTCAGCCCCGATGGAAAATATGTCCTGATTTCGCACAACATGGGACGCTTTACGGTCCCCACCTCCCAGCTCCAGCAAGGGTGGATGAATACCAGTGCCCTGAGTGTGGTCGATGCCGAAAAACTTACCTTTGAAGGGGGTATCGTCCTCGATGAACCTGAACGGGGAGCGGCCGGTATCTGGGATATCAAAAGCGTAGGGGATAAAATCTTTGTCACGCACTCAGGGACTCATGACCTCAGTGTGATTGACTACCCGGCCATGGCTGCCAAACTGCAGAGCTACCCCGGCACCAAGGAACAACTCTCGTATGACCTGCGTTTCCTGTACGGGATTCGGCATCGGATACCCCTGGTCGGGAACGGACCGCGCAAAATGGCCGTTTCGGAAGATGGAAAACAACTCTATATCCCGACCTATTTCTCCGACACGATGAATCTCTTTCGCGTGGCGGACAATACCGTGGCTCAGGCGGTGGCACAGGTCAAGGGGCGAACCGAAACCGATGTGCAGGCCGGTGAACGTATCTTCAACGATGCCTCGTTCTGTTTCCAAAACTGGCAGTCCTGCAACGGCTGTCACCCGGGCGATGCCCGTACCGACGGCATGAACTGGGACCTGATGAACGATGGTATCGGGAACTCCAAAAACTGCAAAAGCCTTCTCTATTCCTTCTTTACGCCTCCCTGCATGATTTCGGGGATTCGCGCCAACGCAGCCATTGCGGACCGAAAAGGCTTTACACACATTCAGTTTTATGACATTCCGGAGGACATGGCGCTGAAGGTCGATGCCTATGTCAAGAGCCTGCGGGCGGTGCCCAGCCCCTATCTGGTGAACGGCCAGCTCTCCGAAAAAGCCAAACGGGGGAAACTGGTCTTTGAAAAACTCAAATGCGACGAGTGCCACAACGGGGATTTCTATACCGATATGCAGATGCACCGCATCGGTCAGGATATTGAATTCGAAAACGGTTGGGATACCCCGACCCTGCGCGAAGTGTGGCGGACGGCTCCCTACCTCTTTGACGGACGTGCCGCGACCATGAAGGAGGTATTCGAAGTGCATCGGCACGGTATCGAAGACAAAAAGGTGAGCGCCAAGGATATCGATGCCCTGGTCGAATATGTCAATTCCCTGTAACGACGAACCCTTTAGCGACGCAAACAGAATGGGACTCAACGTCATATATCGTATTGACAAGGTCTGGTTTCGCGGATTCGGTGAGATGGTCGAGGAGATGCTCGACAAACTCGAAACCGAATGCCGACAGAACGAAATCGTGCCGCTGCGGCTGGTCTTTTTTGGCAACCCCGACAACAATGCCCAATACCTCGAACATCGCGGCTGGGTCATTGACCTGGTGCGGAAACGTTGTGAATGTCACGGATGGCGAATGCCGCTGCTGACCTATGTGGCACAACGCTCGCTCGACTCGGGACTGGTCATGGAGTCGCAGTGTGTGACACGACAGAATAGTGAACACATACTCGAAAAAGTCTCCGCCGAAGGGGTGAGGTACTTCACGGTGGAAAATGCGGAAGGGAAGAGACTTTTTACGGAAGGAATCCTGCCCTCGTCACTCGAGGCTCCCATTTTCGACCAGTCTACCGAGGTACTGGACAAATTGGGCAAGGTGCTGGCGGCCGAGCAGATGGATATCAACTCCATTGTACGGCAATGGAACTATATCGAACGGATTACCTGTATCCCCGAGGGCAGAAATCAACACTATCAGGACTTTAACGATGCCCGTTCGCACTTCTATGCCCGAACGGAATGGAAACGGGGCTACCCGGCGGCTACGGGTATCGGTACCTCGCACGGGGGGATTATGGTCGAGGTCGATGCGGTCGTTCTGACCTGCCGACGGTGTGCCGCGGTGGCCCTGGACAATGCTCTCCAGGTGGCTGCTCACGACTATTCGCAAAATGTGCTGATTGGAGTGGCCGACAAAATCTTTCGCCACAAAACCACTCCCAAATTCGAACGGGCCAAAGCCGTGGTGAGCCCGGAATCCGGCCTGCAGGTGTATATCTCGGGAACGGCGGCTATCCGTGGCGAAGCCTCGCTCACCGGTGTGGGCATCGGACAACAGACCGTCACCACCCTCGAAAACATCGAATACCTTATCTCGCGCCAAAACCTCCGAAAACATGGAGTTAAAGTGGAAAAAATACCCGAAATCCAAATATTTCGCGTATATTTGAAGAGTGAGGAGTTGCTGGAGCCGGCTCGTACAATTATCAATAGCCGGTATCCGAATGTCAGCGCCCTGTATGTCCTGACCGATGTGTGCCGTGACGAACTGCTGATTGAAATCGAAGGGGCGGCATTTACTGCGGAATAAATTGTGGAGGGGGGGCGTAAAGATTGAGGGGGCGATGACCTCCGAAAACGACTCAAGGAAAACATACAAAAAAACAACATAACCATGAAAAAAGCGAACCTTTTCAAAGTATCGATGATTGCACTTTGCGGTGCTGCTCTGACCCTGACCTCGTGTGGCGGCTCATGCCCCGCCGGACAAAGTGCTGACTCGACGGCTCAAAACACTACAGACATGAAAAAAGCTCCCTATCAGAAAAAGTACACGAACGCCGATTTCTACGACGCTCAAGGCAACTTCAAACAGGATGTCGCCAAAGAAGCATTCCTCGATATGTTTGCCCACTACGACGTGCCCTTCACGCCGCTGATGGAAAAAGATATCTGGTTTACCGACTTCGGACTCGGTGACTTTGAAAACTGCGGTATGGGCGGTATCTTCTGGGTCAATGACTCGGTGAACGGGTACTTCGCTCACTCGATTTACCTGCTCCCCGGACAAATGATTCCCGAACACAAACACGTCAAAACCAAATTCCCGGCGAAAGTCGAATCGTGGATGGTAGACAAAGGTTGGGTCTACAACTTCTCGGAAATCGGGGAAGCTACCGAAGGGGCTGAAGAACTGATTCCCGCCTCGCAAAAAGAATCGACCGTGTCGAAAAACTACGTGAAACAACTCCAGGGCGAACTCATTACCCTTAAAGCTCCGGAAAGCTGGCACTTTATGATGGCCGGCCCGGAAGGTGCCATCGTTTGGGAATTTGCCAACTACCACGATAACGACGGGCTGCGCTTTACCAAACCGGGGGCTGCTCTGTAGGCCTCTGCCGGCGCTTGCCTGATTTATCCTACCTCATATTCAATCGACGGCGGAGGCGCATAGACACCATTTCGGTGTCTGCGGTCTCCGCCGTTTGTGCAAAAACCACTTGTCAAAGACCAATCAACTAACCCATAACCTCACTACATCTACCTATGAGAACCTATGACCACGTCGGTATCCCGACCTCGACCCCTAAAGAGGGGGAAGTATACAATGAAGGCATGAAAGTGTGGCTCACGGACTTCTCCAAAAGCCCGAACCGTATCGAGTGGCTCCGCTTCGATGCCGACTCCTGGATGCCCGAACTGATTCGCACCACGACCCATCTGGCCTACCGCGTGACAGACCCCGATGCCGAAATGGAAGGTAAAAAAGTCCTCCTGCCCCCGACCGATTGTGGCGGCGGAAACTGGATTGCCTTTGTCGAAGAAGAGGGAATCGCCGTGGAACTCATGTGGCAAGTTAAATAAATCCTTCCTGAAAACCTGTTGATACTGAGATGAATAAATTTATCAATTCTACCGACCAAATTACCGCCGAACTGCTCGAAGGCTATACCATGGCCTTCTCGGAAACCGTCAAACTCGGCGCTGAAAATATCGTGGTACGTACCCACCCCAAAGCGGAAGATAAAGTGGCTATCATCGCTTTCGGCGGCTCGGGACACGAACCTGCCGTGAGCGGTTTCGTGGGCGAAGGGATGCTTGACGCTTCGGTTGTCGGCGATATCTTTGCGGCTCCCGGTGCACAACGCCTCTTCCAGGCTCTCCAAATGTTTAAGCGCGATGCCGGGATTCTGCTCCTTGTCCTGAACCACTCGGGGGACGTGATGAGCGGCAACATGGCCAAACAACTGGCCGAACGGGCCGGCATCAAAGTGAAGTCAATCATGACCCACGACGATATTTCAGCGGGACTGGACGCTCCGGATGAAGACCGTCGCGGACTGGCTGGGGCTATCCCCATGTACAAAATTCTCGGGGCAGCTGCCGAACAGGGCAAATCGCTCGACGAACTGATTGAAATCGGCGAACGTTTCAACAAACAGATTGCTACGCTGGCCGTAGCGATGCGTGCCTGCACGCATCCGCAGAATGGGGCAACCATCACTGAACTGCCCGAAGGCATGATGCAAATCGGGATGGGGCAGCACGGCGAAGCAGGACAGGGCGGCAGTGAACCGCTCGTGTCGGCTGATGCTACGGCAGAATGTATGGTGGGGCAGCTGATGCAAAAACTCCAACTTAAGGCGGGTGACAAGGTGCTGCTCTATATCAACGGGGTGGGCTCTACCACGCTGATGGAGCAGTTTATCATCTACCGTGCTGCGGCCAAAAAACTGGAAGCGGCCGGGGTGACCGTGGCTGACGGCTATGCCGGAGAACTGCTCACCGTTCAGGAACAGGCCGGATTCCAAATGATTCTGGGTAAATTGGACCCCGACCACCTCGACCTGCTCAAGAACTACAAAGCAGATGCCCCCTACTGGAAACGCTTTGGCAAGTAGGCGCTGATACGCGGGCAGCCTCCTGCTGTCCGGCTGCGTTATATACCTCTGTTCCCTCTGTTCCCCTCCCCGGAGGGGGGCAGAGGGTATGGAGTTATAATAAGGAAGAACCGATTAACGTACATTACGAAACTTCAAATTGTGCTCATTATGACCGGAAAATTGACTGTACCGGACTTTCAAAAAATGATTCAACGCGCACTGGCCGATGTCTCGGCACGTGCCACCGAGTTTAGCGAACTCGATGCCGTCATTGGCGACGGCGACCACGGTGAAGCGATTGTCACCGCACTGCACGCCATTGCCAAAGTCTCGAATGCCGATGATGCGGCCGCCAAAGATTTCAAAACCCTGCTGGGCGACATGGGCTTCGGCGTGATGATGGAGACCAGCGGCTCTACCTCTACACTGCTGGGCGGGCTGTTGCTCGGAATGAGCGACGGGGTGCCTGCCGGAGCCAAAGAACTCGATGCGGCGCAAGTCAAAGCGATGTTCAAAGGCGGACTCGAAGGGGTACAGAAAAACACCAAAGCCATGCCGGGCGACAAAACGATGATGGACGCCCTCTATCCGGCCGTGACAGCGATGCAGGAGGTCACGGGCGACGATGTGGCTGCCGTATTGGCAGCAGGAGCCGAGGCTGCGAAAAAGGGAGCCGAGGCTACCGTTCAAATGAAAGCCAACTTCGGACGGGCACGCAACTACGGCGAAAAATCCATTGGACACGCTGACAGCGGCGCATCGTCGTGGGCCTGCATGTTCGGAGCTTTTGCAGCTGCGCTGGCTTAACACGGCTTCCCCGGACTTAACCCTCTCCAGATAGGTGGAATGGGGAAGGGGAGTGGAAAAATCATTCATATACAACGAAAAAACAAATCAAAAAAATAGACTGTTATGGCAGACATGGATGGAATCCTTGAAAACAAGGACAAAGATTACGGAATTGGTATCCCGGTAGCAAACCAAAACTACTTCGTCAAGGGCGCTGACAACCTCGACTGGGGGATGAAAGACCGTCTCTCGCGCATCTTCCGCCCCTCGACGGGGCGTACCGTGATGCTCGCCTTCGACCACGGATACATTATGGGCCCGACGTCAGGTTTGGAACGCCTCGACCTGAAAATCGTGCCGCTGATTCCCTATGCCGACTCGCTGATGTGCACCCGCGGCTCGCTCCGCTCGGTCGTACCCCCCACCTACAATAAGGGGATTTGTCTCCGCTATTCGGCCGGCTCGTCGATTCTGACCGACCTGAACAACGAGTGTGTGCTTGACCCGGCGGATGCCATCCGTGTCAATGCTTCGGCCATGGCCGTGATGGTGGCCATGGGCAACGACAAATTCGAAGCCAAAACCATTGAAAATCTGGTCCGCACGGCTGATACCGGCTACAAATACGGTATCCCCACCATGGGGGTAACGGCCGTGGGCAAAGATATGGTCCGGGATGCCAAATACTTCGGGCTCGCCTCGCGCGTGTGTGCCGAAAACGGGGCAAACATCGTGAAAACGTACTACTGCGACGGCTTTGCCAAAGTGGTGAACGCATGCCCGGTGCCCATTGTCATCGCCGGCGGGAAAAAACTCGCTGAAAAAGAGGCGCTCGAACTCTGCTACAAGGCTATCAACGACGGAGCCATGGGGGTTGACATGGGCCGCAACGTCTTCCAGTCGGAACACCCCACGGCCATGATTCAGGCCGTCAGTGCAGTGGTTCATGAAGGCCTCACTCCGGAACAGGCCTATGAAATGTATCAGGATTTGTCGAAATAACCCTCCACGCACGCTGAGTCATGAAATACGCTTGGAAAAAATGGGCTGCTGCTCTCGTGATGGGAGGGGCAGGCCTCGGCCTTACCTCCTGTGGGGGCGGAACGCTTCCCCAGCAGGATAAAGTTCTGATTGCCGGCTCGTTCTGGGATACGATTGCCGTGGTGAACCGTTCGGCAGGAGATGTCATCGAATGGAAATACGGCCTCCCAGAAGGCTCCGAATGCAACAGCGTCGAAATTATCCCCGGCGGCGACGTGCTGCTCTCCTACAAAAAAGGGGCACGCGTCGTGAAACGCGATGCGGCAGGCACCGTGGTCTGGGACTATACCGACGTGGCCGATACCGCCGAACTGCAAACCGCTACGCGGCTGCCCGACGGCGGCTATCTGCTTGCTGTCTGCGGTACGCCCGCACGCTTTATCGAACTGGACTCTACGGGGCTGCAGGTACGCAAAGAGGTGCGTTACGACCTGGGGATTCAACCCGCTCATGCCCAATTCCGTCGGGTGACCAAATCGGCCAACGGAAACTACCTCGTGCCGATTATTACGACGGGACAGGTGCTCGAAATTCGGGACGATTCCACGCTGGTGATGACCTACAACGTAGGAGGAACCCCCTTCTCGGTGCAGGAACTCCCTACCGGGAACCTCTTTGTGGCGCTCGGTGACGGCCATTGTGCCATCGAAATCGACCGCATCTCGGGCTCTCTGGTGGAACGCATCGACACGCTGCCCGGTATTCCGATGCACTTTATTGCCGAATCGGAACGCCTTGACAACGGAAATACCATGCTCTCCAACTGGCAGGGACACCTCCCCGCCGAACAGCAAACGGCTCCCCAACTCATCGAAATCGATTCGGTCGGGACCGTTGTGTGGAGCTACGACGGGCGCAAAGGACTGCCGGTGAAGGTTGGTGGAGTGGACTATATCTCGGCTTTCTTCCCCTTTGCGGAATAACTTTGGACGACTAACACCAAACAATCCATGATAAAACAAACCCTTTTCACAGCAAGCCTCGCCCTGTTGATGGCCGCTGCGGTGCCCGTGACCTCCCTCGCGGCTCCGACAACGGCGGCTGCGAAAACCAAAACGCAGCAAACATGGCTCCAAAAGGCTCTGGCCGCTAAAAACAAAATGGCGGCTGATTCTCCCAACGGGTTGCCGTTCGTCTCGTCGGAATATCGGCGCGGTACAGCCCCCGGAAATGTATCCATCGACCTGACAGGACTCAAGGAAATCTCCCTGGTCACCTGGGCTACCCCCGATGGTACGGACTATGACCATGCCGTGTGGGCCAATGCCCGCTTTACCAAAAAAGACGGAACGGTGGTATGGCTCGAAGAGATGAAACCCAAAGTAAAACGTATCGAAGGAAACTGGACCACCGTAAACCAGAACTTTGCAGGCAACAAACTGCAAATCCGGGATACGAAATACGACCACGGTATCATCGCCCATGCCAACAGCCTGCTGACCTATGACCTGAACGGCGAATACACCCGTTTCGATGCGGATTTCGGTATCGACGAAGGTTCCAGCGGCGGGAGTGCCGTTTTCAAGGTGATGGTTACCAATGGCCGCAAGGAGGCCGACGAACTGGTAGCTGCCGTGCCCGAAGTGCAAAGCATTCTGGGGACGTTTATCGGTGCGCCCATCTCCGACTGGCTCACCTCGCCCGGAACAACCCTGGAACGGGCTGCGGCTACGAAAGTGATTTCGCAACTCGACAAACCGGACTACTTCAACCGGCAAATTGACCGGCTCGAAGCCAATCCCAACGTGGAACAACGTATCCAGGGCTACATGGACCTGACCAAACAGGCTGAACAGGTGCTCAACCTGCAGTCGCAGCTGGCATGGCTGAACGTGCCGGCTATCGGGAAAGCCCTGGCCGATATGAAAACCATGGAGGGCTTTGACGGGGCCAAGTACGATGCTCTCTACGCTGAATTGCAACAGCTGGCATCTCCCGGTTTTGACAAAATCTACGAAGGAGACAAAACGGCCATGGCAAATGCCACGAAGGCACTGGCTCTCAAACGCCAAATCCTCATGGCCAACCCGCTCCTGGACATGGATAAAATCGTCGTGACCAAATACGATATCGGGCGCAGCGCACGCTATGTGATGGCACCGGCGCTCGGTACGCAGCCCAACAACTGGTCCAACCAGTACTCGGCATCCCGCGGCGGTTTCCGTGCCTCGATTGTCGAGCTCTCCAACCTGCGCGGCGACAAACTCAAGGAACGCATCATCTACAAACCCAAGGGAGACGAACCGGTGACCGACGTGCACATGCACTGGAATGCCGACCGGATGCTCTTCACCTCGGTGGACTCGGCACGCCGCTGGCATGTGTTCGAGGTGAATACCGACGGTACGGGGCTGAAAAACATTACGGCAGCCATTCCGGAACCCGATGTAGAGTTTGCCGACGGAGCCTATCTCCCCGACGGACGTCTGATTATCAACACCACCTTGGGCTACCATGGGGTGCCCTGTGTGGACGGCGTCGATGCCGTGGGTAACTTCGCCCTCTATGACCCCAAAACAGGCTACCTGCGCCGACTCACCTTCGACCAGGACAACAACTGGAATCCTACGGTGATGAACAACGGACGGGTGATGTATACGCGTTGGGAGTACACCGACCTGATTCACTACTTCTCGCGGTTCGTTATGCACATGAACCCCGACGGAACCGAAAACAAAAACCTCTACGGCAGCGGCTCCTACTTCCCCAACTCAACTTTCGACATGCAACCGCTGCCCGACGGTTCGAGCGCCTTTGTGGGGATTATCTCGGGGCACCACGGCATTGCCCGCTCCGGACGCCTCATCATCTTCGACCCCGCCAAATCGCGTAAGGAAGAGAAAGGGATGGTACAGGAAATTCCCTTCAGCACCCGTCCCATTGAGCCGATTATCAAGGACGAACTGGTGAACGGCGTATGGCCGCAGTTCATCAAACCCCAACCCCTCAGCAACAAATACTTCCTGGTGACGGCCAAACTCACGCCGAACTCGCTCTGGGGGATTTATCTGGTGGATATCTATGACAACATGACCCTCGTGGTGGAATCCGAAGGAGACGGCTATATCAATGCCATTCCGGTGGTCAAGAAAACCATTCCGCCCATTATCCCCGACAAAGTGAACGAGGATAGCAAAGAGGCTACCGTCTTTATCCAGGATATCTACGAAGGGGAAGGGCTGCCGGGTGTACCGCGCGGTACCGTGAAAAAACTCCGCATCCTGGCCTACGAATATGCCTATCGTGACTCCCCCTCGAACCATGCGGCTCAGGGGATTCAGTCCGGCTGGGATATCAAACGTCTGCTGGGCGAAGTGCCTGTCGAAGCAGACGGTTCGGCCATCTTTACCATCCCGGCCAATACCCCCATCTCTCTCCAGCCCCTCGACTCGCTCGGACGGGCCATCCAATGGATGCGCAGCTGGTTTGTCGGAATGCCCGGTGAAACGGTCTCCTGCGTCGGCTGTCACGAAGACCAAAACCTGATGCCGATTCCCAAACGAACCATCGCTTCGACCAAAAAACCGGCTAAAATCGAGGTGCCCGAGGGCGGTGTCCGTCCGTTCACCTTCGAACTCGAAATCCAACCGATTCTCGACCGTGCGTGCGTCGCATGTCACAACAACGAAAATGCGGCCGGCGGCAAAAACTTTACCGGCGGGCGATACAACAACCTCTACAAGTTTAGTGACAGCTACCTCGACTTCCATCCCTACTTCTATCGTCAGGGTCCTGAAGCCGATATGTATGTCCTGGTGCCCTACGAGTTCAACGCTTCGAACAGCGAACTGGTACAAATGCTCGAAAACGGTCACCACGGCGTCAAACTCACCGACAAAGAGTGGAAAACGCTCTATAACTGGATAGATTTCAACACTCCTTACCACAGCGGGTTCTTCAATATCCGTGACCTGAAAGTCGGTCAGCACGGCTACGACCAGGTGCAACGGCGTAAAGAGTTGGCCGCCAAGTATGCCAACGGTATGTCGGTGGACTGGCAACAGGAAATCCGTGACTACGCGGCTTACCTCGAAAAACAGCCCAAACCGAAACCTGTTATGCCTGAACCGCAACCTGAACCCAAAGTCAAAACAATCAAGGTAAAAGGATGGCCTTTCTCGGCTGAAGAGGCACAGGCCATGGTGGGTGACGACAATCGGAAAACCATCGAAATCGCTCCGGGCGTGACGATGAATTTCGTGCGGATTCCCGCCGGTACGTTTGTCATGGGTGCTGACCAGGGTGTGGCTGCTCCCAAAACCAAAGTCAAAATCGATAAACCGTTCTGGATGGGCGAACTCGAGGTCAGCAACGAACAGTTCCGCGCACTCTTCCCCAACCATGACAACCGCCTTATCGGACAACACTGGAAAGACCATACCGGTCCGAACTATCTGGTGAATGAAGACTGGCGCCCGACCATCCGCGTTAGCTGGCAGGAGGCAATGGAATACTGCCGTTTGCTCAGCGAAAAAACCGGACTCAAAATCACCCTCCCCACGGAAGCTCAGTGGGAATGGGCTGCACGTGCCGGTTCCGACGGCGATAACTGGTGGGGTGTGGATACCGATTTCTCGCCCTACGAAAACCTGGCCGATGTTCAACTCCAGAAAATGGCGGTGAGCGGTGTGGACCCGCAACCGATGAACCCCAACAACCCGATATTCAAATATTGGGATTTCCTGCCCAAAGACTCTACGGTCGATGACGGCAACATGCTGTTGGGTAAGAGCGGGTCGTATCGTCCGAATGCCTGGGGACTCTACGATATGCAGGGTAATGTGGCCGAATGGACACGCTCGGATTATCGCCCCTATCCGTATAGTGCGAAGGCCGATGCCACGAATGTGTCAAATGCTGACAAGGTGGCTCGCGGTGGCTCGTGGATTGACCGCACCAAGAACGCCAGCCTGTCGGTACGTCGTCACTTTCTGCCCTGGCAAAAAGTACGTAACGTTGGCTTCCGTGTGATTATCGAAGAATAGATTTTCTTCTCTGTCTACGCAGGGAGTGATTGAGAAAGAAGCTCCGGCCAATTGATGGCCGGGGCTTTTTGTTTTTTAGAGGGAGGTGCGATATGAGCGGTTTTTGAGAGTGGCCGCAAGGACGGATTTCCGGGTGCCGACGGCAGCACGATACAGCAAACAACAGACAACAATGCTACTGTCATTAAAATTTATGGAGCAGATGGCAAGAGTGAACTCACAGAAGACGGCTTAGGGTATAAGAGAGTAAATATCACAGCAATTATTGGAAATAATTTCAACACTTTGGAGTATTCAATTAAGGCTCCATTAACATTTATTTACAATAGTG
>NBJMC04203__coassemble_546_pt1 | contig 20734 bp, 15 predicted proteins | sample NBJMC04203__metabat2_high_PE_019 | metagenome-assembled genome bin NBJMC04203 | reverse complement strand
ACCTGAAATCCTTTTTGGGAGCAGGCTGCCAGCGTCAGGGCAGCGAGTCCGCCGAGTACGATTTTTTTCATCGGTTTACGCGTCTTTTTTATTTTGTTTATTGTTTTGTAATCCTTGTATTCACGCTGTTCACAGCCGTTTACCCTCCCACCCCCATCGAGGCGAGGCATCAACGGCCCACCAAGCAGTATTATATTTATTTTACCTTGTCAGGGTTGTTGGCCACAAAGGCCGCCCAGCTGGAAGCCCCTCCCGTCACTCCGCCTTCCGAGCGATGTTCGCCCACGGCCGTTCCAAAGGGACTCGATGCAATGTAGTAGTGACACAGAGCCACCGCCAACCCGTCCGTAGCATCCAGTTCTTTGGGGGTTGTTCCGATGCCGAGAATTTTCTGGAGCAATGCTGCCACCTGCTCTTTGGAGGCGCCGCCTTCGCCCGTAATGGCCTGTTTGACCCGTCGGGGGGAATACTCAAAGACGGGAATATCCCGCACCAGCGCCGCCGTCATGGCCACTCCCTGCGCCCGTCCCAGTTTGAGCATACTTTGCACGTTGTCGCCATAGAAGGGGGCTTCGAGGGCCATTTCGTCGGGTTTGTATTCGGCCACCAGGGCAGAGACCCGCTCGAAGATATGCCGCAGTTTCTGGTAGGGGTTTCGGAACTTTCCGAGCGAGACCACTCCCAGCACCCGACATTTCGGCTCCCCGCCGACAATCTGCAACACCCCGTACCCCAGCACATTGGTACCGGGGTCAATGCCCATGACCGTTTTCCCCTCCATGGGGTCGGTGGTCAGGGCCAGTTCCTGTCGTTCGGCGCGGCTGCGGCGGATAATCATGGCGTATTGAGAGAAATACCCTTATTGGTGGTGAGAAAAGCGAATTCCTCTCCACCCAATAAGTATGGGTCAGGCTTTGTCAGCCGTGAGCGCCGCCAGTTGGCGTTTGAGTTCTTCGATTTGTTTGGCCATTTCCGTCACCTGTTTGCGCATCTCGGGGAGTTGTTTGACGGAGGCCTGTATGCGGTGTCCTTCGAGGCCGGGATATGCCGGGGTTCCAAAGACGGTGATACCCGGTTTCAGGATATTGTTCGGGATACCCGACTGCGAACCAATCTTCACTCCGTCGGCAATGGTGATATGCCCCACTACACCGACCTGACCGCCCATCATCACATGACTTCCGACCTTCGTAGAGCCGGCAATACCGACCTGGGCCGCCATCACCGTGCTTTCGCCAATCACCACATTGTGCGCCACCTGAATCAGGTTGTCGAGTTTCGCCCCCCGACGAATGCGTGTCGAGCCCATCGTAGCCCGGTCGATGGCACAGTTGGAACCGATTTCGACGTCGTCTTCAATCACCACGTTACCGATTTGGGGGACTTTCTGGAACGTTCCTTCTTCGGTAGGAGCAAACCCGAATCCGTCACCGCCGATAACCGTTCCGCCATGCACGGTCACATGATTTCCCAGCACGCAATCCTCGTAGATTTTCACGCCGGGAAAGAGTTTCACGCCCTCTCCGAGCCGCACCCGGTCACCGACGTAGACCTGCGGCCACACCTCCGAGCCGTTTCCCACCACGGCTCCTTCATCAATCACCGCATACTCGCCGATATAGACATCCTCCCCGACCATTGCCGAGGGGTGAATCGAGGCCAGCGGACTGATGCCGCGTTTTTTGGGTTTGTTGGCGACGTAGAGGTCGAGCAGCGAAGCGAAAGCCTTGTACGCATTATCCACCCGCACGAGGGTCAGCCCCGACGGGATGGGGTGTTGGGGCTGGAAGTCACGATTGACAATCGCAATCGTAGCCCCGGTATGATAGAGGTGTTCTTCGTATTTCGGATTGGAGAGGAATACCAGGTCTCCGCTCTTCGCCTCTTCGATTTTCGCCACGGAGCTGACCGCAGCCTGTTTATCTCCTTCGATGGTTCCGCCCAGGAACCCGGCAATGATTTCGGCAGTAAATTGCATGGCGATAACTGTGTGTAAAGGATGATAGATTATTATTTTGTGGCAAGCGAGTCGAGCAGCGTATAGAAAGCGGGGTCTTCACCCGTAATACGTGCCACAACCGCACCCTGCGGGTCGAGCACCAGTTTCGTGGGGAAGGCCTCCACGCCGAACAGCACCGGGATATCATCCCCCTCAGCGCGAACGTTCACCCAGGGCAACTGCAGTTTTTCCACACTCTTTTTCCATACCTCCTCCTTGTCGCCGCAGTCGATGCCGACGATTTCCAATCGGTTGCGATACTGCTCGTAGGCTTTTTTCATATCGGGCATTCCCTTCATGCACCAGCTGCACCACGTTCCCCAAAAGTCCAGCACAATATATTTCCCGCCACCGTAGAGCGAGGAGAGCGTAAAGGATTTCCCGTCCACATCGGTCAGCGTAAAATCGGGTGCCTGCGCCCCTTCGACCACCGCCTCACGAGCTTTTTGTGAAGCATTTGCCCGGTCGGCCAACTCTTTTTGCAGGTCGAGCCACTCTTTGAGGGGGCCCTGTTTGACCCGGTCATCAGTCAGGGCATAGAGGCTGTCGAAACGGGCATTGTTCGGGAAGGTGGTCAGCACAAAAGCCGATACGGCGTCCGAGGGATTCGCTCCGACATATTCGCTCTTGATGCTGTCAATCTGCTCCTGCAGGCGTTTCATTGCGACAAAGATACTGTCCTCGGGCGCCAGCCCCTGAGGCGACATCATGATGGCCGCAAAGTTGAGCAAATCCAGTTGCAGTTGCACTGAATCGTAGGTTTTCTGAAAGTCAAACCACCGCTGCTGGTCGTCCGAGCCCTGCAACGTATAATCAATCCGTTTGCTTTTCGGTTCATACACCGCCTGTACGTAAGGTGTTTCCCCGGGAAGCAGGAAGAGTTCCATATTTTGATGCGGTCCGTCGGCCCGAAAGTTCTGCGGAGCCAGAAAGACCTTGTATACCTGCTGGTTGTCGGGCATGTCAATCGAGAATGTGATTTTGTCACCCTGACGTTCACCGCCGACCATGAAGGTGGTCATATCGCCCCGTTCCCGCACGGTTGCAGGAGAAAAATACGAACAGATTAAGCTGTCATCGGTCATTCCCTGTACTTCAACCGTAAGACGTTTTTGTCCTCCGCCGGCACATGCAACCAGCAGCAGGGGCAAAATCACGAGCGAGGTAAGTTGTTTTTTCATAATGATTCGATTGGAGTTCATTCGGTTTGTCTTCTCTGGGTTAGAATCTCAGACCGAGGTTAATGGACCAGTTTCCGTTTTTAGCGTGATTTTTCCGTTCGTCAGGAATTCTGACGGTCGAGATGTCGTAGCGCACCCCGATATCGAAGAGTCTGGAGAACTGGCAGTTGAGTCCCACGGGAATCGAGAGGTCGAAGGGTTTGCTGGAGCCGAGCAGGTCTTGAGAGGTAACAACGGTTCCGCTCTCATTAATCACATTGACCTCCTTGGATTGTGCTCTCACCAACCAGTTGAACGAGACCCCGGCCTCGATGTTGAGTCCACCGATAAGGTAGAGTTTGGCCAACACCGGAATTTTAATGTAGTTATAAGAATATTTTTCGGGACTGTTTGTCATCTGATATCCTTGGAGCGAGTAGAGCGCTTCGGCCTGGAGTCCGATAAGGTCGTTAATTTTGTATCCTGCCATCAGGCCGAAACTGGCACGCGCACGAGCCTTTGCATAAGTTGTTTTGGTGACGGTACTGATGTTGAGCCCGACACGGGGTCCCCAATAAAATCCTTGGGCCTGAGCCGTTCCGTACATTCCGGCGGCCATTCCGACAGCCACAACCACCATTCGCAGGTATTTAGCAATCTGCATAAGAAGAAGATGTTTGTTTGAGAAGAAACAGGTTTTAACTGTCAAAGATAGTATTAATTCGGGAGTTTGTGTCACCAGGCGTCTAAAAAGTGGATTTCCCCGCCGCAGCCTCAATCTGGAGAGAAGGTCAGACACAACAACATTTTAGCTATTCTGTGCAAAAAGGGAATCGTCAGGTATTTCGAGAGATTGACCTCAAAGTCTGTTTCTTATCCATAATTTGAGAGAATCGTGTTCTTTCTCTGTCAGGGTAAGCTGTTGTCGGATGATATGTATCTACGACGTTTTGTATTGCTCAAGCCACCGTGTCCAACCGCAGGTGCCGCGGGCACTCCGAGAAAGAGTTTGCTCGACGAATAAGCGGAGGCTGTCCTTGTGGAGCAATCCCGCCGGCTTCGACCTGAAGTGTTAGCTCCACACATCCAACTAATTAATATTCGGCAAAAGCGGTTGCGCAGCAACCGTGTCAGGCCGGAGCCATCGGGCTGCGGAGGCCTGCGCTTCTCGCGCGTCCTCCACTGGCTCCGTCCGGGTGCCGCTCGGCGCTCGAACCGACTTGTGTTATTAAATCAAATGCGATTTCGCAGAAATTGTGTCAGGCAGCAGGTTCCGTCGGGTATAGTAACCGACTCTTGTCTGAAAGATTCGGTTTCGTTAGAAACCGTCAGCCCGCAGCCACCCCGGCGAAGGGCTGAAAGAGTGCCCGCGCGGCGTGCTCTCTCTTCCCTTCGCTGGCTGCGGGTACTGCCGGGTACTTCTGCTGATTTGTGTTTACCTCACACTCTGCCGGCAGCGGGGAATACGTTTTGCATTTTCAGATAGGCCCTGTGAAGTAAGGGGTAGAGGCAGCGCGGCACTCGAGCCGACTCGTGTCTGTCTGTAGAGTGCGGCATCGTGAAGACCGGAGCCGGCGGAGGCGGAAAAGCGAACCCGTGCGGGTGAGTTTTTCAGCCCTCCGCATGGGTCGGCTCCGGTCTGACGAGTTGCCTCAGCAACCCGGTGCCGTTTGATACACGAATCGATTTGTGTTTTGCCATAAAGCGTTCTCAGGACGGAACCAGTGGGGGATTGCGCCTTAGCGCAGGCCTCCACCGAGGGTGGTTCCGGCCTGACAAAGGGAGTTTGCTCTGCCTATGTTTGATACCATAGTTGACACCCTTCTCGTGTCCGGGCTTCCTCGCTTGGGGTTTATCTTCTCTGTGCGCTCTCTTCCCTCCGGGAGAGCCTGAGCTGCTCCCTGCGCCTTCCCCCGCTTCCCCTACACGGATACCCCTGCGGATTACTTCCCCTTATCCCGCTCCTTCAATTCCCCGCACACTACTCCTGCACGCAACGAACAGGCAAACCGTATGAACGTGCACTTACGTCTTGTGTGTTGAGAATGGCTAAAGAGAATTCAAGATTATTGGCACTTAATGCTGCAGGTGTTGTTGACCAGCTGTACCCTCCGATACCTACGCTGTTTAACATTCCTGAGGTAGTAAGACGATAGCCTCCTGCCGGATACCAAGTAATGTGATTATATAAGATTCCATTCGTTGCGTAATTATTATTTTTAGATGTAGACTGTACCCCTTGGATATAATATGGTGCATTAGACGTTGAATAATCGTCCCATGTTCGATTGGATGTAATTCGCCAACCATCAGGGCAGGGGTCGTAGATACTTTTCTCCATTTCACCATCGGCCCATAAAGTCGAGTTTTGATATTGAACGCTATTGGTATACCAGTCTTTGAGAGTGCCGCCTGAGATGTATATATAAGACAATGGATGTTTCGTTGCGTAAACTACAGTATGATTATCTGTCAGCATTGACTCGGTAAACATTTCCAACAATAGTCCATTCTCACTTCCTTCAATCAAGGGGTTTCCATTGGAGTCAAATATTGGTATAGTACTTACACCACTATAAGAATCGCTTATTATCGTGCTGCCGTCGGCGCCCGGAAATCCGTCCTTGCGGCCCCTAAACCACTACCCCCGTATCTGACCGTCCCCGCAAATAACGTATTTGTAGCTGGTCAACTCGCGTAAGGCCATCGGGCCCCGTGCATGCAACTTCTGGGTGCTGATGCCGATTTCTGCCCCTAACCCGAATTGAGCTCCGTCGGTAAAGGCTGTCGAAACATTGCAATAAACACATGCAGCATCCACGCAACGAGTAAAGAGTTCACAAGCCGCCGAGTCCTCGCTCACTATGGCCTCACTGTGTTTGGAACTGTAACGGGCAATATGCTCGATAGCTTCCTCCAGGGAACCGACCGTGCGAATGGCCATCTTATAGTCCAGAAATTCCGTACCGTATGAGTCCGGCGTAGCTTCGCGCAGCAAAGGACGGGGGTAGTGACTCTGTAGCGCCTCCCAGGCCTCACGGTCGGCATAAAGGATGACATTGCTGTCGGCCAGCATGTTGCAGATTATCGGCAGGTCGGATAAACGTTCGCGGTGAATCAGCAGACAGTCCAACGCATTGCAGACACTAACCCGCCGTGTTTTGGCGTTATTAACGATAAGGGCTCCTTTGACCTTGTCACCGGCCCGGTCGAAGTAGGTGTGGCAGATGCCGGCTCCGGTTTCAATGACCGGTACACGGGCATTGTCGCGGACGTAACGGATAAGGCGTTGGCTGCCGCGCGGAATCACCAGGTCGATGTAGCCCACGGCTCCCAGCATTTCGGTTGTCGCGGCATGGTCGGCCGGCAGCAGTTGTACGGTATTGGGGTCTATGTTGTGGGCGCTTAGGGTGTCGCGAATGAGTGCCACAATAGCCTGATTAGAGCAGAGTGCATCGGTTCCCCCCTTGAGAATGACGGCATTACCCGACTTGAAACAAAGGGCAAAACAGTCAAAGCCCACATTGGGACGGGCTTCGTAGATAATTCCGATGACGCCGAACGGCACGGAAACTTTTGTAATGGTCATGCCATTGGGTCGGGTGGTCTGGTCGAGAGTCAGCCCGAGCGGAGAGGGCAGCGATGCCACATTCCGCATATCGTGAGCAATGCCCGCAAGACGTTCTTCGGTCAGTTTGAGTCGGTCGTAACGGGGGTCGTCGGGAGCCATGCGGGTGAGGTCCTGAGCATTGGCCTCGAGTAGCGAAGCGCTCTGTTCGAGGATACGGTCGGCCACGGCATTCAGGACGCGTTGGATGGCGGAGGATTCGAGCTGGGCCAACTGTTTGGCGGCAGTCTGAGCCTGTTCAAAAAGGGCGGTGCAGTTTTCCATATCGGGAGAGTAAAAAGAGCAGAACAAAGCAATTTTCCACTTATAAAACAAAGATACGTAATTTTCAAGAGAGCATCGTCCGAAGAGGGGTATTGTCCAAGCGGGAAGAGTAAGCAGGGCTTATTTCCGGGGAATAACGAAAAACTGCAAAAAAGATTTTAACTTTGTAAAGTATCGTGCGTCAAAGTATTAAAGCCATAAAAGAGGTTGGCAGAAGTACAGACGCTGACACCCAAACGCCACAGAATTATGAAAAGAATCCTTATCATGATGATGTTTGCGGGCCTGACGGTGGGAGCTGTTGCCCAGCAGACACGATATGTCGACGATTTGTATCAGGGTTCGACGCGCAAGAGCAAGGCCGCTGCGCAGGCCAAAGAAGAGGCCGCGCAAGCGACAGTCACACGGCAGACGACCACGACAACCACTACCCGTAGCGTTACGCAAACGCAGAGCGCGACCGGCAGTCAGATGCCCGTGACCTGGACTCCGACACGTGGAGCGGCAGAAGCATCAACAGCAGGAACGACTGCCCAGAGCGATAATGAAGAGTTGGTGACCAGTTACGACGCAGCGCTTGAACGTCGTCTGGAGGCCTATAAAAATTATCGCGAGATGGACGACAGCTATTGGACTCTGATGGAGAGTTACCATAAGATGTTGAGCCGCAAGTATGACCCTGAGTTGTATAACGTGATAACGTTTGGAAACGAGATGTGGGTTGAGCCGCGCTATATCTCGGCCATGTTCGATGGCAGTGACCCGGCGGCAGGCGTACAAAACATGGAGTTGTTCCCGGCAGCAGCCAAAGAGACGGAATCCCATGTGACCATCAACCTGACCCTGGCACCGTCATGGTATTGGGATGACCCGTGGGACTACTGGTGGTACAACCGTTGGCGGTACGGCTGGTATGGCGGATATTACGGCTGGGGGCCCTATTGGGGTTGGTCGTGGGGATGGCATGGCGGCTGGTATGCCGGCTGGGGACCCGGATGGTGGGGCGGATGGTATCCGGGGTGGGGACCCGGTTGGGGTCCTGTCTATCCGCCGATTTGGGGTGGCCCCTATTACAATCCGCGTCCCGTTATCTGGGGTAACAGCCGTCCCGGCTGGGGGCCTGCTCTGGGGTATCGGCCCGGAGCCCCCGGGGGAAGTACCGGGAGACCTACCTATACGGGAGGTTTCCGTCGGAATGAAAACGGGACCGGTGTAGCGATAAACAATGGCGGAACGACTGTCAATCGCCGTCCGGGAGCAGGGATTCGCCCCGGCAGTACCGGCAATCAGTATAATCCGGGAGCTTCGACCCGCCCGACCATAACCGGAGGGACGACAGGTACCGCCACCCGTCCGAGCGTAGACCGTTCGTATCGCCGGCAGACCACGACGACGCCCCAACGACAGACCACCACACGGACCGAAGCACCGCGACGGACCACGACACCCTCCTATTCGGCACCGAGCAGCATAGGAGGCGGTTTTGGCGGCGGAGGCTCGGTGGGCGGACGTGGCAGTGCTGGCGGGGGCGGAGGTTTCCGGCGGTAAGGACTGCACAGGAGGGGAATAAGGCAGGCGCGTTTTGCTCCGCAGCGAACAAACGCGTCTCCCCTTACGTCACATAAGAATTATCTGAGTTTAATGATACCTTACGATGACTACAATCATGAAAAATAATCTGATACGAACCACTTTGCTGGCTGCGGCAGGACTTTTGCTTCTGCCCCCGCAACGAACCGCAGCGCAAGGTTCGGAAGAGTTGCTGATGTTTTCGCGCCAAAATTTCGGAATCTCCAGTGCCCGTTCGGCGGGGATGGGAGGTGCCTTCACCTCGCTGGGTGCCGATGCCGCCACCATGAGCATTAATCCGGCCGGGATGGCCATGTACGGACGCGGGGAAGTGAGCATCAGCCCCGGGCTCCGCATTACAGCCCATAGGGCTGATTACAGCGGAATGGGCGGAAACGTCTCTAATAACCTGGGAAATACACGCGCCAACGTGGGGAGTTTCTCGATGGTGTATGCGGGTGACAATTTTGCCGTGGGCTTCGGGATGAACCGACTGGGCGACTACAACAGCCGCAGTCGCGCAATTGGATACGGCGAACAGTTCTCCATCGGCGATATGTTCGTCGAACAGCTCTATGGAGCTTCGCCTGCGTCGCTCAGCGCTCCAAGTGGGGATATTTATCAGGCTTTCTTCAACTATCCGCCGGCCATGTGGGGTGCCATTATGGGTTACCAGACCGCACTGCTCGACCCGGTTGTCGGCAGCAATCCCCAAACCTACACCATGAGCAACATGATTCAGCAGGGAACCCTGCTCTATCCCGAATGGTATCGGCGGACTACGGGAGCCAACAACGAATATACCCTCAGCGCGGGATATAACGTGCAGGACGTGTTGTACGTGGGCGCCACACTCGGCATTCAGGACATCTACTACAACCGATACGACACCTATTCCGAAGTGACCTCGGCCAATAACGTGGGGCTGCACAGTTTATACTACGGCCAGAACCTGCGGATGAACGGAACCGGGGTGAACGTGAAGGTGGGTGCTACGGTACGACCGCTGCCCTGGCTGCGAATAGGGGTGGCCTATCACTCGCCGACTTGGATGAACATGGGCGAAGAGTACGATGCCAACATGACCACCTATTATACCCATGCGCTCAACGGATATACCTATGGGTACAGCGATACGCCCATCCTGCGCAACGAGTACAACATGCGGAGTCCGTCGCGGCTGCTGGCGGGTATCTCGGCCACGATAGGCTCGTTCGGTATCGTCAGTGTGGACTATGAACGCACTTGGTATCAATACATGAAGTACACCTCGGACGGCTATGCCGACGTGAATGCCTATATTCGTGATACCTATACCCCGACGGATGTGATACGTGCCGGGGTGGAATTCCAGCCGATACGGTCGCTTTTCCTGCGGGCCGGATATGGATACAGTACCTCCCCGTACCAAGGAGCCGATTTCCGCAAGTATGGCGAATATCAACAATGGTCCGGCGGGATTGGCTATCGCAACAGACTGGTGAGCATAGACCTGGCCTACGTCTACGGAACCACCAAACAGATGCCCTTCAAACCGTATGATTATACGGCCGATGACGGTTATCGGGTGACCACGGATGGAACTGTTTATACGACGGACAAAAATCACAACGTGATTCTCTCCGTGGCATTCCGCCTGTAAGGCCACATTGCACCGTCAAAAAAACTTTCCGACCTCTTTTGCCCCCAGCTCTTTCCATTCATTTACGACTTCTAAACCAAACAATATGAAAAAAATCGTGTGGTCCTGCGTCATTGTCCTCTGTGTACTGAGCCTCGCGGCACTGGCGCAAAACAGAAATGCCCGTCGCGTTCAACCGGTGGGTTCGTGCCCGGCGGCCGTATGTGCCGATTCGTGCCGCTGTGCATGCCCGGCCGACTCGCTACGTTGCCCGATGCGTCCCTGCCCCAAAGATTCGACCTGCATGAAACCCTGTGCAAAACGGGCTCAGGGGTGCTGTGGCAAGGCTGATGTATGCCCCAGGGCACAAAAAGCAGAAGGCTGTCTCAAATGCCCTTCCTGCCCGAAAAGCGATACGACCGCCTGCTGTATGGAAATGAACGGCGCACAGTGTAAAACGGAATGTTTGTGTCCTGCGGCAAAAGGGGATACGACGGTTTGTGCTCAGCCCCGCCATCGCCGTGGACCGCGCGGTGCACACCGAGGACGGTAACGAAACGTTATCACGCTTTCCTCCCTCAGCTTCGGGGGAGCGGCATTCGGGCCGAAACGGTTTTTTCACAAACCGATTTCGGCCCGAATGCCGTTTGGCCGTTGCGGACGGAATACCTATCTTTGCCTCCTGTAAATACTTGTAAACTCATGGCTAAAGAGCTCAAAGACCTCACCTCGCGCGAGGACGATTACAGCAAATGGTACAATGACCTGGTTGTCAAAGCCGGGCTGGCCGAAAACTCCGCCGTCCGCGGATGTATGGTTATCAAACCCTATGGCTACGCCATCTGGGAAAAAATGCACGATGCCCTCGACAAAATGTTCAAAGATACGGGCCACGTGAATGCCTACTTCCCGCTGTTTATCCCGAAATCGTTCTTCTCCAAGGAGGCGCACCATGTCGAAGGCTTTGCCAAAGAGTGCGCTGTGGTGACTCACTACCGCCTCAAAAACGACCCCGACGGCCGAGGCGTTATCGTAGACCCCGATGCCAAACTCGAAGAGGAACTGATTGTCCGTCCGACCTCCGAAACCATCATCTGGAACACCTATAAAAATTGGATTCAGTCCTACCGCGACCTCCCCATTCTGTGCAACCAGTGGGCCAATGTGGTACGTTGGGAGATGCGTACGCGTCTGTTCCTTCGCACGGCCGAGTTCCTGTGGCAGGAGGGGCATACGGCTCACGCCACCAAAGAGGAGGCCATCGAAGAGGCTAAAAAGATGATTGGTGTCTACCGTGATTTTGCCGAACAGTGGCTGGCTCTGCCGGTGATTGTAGGCCACAAGAGCGACAGCGAGCGTTTTGCGGGTGCCGATGATACGCTGACCATCGAAGCCCTGATGCAGGACGGTAAAGCTCTCCAAAGCGGTACATCGCACTTCCTGGGGCAGAACTTTGCCAAGGCATTCGATGTGCAGTTTACCAACAAGGAGGGGCAACTCGACTATGTATGGGCCACTTCGTGGGGTGTTTCGACCCGTCTGATGGGGGCTCTTATCATGGCACACTCGGACAATAACGGGCTGGTATTGCCTCCGAAACTGGCTCCGATACAAGTTGTAATGGTTCCTATTTACAAAGGCGAAGAGGAACTCAAAACCATCGTAGCGCGAATGGAAGAGATTGCCGCCGAACTCAAGGCCAAAGGTATTTCGGTGAAAATCGACGACCGTGACAATGTGCGCAGCGGGTTCAAGTTTGCCGAATATGAGCTGAAGGGGGTTCCGGTACGTCTGGCCATTGGGCCCCGCGACCTGACCAACGGTACGGTCGAGCTGGCTCGTCGGGATACGCTGACCAAGGAAAATGTACCGGCGGAAGGTATTGCCGACCGCATCGAAAAACTCCTCGAAGAGATTCAGCAGAACATCTATAACAAGGCCCTTAAGTTCCGCGACTCGATGATTACGAAGGTCGACACCTACGATGAGTTCAAACGGGTACTGGAAGAGAAGGGGGGCTTTATTTTGGCCCACTGGGACGGGACTCCGGAGACGGAAGAGCAAATCAAGAACGAGACGAAGGCCACGATACGCTGTATCCCCGTGGATGCTCCGGCCGAAGAGGGCAAGTGTATGATTTCGGGTAAGCCGTCGCATCGCCGGGTGTTGTTTGCGAAGGCCTACTAAGGCGTGTTTTTTTGAAGAATCATGTGCAGGGCAGTGCCGTTGGGTGCTGCCCTGCGTGTATTAGGAGGAGTTTGGGATATGGGGCCGCAAGGACGCTTTTCCGGGTGCCGACGGCAGCACGATAGGGTCTACTGTCAAGACGATTCCAATATATGATGCAATAGATAATGAATTAATGGAGGGGAGTAAGAATGGGCTGCAATTAATCACATTTTCTGAGGATATGATGAGTGGATATACCAATACTTTAAGTTACACTGTGAAATACCCTTTAATATTTATTGGCAACCCAAACCAACCGCGCGATTGGTATACCGATAATGAGATTTACCAAAATAACACCTTATGGGCTGACACCAAAACAAAATATGACCCATGTCCAAAAGGGTGGAAAGTGCCTCAAGACGGGACATGGAATGACATCTCATCTACAACACTAACGTTCTATATTCAAGGGGCCCCGTTTTCCAATACTTCATTTCAATATCATCTTACGAATGGACTGCTTTATAAGCAGGTTACATGGTACCCTGCCTGTGGGTATCGTACTGCCAATTCAGGAAATTTAACATTCCCAGGCAATAGTGGAAATCACTATTCATCCACTGCAAAAGGGGTTAATGCCACATTATTAAACCTTGTTTTCCAACCTGAAACCATTCGGCCTAATTATAACAACTCTCGGACTTACGCAAATCCTGTTCGTTGCATTCAGGAGTAGCGTGAGGGAGGAATCGAAGGAGTGGGATAAGGGGGGGAGTCATCCGCAGGGGTATCCGTATAGGGGAAAAGGGGAAAGGCGCAGGGAGCAGCTCAGCCTCTCCCGGAGGGAAGAGAGCGCAAAGAGCAGATAAACCCCAAGCGAGGAAGACCTGACACGAGGGCAATGCCGTATGCTATAACTGAAAACAAATATTCCCTCCTATCCCCTCGGGTTGCTGAGGCAACCCGTCAGCCCGGAGCCGCCCGGATGCGGAGGGCTGAAAACTCACCCGTTCGGGCTCGCTTTTCCGCCCCCGCCGGCTCCAGTCTTCACGAAGTCGCACTCTACTGACAGACACGAGTCGGTTCGAGTGCCCAGCAGCACCATTTCTACCAACACCGTTGCAGCAGACAACCGAGCATAAAATTATCCAACCTGTTCGACCTCACCGAGTTCCACAAACCACAGATAGCCCTCTACTTCAGTATAACCCATCGAACGCAGTAAATTCATATACTCTTGTACCTGAGTCTGGTAGCCTGCACGACGGAATGCCCCGAACTTATAATCGACCACCACGGCACGGTGATTCCCGTCGGTCATTACCCGGTCCGGACGACGCAAATGTCCTCCTTCGGTAATAATGTCGCGTTCGCTGTGGATAACTTTCCATTCGGGAGAGAACCATCTCGCCACCTCAGGATTGGAGAGTGCCGCAGCAGCCCGTTCGCGGAGCATGGCAGCCTCATCGGCTGAGGTCAGTTCACCGCTGACCTGCATCCGCTCAATGGCCGAATCCAGCGCCTCAGGGGACTCCAGAAGCTCGAACAGGCGGTGCATCAGCACCCCGTATCGACGCGGAGAGACAGCCGCACGGTCCTCACCGAAGTATCGGTCTGAGGCCCAATGTACCCGCAGGCGTTGGGTCGCATTACGGGACGAGAAGTGCGTCATCACCTGTTGGTTCACCTTCGTTTCGGACACGTCAGATTTCGATGCTGCAGTGTGCTTTGTCCCGTAAACGTAACAGGCGGCTTCGCTCCCGTCGGGCAAGGTGTACGGATGTTCCTGTACCTCCTCCAGGGTGGGCACGACCGCGTCAATCAGCGTAGAGACAAGATGTCCGTTCTTCCCGACGGGTTCGTACATCACGTAGAGTTCCTGCTCGGCGCGCGTCAGAGCCACATACAGCAGGTTCAGGTTGTCCACATGGGCATAGACGCTCTCACGATAGTAGTCGGCGGCAAAATGGGATTGTGCCATCGCTTTCTTGTAGGAGACAGGCACGGTTCCCAACTCCGCAAAACGACCGGCCGTTTCATCCGCAGCCTCAACCCAGAGGGTTGTCCCTCCTCTGTTCGTTTGGGGGAGCAGGTCCCAACTGCAGTAGGGAATCATCACACACGGAAATTCCAACCCTTTGGCCTTGTGAATGGTCATGATGGTAATAGCATCCTGTTCCGAGGGAAGGTAGACCGTTTTTTTACGGCCTTTGTCGGCCCACCACTCCAGCAGCAGCGGGATATCCGATACGGGCTGTTTGCTATAGGAGAGGACGGCCTGATAGAGCGCCTGGAGGTAGGAGACAGCCTCCGAGCGCTCTCCCAACTTGTAGTGTTCAAGGATGGCCTCAAAGCTCTCCACGAGCGACAGGCAGAGCAGTCCCGCGATAAAGTCGCGTTCATCATCGGCCAGCGGCGTTCCGTAGGGTAGTCCGCGGAACGTATTGTACTGTGCCCGAGCAATGGTATCCTCGGGCGCATCGGCCAGCGTATAGACCGCCATGACGAACTCCACCACCGGAGAACCGCTCAGCAGCAGGGCCTCCTGGCTCACAATGGGGTATCCGGCTTCCAGCAGGGTATCTGCGGCCGTGCGGGCTTCGCCGTTCGAACGCACCAGTACGGCGATGTCACGCAGGGTGTAACCGCGAGTCAGCATATCCCGCACACGTTCGACCAGAATTGCCGCCGTCTGCTCCCGATACGCAGGAACCACCTCCACATACCCCTTGGGTTCCTGTTTCATTTTCGCAGGAGCCACCTTCTGTTCGAATCCCCGATAGGACTCCCGCAGAATGTCGGCCCACGACCGCAAGGCCGGAGGAGCCGCCTCCAAAAAAGCGGTCAGGTCATCGGCATCGCGTTCTACCACCCCGCGCATCAGCCGATTGTTGAAATCGATGATATGGCGTTCGCTGCGCCAGTTGGTATCCATCGGGGCGGTGTCGGCCAGCGCCTCGGCAAAATGGGCTTCGGCTTCACTCCCCAGAATACGCCAGTTGCCGCCGCGCCAACGATAGATGGACTGCTTCACGTCACCAATCAACATCACGGGCTCCCCGTCGTTTTCAGCCAGCGCATTGTCCAGCAGCGGCACAAAATTCTGCCACTGGTTCTCCGAGGTGTCCTGAAACTCGTCAATCATATATCGCGCATAGGCATTCCCCACCTTTTCATAAATAAACGGCGCATCGTTACCCGTCACCAAACGGTGAATCAGGGCGGCCGTTTCGTGAATCATCACCCGGTTCTGTTCGGCAGCCACGGCCCGTACCTCTTCCCCCAGGGCCGACAACAACAAACTCCGCCCCAACTTCTCCCGCACCAGGTCCCGCGAGGTATAATCCATCCACAACGCATCCACCCCCTCGCGAATCGCCTCCAAACAGGGCATCAATTCCCGCTCCAGACCCTGAATACGCTCCTTCAGCGGTGATGTCTTGTTGCACCACTCCCCGACACTCTCCGTGCTGCGGGCAAAATAGCTGTTGTAGGGCAACGGTTCGTCGCTCTCCGCCAGACGAGACAGGTAGACTGCAAAACTGTTTTTCCCCTGCTTGAAATCGGTCGGGTCCAATCCAGCCCTTGTGATGATTTCGAGGGCCTGTTTGGCACGCTCTTTCACCTGTCCAAATCGGAGATTCAACTCGTGTGCAATTTCGCAATACGTATTCCACACCTGCTCCGCACTCTGTTGGTTCGGTACGTAACTCTCCTTGAACAGCTCCTCGCCGATGCGAATCATGTCCGGCCGGATATCCCATCCCTTTCCGTCGAGGCTCCGTTCATCGAGGAGTCGGTCCACAGCCCCCCTGAGGGTCGCATCGGAGGCTGTCCGCTCCAACAGGCGGTCCACGGCAGCCGTCAGCACCCAATCCCGGTCAATCTCCACCGTATAGTCCAACTCCAATCCCAGTTCCCGGAAAAAAGCGCGTGCCACCCGCTGAAAAAACTTGTCGATGGTCGAAACAGCGAAACGGGAGTAATCGTGCAGAATCAGCGTTCGCGCCTCTGCCGCATTCCGTACAATACGGCTTCTGGACAATCCCGTTTCACGCATCAGGTCATTGAGATAGGTGATGTTATCCCCTTCGGGCGGAGCCGTTTCAGGAGCTTCGGCAAGCGCGTGGAGGCTGTCCACGATACGCCGTTTCATCTGTTCGGTAGCCTTGTTGGTAAAGGTCACGGCGAGTGTTGCCCGATACAGCAGCGGATTTTGGACAACGCCTTTGATATATTCGTAGGCGAGTCTGTATGTTTTTCCGGAGCCGGCGGATGCTTTCAGGATTTTGACGTGTCCCATAAGGGTAGGATTGATTGAGTTCAAAGATAGCGAAAAGGCATCTTTTTCGGATTACGGTGGGGACAGGGCTTGATTTAGGGGCCGCAAGGACGGTTTCCCGGGCGCCGACGGCAGCACGATAGGCGGGACATTAGAGACTATTCCGATATATGAGGCGAACGGGAATACCTTGACCGAGGGGAATACAGGAGTAAGATTAGTACCGATTACAACGGGCGGGGTACTGAGTGAGAATACCTCGCAGGTCTATGCCATAAAGAACCCGCTGGCATTTATTTATAACATAGTAAGTCCTTGGGATTGGTATACCAATACAGGTACCCACAATGATGTGTTGTGGGGAGATGGTAATGTAAAAAGCGAGTATGACCCATGTCCGCATGGATGGAGAGTGCCAACAAATTCGGAACTCACTTATGGAGACTTTTCTACCTTTACCATGACGGCATCGGGTTCCGGTACGAATGTAGCGAACGGGAGAACATACAACAATATAGCATGGTTTCCTGCGGCTGGGTATCGCTACGGCGTTAGTGGAGTTTTGAACGTCGTTGGCAACAGCGGCTACTATTGGTCTGCGTCAGTGAGTGACACGTATGCCAAGTACTTGCGCATCTTTATGAGCAATGTCTACCCCAACTACACCAGCAACCGGGCTTACAGCTTTTCGGTTCGATGTGTGCAGGAGTAGCGAGAGGGGGAATCGAAGGAGCGGAATAAGGGGGGAGTAATCCGCAGAGGGTATCCGTGTAGGGGAAGAGGGGGAAGGCGCAGGGAGCTGCTCAGCCTCTCCCGGAGGGAAGAGAGCGCAAAGAGCAGATAAACCCCAAGCAAGGAAGACCTAACCCGAGCAGTACCGGACCGGAGCCAGTGGAGTTTAGGGTAGAGGCTGCTCGGCTCGAGTGCCGAGCGGCACCATTCCATACATACCGCACAAACAAAAAAGGTGTAATTTTGTACCATGCGAAAAGCGATTACCCGACTGGCCGACTTTTTCTATGTCAAGCCCCTGAGACACTGGATTCCGCAGGAGACCTTTCGATACGCCTTTGTCGGAGGGCTGAACATGGGGTTGAACGTGGTGTTCTATTGGTTCTGCTACAACTTTATCCTCCGACAACAGGATACCGATTTCGGAATTGTAGTGATTTCGGCTCCGATTTTGGCCTTTCTGATGACCTTTGTAGTGACCTTTTTCACGGGGTTTTACCTGGCACGAAATGTCGCTTTCGGGCACTCGCAGGTTCATGGCGGCAAACAGCTCTTTCGGTATGCCCAGGTAGTGGCCGTGAATATCGCCATTAACTATTTCGGGCTGAAACTCCTAATCGAAGTATTGCATATTTATCCGTCGATTGCCAATGTGCTGATTCAGATTGTGACCGTGACGTTCAGCTACGTGGCTCAACGGTTCTACACGTTTCGCACCCACCGCACAACCCGTTAGAGCGAACTCTTGAGTTTGTCGAGACCGGCCCGCTGGAGCGGGCTGGCGGCAAAGAGGGCGTCGAATACTTCGGGTGTCAGGGTACGCCAATCTTCCACGGTAAGATTCATCCGTTCGGGCTTGGCGTCAAGGCCGGCTTCAGGCGGTAATAACGGGCTTTGGGAGAGGCGGTTGTAGGGACAGACCTCCATGCAGCGGTCACAACCAAAGATACGTCCCTGCAACGACGGACGAAAGCACGCCTCGACCGCTTCCCGGCGTTCGATAGTTTGATAGGAGAGGCAGCGGCGGGCATCGACCATGCGAGGTGCTGCAATAGCTTGTGTGGGACATGCCTCCATACACCGTTGGCACCCTCCGCAACGCTCCTCAACGCGCGCAGGCAGCGGCCATCCCTTCCCAAACGGAATATCCAGCAACAACAGCCCAATCAGCGTAAAGCTCCCCAATCGGGGATGAATCAGCATGGCGCTTCGGCCAATCCACCCGAGCCCGGCGCGGACAGCCCAGGCACGTTCGAAGGCGGGTGCGCTGTCCACGACAGCTCGCCCGCCGCTCCCCGCATAACCGTCATATTGACGGATAGCCTCCAAAAGACGATGCAGGTTTCGTTTGAGAATCGGGTGGTAGTCGTCGCTCCAGGCAAAACGGGCGATACGGGGGACACCGTCGGGTTGGCAGACGTCGGGCGGCCGACGGTAGGTGGTAAGGGTAACCACCACGCTTTGGACCGCGGGGAAGAGCCGTCGCAGGTCGTGGCGGTAGTCGGCCGACCGTTCGAGATAGGCCATGTCAGCCCCGTAGCCTTGGGCGAGCCATTGGGCAAAGCGTTCCCGTTCCTCGTCGAGCAGGGCAAAAGGGACGGTGCCTGCGGCTGAGAAGCCGCAGGCACCATAGGCTTGTTCGACGATGTCAGGGAGGGTAAGCATCCATCAGGAAATAGGGAGCAATTCGAACCGAGAGAGGCAATCACACGGGGCTGTCCATACCAAAGAGCGCCACAGGCTACTGCACCGGTTCAAAATAGGGTTTCATTTCGCTCTGGAAACGGTCGAGTTTGAAGCCGCTCCACTTCCGCACAATTTTTTTCTCGGTCGGTTCGACCAGTACGAACGTGGGATAGAGCCCGATGCCGTAGGGTACGGCTGCTCCTTCGGAGAGCAGTTTGCCATCCGAGAGGTTGGGCCATGCGAAAGGTTTTCGGTAGCGGTACATCTCCATCCAGCCGTCGTGGTTGTCGCTGAGCATGACGCCGACAACAGAGAGGCTGTCGGCATAGGTTTCGGCGTATTTGGCCACTTCGGGGAACGAGGCGTGGCAGCGCGGGCAGTTCGAGGTCCAGAAAAGCACCAGCAGATACTTTCCGTCAACGCCGGCATAGTCCGCGAGGTAGGAGTAGTTGCCATCGGTGTCGTGGAGTTCGACGTCGTAGAGCGGGTCGCCCACTTGCACCGGGGTATCCTGTGCGGCCGCAGGGCGGGGCATCAGCAGATACAAGGCCCCGATAAGCGGCAGAAGAATGCGTTTCACCATTTTTTATCGATTTAGAGGTTCTTCGGATGATTGTTTTTCAAGATACGGAGCGACAAGTCGGCTTTGGAAATCACCCTCGCCGGGATACCAGCGTTCGACAATCGTACCCTGCGGGTCTATCAGGATGTAGGTGGGCATCACATCCGTGCGGTACAGCACCCCGGCTCCGGCATAGGTTCCCATTCCGTCCGACATATGTACCCACGGCAGGTTCCGCTGTGCCACGACGTTTTTCCACAATGCGGGATTGACATCGAGGTTGATACCGATAATTTCCAGACGATTCCGATAGCGGTCGTACAGCTCTTTCATCTTCGGGAAAGCGACATAACAGCCTCCGCATCCTACGCCCCAAAAATCCAGCAACACATATTTGCCTTTACCGACCCAGTCCGACAGCCGGCAGGCCGCACCGGTCGTATCCGTTCCGGCAAAATCGGCATACGGTTCTCCGACCTGCGGTACATGGGGCGGGTTGAGAGCCACGGCGATGGCGCGTCCCTCCAACCGATTCCGGTTTTCAGGCGTGAGACGGTCGTAAATCCACTGCAAACGTTCATGCGGCACAGCTCCCACACGGACATAAAAGGTCAAGTCGTCCAACATGGCGCGGGAGTTCGGATATTTCGCATAGAGCGGCCACAGCCGTTCGACCTGAACACGCCACACCGAATCGCGATATTTCCAATACCCCTCCTTCGTGCTGGTCAGGGCATCTAGGTCGGACATGTCCACGGTCTGGAGTTCCGCTTCCAAAGCCTGTTCGGGTTCATTGCTGACCACAGTCCATTCGCCGTCGGCTTCGCCCGTGATACGCAGGCGGGTCGTGTCCGAAACCCAAAGTGTATTGCAACCTCGTCCGTTTGAGGCCCGTACCGACATCATCACCATTTCGCCGGCAGGCAGCGTTCCTGCAAACGAAAAACGACCGTTCCGAATCGTATCCGTATGAAACCTGCGGCCGGTATTCCCCCAGTATCGCGCCATATACACAGTCACTGTATCTTTTTCGGCAACCCCCTGAATCGTTCCTTCGAC
>NBJMC04203__coassemble_527_pt1 | contig 21465 bp, 17 predicted proteins | sample NBJMC04203__metabat2_high_PE_019 | metagenome-assembled genome bin NBJMC04203 | reverse complement strand
CACACCATTCACACATAAAACCACCGCCTCGAAAGAGAGATAAACAGGAGACTACTTATATTCGTTCCAAGCCTTGATTTTCAAATCTTCACGCCCCTTGCGACAGAAGGCCACGATAAAGTCATTGGCCAACCGAGCATTGGTAATCAGCGGGATATTGAAGTCAATGGCCGAACGACGAATCGTGTAGTCGTTGTTGAGTTCGTCCTTGGTAAAGTTCTTCGGGATATTGACCACGAAATCAATTTTACGTTCCTTGATGAAGTCCAACACATTGGGCAGCCCGCTTACGGTCGGGTCCTGGTCGGGCCAACCGACAACCGAGGCCTGTACGCCATTGTCGGCCAGGAAACTTGCCGTTCCCTTCGTGGCATAAATCGTATAGCCCTTGGCCTGCAACGCTTTGGCTGCTTCCAGCGTCAGGGCTTTGGAACGCCCGTCACCCGTCGAGAGCAGTACGCTGCTCTTCGGTATCGAGTACCCCACCGAAAGCATCGACTTCAGAATTGCCTCATAGTAGTCTTCCCCGATACAGCCCACTTCGCCGGTCGAGGCCATTTCGACCCCGAGCACCGGGTCAGCCTTTTGCAGACGGCTGAACGAGAACTGCGGAGCCTTGATACCCACATAGTCGAGTTCGAAAGCCGACTTGTGGGGCACGTTCGGGTCGAGCCCCAGCATCACGCGGGTGGCAATGTCAATGAAATTGACCTTGAGCACCTTCGAGACAAAGGGGAACGAGCGCGAGGCCCGCAGGTTACATTCAATAACCTTGATATCGTTGTTCTTGGCCAGCAGCTGCATATTGAACGGTCCGCTGATTTCGAGCGCCTTGGCAATCTGGCGGGCAATCTTTTTGATGCGGCGCACCGTTTCGATATAGAGTTTCTGAGCCGGGAAGACAATCGTGGCGTCACCCGAGTGAACACCGGCAAATTCGACGTGTTCCGAGATGGCGTAAATCAACACCTCGCCATCCTTGGCCACCGCATCGATTTCGATTTCCTTGGCGTTGTTCACAAACTCGGTAACCACCACCGGGTACTGTTTCGAAACATTGGTTGCCAGCGTCAGGTAGTGTTCGAGCTCCTCCTTGTTCGAAACGACGTTCATGGCAGCCCCCGAAAGTACATACGAAGGACGTATCAGCAGCGGGAAACCCACCTCGTCGGCAAAGTGATAGATTTCGTCCATCGAAGTCAGCTCCTTCCAACGCGGCTGGTCAATGCCCAGTTCGTCGCACATTTCGCTGAACTTGTGACGGTCCTCAGCCCGGTCGATGTTCACGGCCGAGGTTCCAAGAATCGGCACATTCTCCTGATAGAGACGCATGGCCAGGTTGTTCGGAATCTGCCCCCCTACCGAGACAATCACCCCGCGCGGAGATTCGAGGTCGGTCACGTCGAGCACCCGTTCCAGCGTCAACTCGTCAAAGTAGAGACGGTCACACATGTCGTAGTCCGTCGAGACCGTTTCGGGGTTGTAGTTAATCATAATCGACCGCAACCCGTTTTCACGGATGGTGTTGATGGCGCTCACCGAACACCAGTCAAATTCCACCGACGACCCGATACGGTACGCCCCCGAGCCCAACACAATCACCGAGCGGTTGTCGTTGTCGAACGTAACGTCGTGGCTCGTACCGTTGTAGGTCAGGTAGAGGTAGTTGGTCTGCGCAGGATATTCGGCCGCAAGGGTGTCGATTTGTTTCACCACCGGCACTATACCGCGTTGCTTACGCCAGGCACGCACCTGCAAGAGTCCCTCTTCCATTTTGAGGTCTTCGCTGTGGAGCACCGTGCGAGCAATCTGGAAGTCCGAGAACCCTTTGCGTTTGGCCTCCCACAACATACGGTCGGGCATCTCCTCGATGCGGTGGTAGGCCCCCATTTCACCCTCCAGCGCGATAATGCCTTCGAGTTTGCGCAGGAACCAGTTGTCAATCTTGGTCAGTTCATGGATACGTTCGACGCTGTACCCATGTTTGAAGGCCTGTGCAATGACGAAGATACGTTTATCGGTCGGTTTTTGGAGTTCGTGGTCGATGTCTTCGACCGCCATCTCCTTGTTGGCCACAAAACCGTGCATCCCCTGCCCAATCATACGCAACCCCTTCTGAATAGCCTCTTCGAAGTTGCGTCCGATGGCCATCACCTCGCCCACCGATTTCATCGACGAGCCGAGTTCTCGGCTTACCCCCTTGAACTTGCTGAGGTCCCAGCGGGGGATTTTGCAGACGATATAGTCCAGTGCCGGCTCAAAGCAGGCCGTTGTGGATTTCGTAACGGAGTTTTTCAGTTCATGGAGTCCGTAGCCCAGCCCCAGTTTCGCCGCCACAAAGGCCAGCGGATACCCTGTCGCCTTCGAGGCCAGAGCCGATGAGCGCGACAGACGGGCATTCACCTCAATCACCCGATAATCTTCCGAATTGGGGTCGAGGGCATACTGCACGTTACATTCGCCGACAATCCCCACATGGCGGATAATCTTGATGGCAATCTGGCGGAGTTTGTGGTATTCTGCATTGGTAAGGGTCTGCGACGGAGCAACCACTATCGACTCGCCGGTATGGATTCCGAGCGGGTCGAAGTTTTCCATGTTACATACGGTGATACAGTTGTCGTACTTGTCGCGCACCACTTCGTATTCGACCTCTTTCCACCCTTTGAGCGACTTTTCGACCAAAATCTGCGGCGAGTAGGTAAAGGCTTTGGAGGCCAGGGCGTCGAGTTCCTCGTCGTTGTCGCAGAAACCGGAGCCCAAACCACCCAGCGTGTATGCCGCACGGATAATCACCGGATAGCCCAGTTCGTTGGCCACGCGTTTCGCTTCCGCCACCGAGGTAACCGCCTCGCTCTTGATGGTCTTTACGTTGATTTCGTCCAGTTTGTGGACAAAGAGGTCGCGGTCTTCGGTATCCATAATGGCCTGTACCGGCGTCCCCAGCACCCGCACATTGTATTTTTCGAGCACACCCCGTTTGTAGAGCTGCACCCCGCAGTTCAGGGCCGTCTGTCCCCCGAAGGCCAACAGAATTCCTTCAGGTCGCTCCTTGGCTATCACATCCTCCACGAAATCGGGGGTCACCGGCAGGAAATAGACCTTGTCGGCAATCCCTTCGCTGGTCTGTACCGTGGCGATGTTCGGGTTAATCAGAATGGTCTGGATACCCTCCTCTTTGAGTGCCTTGAGGGCCTGCGAACCCGAGTAGTCGAATTCGCCCGCTTCACCGATTTTCAGTGCGCCCGAACCGAGCAACACGACTTTCTTTATGTTGTTGTCTGCCATTACTTCTTGTATTGGTCGATTAGGTCAATAAACTGGTCAAAGAGGTATTCCGTATCCACCGGTCCACTGGTGGCTTCGGGGTGGAACTGCACGCTGAAGAAGGGCAGCGTGCGGTGTTTAATCCCTTCGATGGTGTTGTCGTTCAGGTTGATGAAGTAGGGTTCCCACCCTTCGCCGAGCCCTGCAGGGTCTACCGCATAACCGTGGTTTTGCGAGGTAATCACCGCGCGGTTCGTCCCCACTTCGAGCGCAGGCTGGTTGTGCGAGCGGTGGCCGTATTTGAGTTTGTAGGTGGTAGCCCCGGCCGCCCAGCTCAGCAACTGGTTCCCGAGACAAATCCCGAAGATGGGCCGATTGGGTTTGGCTGCCATCGCTTTTTTGATATTCTCGATGGTCACTCCGCACAATGCCGGGTCGCCCGGGCCGTTGCTGAGCATGACACCGTCGTAGTCCAGCGTGCTGAAGTCGTAGTCCCAGGGCACCCGCACCACCGTTGCCTCACGGTTGTAGAGACAGCGGATAATATTGTACTTGCAACCGCAGTCCACCAGGACAATGGTCCGTTTGGCAGCGGGATTGGTATAGGTGATGATGTCGCGGCAGGAGACCTTTTCGACCAGATTTTCCTTGTTCGGGTTATGGAACTCCGTGGCTTCGGGTTGTCCTTCGACATTCAGTTTCCCGAGCATCACCCCGCGTTCGCGGATGATTTTGGTAATCTGTCGGGTATCGACCCCGAAAATCCCCGGGACGCCGTTTTCGCGGAGCCAGTCCGAGAGGCTCTTGACGGCATTCCAGTGGCTGTATTGGAACGAGTAGTCGCTAATGACCAGCCCTTTGATATGCACCCGGTCGGATTCGAAGAATTTGGGCAGTCCCGTGGCGGGGTCCACAGCCGCGGTATCGGGCACACCGTAGTTCCCAATCAGGGGGTAGGTTATCACGAGGATTTGTCCGGAATAGGAAGGGTCGGTCAGGCTCTCCGGATAACCTGTCATGGCCGTAGAAAAAACGACTTCTCCCGATACAGATTGCTCTGCACCGAACGAGAAGCCGTCGAACTGCGTACCATCCTCGAGAATTAGGCGGGCGGTCTTACTGTTCAGCATGTCAATTTCAGAATTAGTTTCTGAAATACAAAGGTAAGGCTTTTTCGCGAAAGAGCAGGTCTTTTTGCGTGAATTTATCTAATTTTACCTCGCGCGAGGGGTTGTCGGCTCTCCGACCGACAGCACCCTTGCGAAAAGCACCGCACATCACCCACATTACCAATACCTTATCAATCCGATGCTCACAAAAGCCGAAATCAAACGGATACGTTCGCTGGGCGACAAGGCGGCACGCACGGCCGAGGGGCTGTTCGTGGCCGAGGGGGAGAAAATAGTAGACGAACTGCTTCGCTCAGGGCTGCGGGTCGAGGCACTCTACCGCGTCGGGGAGAACGTGACGGCGGCCGAGATGGAGCGTATTTCGTTTCTGCGGACCCCTTCGCGGGTGCTGGCAGTGGCCGAGATACCCCACCACAGCAACGACCGTCCCACCTTCGAGGGGCTGTGCCTGGCGCTGGATGATGTGCAGGACCCGGGCAATGTAGGAACCATTATTCGCCTGGCAGACTGGTTCGGCGTGCGACATATATACTGCTCTCCCGCCACGGCCGACTGCTGGAGCCCCAAAGTGGTGCAGGCCACCATGGGGGCCGTGCTGCGCGCGAAAGTACACTACGGGCCGCTGCAACCCGTGTTGCAGGCGGCCCGCATGGCCGGACTGCCGCTTTACGGCACCTTTTTAGAAGGAGAAAACATTTACCAGTGTACCCTGCCGCCCGACCGCGGTGTGATTGTCATGGGCAACGAGGGGCGCGGCATCACGGCCGAAACGGCTGCCGCCGTCACCCACAAACTCTACATCCCCCCCTACCCTCCTGAGGCGGGTCCCACCTCCGAGTCGCTCAACGTAGCCACCGCTACGGGTATCGTCCTCTCGGAATTCCGTCGGCGCGGCTAACCCCCGCCTTTTCACACGACCATTTTCATGCGCACCCGCCCGCTCACACTCCTTTATGGATAAGCACGAAAAAATTTGGCCGTTCGGGATTTTCACCCTATCTTTGCGCTCACTAAAATTAATGTCTAACAACCAACGCACAAAATGAAAGCAGGAATTCATCCCGAAGAGTATCGTGTCGTAGCATTCAAAGATATGTCTAACGACCAGGTATTTTTGTGCCGGTCCGCCGTCAGCACCAAAGAGACCATCGAAATCGACGGCGAAACCTATCCCGTCTATAAAATGGAAATCTCGAGCGCCTCGCACCCGTTCTACACCGGGAAACAGACGCTGGTAGATACCGCCGGACGTGTCGATAAGTTCATGAGCCGGTACCAGAAACACTACGATAAACGGAACCAGAACAAATAGTCGCGGTTCTTTCTTCAACCAGTACAGCGCGGAGCTTCCAAGAGATTGGAAGCCCCGCTTTTTTATGCTCTGTGGAGCGAGCCTGGGCAGAACGCCATCCGTTCCCGCGCCTCCTCCATACCGACAGATACAACACCGAGAAGACTACCCGTTCGCCTGCATCACATTCAGCTTCACGTCGTCGAGCGTAATCTCGGGACCGCTCAAAATCAACAGCCGCTCGACTGCATTGTGCAACTCACGGATATTCCCCGTCCACGGCATCCCACACAACGCCTCGACCGCCTCCGAAGTAATCGTACTGAGCGGTTTGCCCTTATCCGCACAAATGGTCTTGATGAAGTGGTCCACCAGCAGCGGAATATCCTCACGCCGCTCGGCCAGACTCGGCACATGGATAATTATCACACTTAACCGATGATAAAGGTCTTCGCGGAAATTCCCCTTGGCAATCTCTTCCTGCAGGTTTTTGTTCGTCGCGGCAAAGACCCGCGCATCCACCGAAATATCCTTGTCGCTCCCCACACGGGTAATCTTGCGTTCCTGCAACGCCCGCAGCACCTTGGCCTGCGCCGCAAGGCTCATGTCGCCGATTTCGTCCAGAAATATCGTTCCGCCGTCCGCCTGCTCGAATTTTCCTTTGCGCTGTTTGATGGCCGACGTAAAAGCCCCTTTCTCATGCCCAAAAAGCTCGCTTTCAATCAGCTCCGACGGAATAGCCGCACAGTTCACCTCCACGAACGGCATCGCCGCCCGGTCGCTCTTCTCGTGCAACCACCGCGCCACCAGCTCTTTCCCCGTTCCGTTGGCACCGGTTATCAAGACCCGCGCATCGGTCTGAGCGACCTTGTCGATAAGCATCTTCACCCGCTCGATAGCCGGCGATTGGCCCACGATTTCACTGACCCGATTGACCTTGCGCCGCAGCGTTTTGGTCTCCTTAACCAGCGACCCGCGCTCCAGTGCGTTCTTGACCGTCACCAGAATACGATTCATGTCGATGGGCTTCTCCACATAGTCGAAAGCCCCCTTTTTGATACACTCCACCGCCGTGTCAATACTCCCGTGGCCCGAAATCATCACCACCGTCGTATCGGGATGAGTCTCAATCAACTTGTCCAGCAACTCGATACCGTCCATTTCAGGCATCTTGATGTCCGAAATCACCAGGTCAAACGGCTCGCCACATATCATCTCATAGCCCTGCGCCCCGTTTTCGGCCGTTTTCACCGTGTACCCCTCCATTTCGAGCAGCTCGCCCACAATGTTCCGAATGCTGCGTTCGTCGTCGATAACCAGTATTTTTGCCATAATCTGCGATAGATTTTCCGATTTTCAAAGTTAGCATTATATTTGCTGCATCGTAACGATTGGCGAAGAGAAATTATCTTCTGTCGGCCTTTATCAAACTGTGTGCCGAGCCACTTTCTTCGCACAGACCTGTCCAACGCGTATTATGAACCGTGACCGAACCAGACTGTTGCTCTCCGAGTACGGGCGCAACGTACAGACCATGGTGGCTTACCTGAAGACCATCGAAGACCGCGAACTGCGCAATCGCCAGGCCGAGGTGGTGGTGGCCGTAATGGGGAATGTCAATCCCGCTCAGAAAGACAGCGAAGGGTTCCAACACATGTTGTGGGACCACCTCTTTATGATAGCCGACTTCGACCTGGACGTGGATGCCCCGTTTCCGAAGCCTACCCCGGAGATGTTTGCTCCGCGGCCGCAGCGGGTGGCCTATTCGCAGAGCTATATTGCCCAGAAGCAGTACGGTGCCAACGTTCGGCGGATGATTCAGGCGTTGGCCAAGGAGCCGGCGAGCGAGGCTCGTGAGGCGGCTGCCACGGGGATGGCCAAATACATGAAACAGAAGTCGTTCGAGTACAACAAGGAGTTTCCGTCGAACGAGGGGGTGATAGGTGACATTCGGGAGATGTCGAACGGTGCGATTTCGTTGGAGGCGGCAGCGCTGGACAACACGCGTATCGACACCTCGGGGAACGGTCCCCGCCCCAACAACGGCCGTGGCGGCAAGAACAACCGCAACGGGAACAATGGCGGGGGGAACGGCCACGGCCAGCGGAAGTATGTCAAGCGGAATACCAAGTAATGCCGCCTATGGTGTGGTTCTTGCATCACACGATATGGCGATACAGACATAAACCTAACGGACGGAATACCCGCGGCAGAGGGGGATTCCGTTTTTTATTACTCCATTTTTCATTACAGCACATAGCCACAGAGAGATGAAACTGCATATTTCGCCCTGCCCGAACGACACGTTTACATTCCACGCCATGATACACGGGCTGGTGGATACCGAGGGACTGACCTTCGACCCCGTGTTTGACGATATCGACGCCCTGAACAGCGCCGCCATCGACCATCCCGAGGACGAAGAGGTAATAAAAATCAGTTATGCGGCGCTGCCGGAGGCGGCCGAAGCGTTTTGGCTGCTTGCGAGCGGCAGTGCGCTTGGGCATGGCAACGGGCCGCTGTTGGTGAGCCGACACAAGATATACCCCGACGAACTGCACGATGCCCTTATCGGCATCCCCGGCGAACGGACAACAGCCAATCGGCTGCTGTCGCTGCTCTACCCCGCGGCTCAGCGCAAACGGGTCTATCTCTTTTCGGAGATTGCGCCGGCCGTAGCCGACGGGGAGCTGGATGCCGGGGTGCTGATTCACGAAGGGCGGTTCACCTATGCCGCGCAAGGGCTGCGGTTGATTGCCGACCTGGGCGAAGCGTGGGAACAGGAGACCAGGCTGCCGATACCCCTTGGAGGCATTCTGCTGAGCCGCCGCTACGCGGCGGAAACGGCGCAACAGGTGAGCCGCATTATCCGCCGCAGCATCGAGTATGCCCAACGTCACCCTGACGCCTCGGCAGCTTTTGTCAAGGCTCACGCTCAGGAGCTGGACCCCGAAGTGCGGTGGAAACACATCACCTATTTCGTGAATGATTATTCGCTGTCGTTGGGCGAGGCGGGTCGTCGTGCCGTGGAGCGGCTCACGGGAGTGACCGTCGAACCGCAATAATCGACCAATCATCCGCAGCCTTACAGCACCGTAGCGACCTCCGCAGCCGCCATGCTGCCACTGCGGCGATAAGCCGTAAAAAGGCGCACCGTTTCGACCGCCTCCCGCACGTCGTGAACCCGCAAGATGGATGCTCCTAGGCGCAACGCCTCCCAATTCAGCACCGAAGTACCGTTTAAGGCCTCGGCAGGTGTAATTTCGAGCGTCCGCCATATCATGCTTTTACGCGACAGACCCGCCAACACGGGACACCCAAACACGGACAATTTATCCATCTGTCCCAGCAATTCAAAGTTTTGCTCAACGGTTTTGGCAAAGCCAAAACCCGGGTCAAGAATCAGGTCTTTCACCCCGGCAGCCCGCACCTCTGCCACTTTCGTCCCAAAATAGCGCATCACCGCCCCTACAACGCCTCCATCCTCGTCCGAATAGTCAGTCAGCGCGGTCATCGTTTGAGGCGTACCGCGCATGTGCATCGCAATATAGGGAAGTCCCAGCTGTCCCACGGTCGAAATCATCTCCGCGTCGAGCTCTCCGGCCGAAATGTCGTTCACCACAAAGGCTCCGAAACGGTCATACAGTCGCCGCACCACCTCAGCCCGAAAGGTATCGACCGAGAGCGGGAAAGCCTCCCCTGCCACCTGTCGCACCGTCTCGACCCCTCGTTCCAACCGCCTGAACTCCTCTTCGGGCGACACATCCTCTGCTCCAAGTCGTGACGAATAGCCCCCGAGGTCAATTATCCCCGCCCCCTCCAACAGCGCCCGTTCGGCCGCCGCCACTATCTCGGCCTCACTCTGCCGCCGACTGCCCGCAAAGAATGAGTCGGGCGTTACATTCACAATAGCCATCACCTGCTCTGCACCCCGCCCCACGGACCACAACCGTCCACCTATGTTTATCTCCATCGTTCTCTGTTCGGTTTAGAAAAAAACGGCGGGCAACACCTCGCCCGCCGATGTCATACAATTTCTATCTCAGATAATCTACTAATCGAGCCGTTTCACCCCTTTACCCGTCACAAGACCAGCCCCGGTGTAACGGAACGAACCCATCGTACTCACCTCGGCCGTACCGCCTGCCGTGACATTGGCTTTCACCTTGCCCATGCCCGACACTTTGGCCGTCATCTCCCCTACTGCAAAGTGTTCCAGGTCAGCCGACCCCGTTCCACTCATCTCCACCTCGGCCTTGGCGGCCTCACCGGCCAGCGTCACACTCGACACCCCCGACACCACAAACTTCACATCGCCGCACTTGACCGTCCCCGAGAGTTTCGAAGTCCCGCTCACCTCGGCTACAGCCTCACCCGCAACCGTCAGTTTGGCATCACTCACATTCGACGTTCCGCTGGCCTCCACGTGCAGCGTACCGGCCGAAGCCTCCAGCAGATTGACCGATGCAGTACCCGAAGTCAGGATACGCAAATCACCCTCCGTGGAGCAAATCCCCGTACATACCACGCTGCTCGCCCCCGTCACATTCAGGTATTTCAGTTCGCTGACCGTAATCCACGCCTGCGGTTTTTTCTTGCTGCCGGTGAAATATTTGCTCACATCGTTCTTGAACGACAGCCGCACATACCCTTCGTCCGTATACTCAAAGACCAGTTTATCGGCCAGCTCCTGCTGTACCTCGACCTTGGCCCCCACCTTCCGCGAGGCACCATCGGCCTGTGCCAGCTGCACATCGAAAGCCCCTGCGATAATCACTCCGTTAATGGTACGGTCAGCATATTTTTCCACCACGGTGGTCGGTGCCTCCTGTGCCAGGATACTCAACGGCAGAGCCAACGCACAGCAAACGAGCAAAAGTAACTTTTTCATTTTCGGTTCCCTTGATTTTTGATTAACTTTGTCCGTTAAGGGGGTTTCAGGTCTGTTCACCGAGGCATCCCGTCACTGCGACGCGCCTTGACACATCCTCCCAAACCCGCAAATGAACACGAGGTAAAGATAGATAAATTTCAAGCATATTCACACCTATGGACAAGATAAAAGTGGGTATCACCCACGGCGACTTCAACGGTATCAGCTACGAAATCATCATCAAGGCACTGCTCGACAACCGCCTGTTCGACCTCTGCACGCCGGTGGTCTACGGGTCGGCCAAGGTAGCCGGATACTATAAAAACATGATACCAAACGCTGAAAACTTCAGCTTCAACATCATCACCGACCCGGCACAAGCGAATCCCAAACGGGCCAACATGATTGTGTGCGTGGACGAGAATGTCCGCATCGAGCCGGGACAACCGACCGTCCTGAGCGGTCAGTATGCCATCGCCTCGCTCAATGCAGCCGTGCGCGACCTGAAAGCCGGCAAAATCGACGTGCTGGTGACCTGCCCGATTAACAAGAAAAACACGACGGGGGATGATTTTGGTTTTATCGGCCACACGGAATACCTGGCAGCCCAGTTCGACGACGCCGAGCCGCTGATGTTCATGGTGAGCGACGTGCTGAAGGTGGGTCTGGTGACGATGCACATTCCGCTTTCGAAAGTACCGGCCGCGATTACAACCGAAGCGGTACTGAACCATATCCGCGCCATCAAACGTTCGCTGGAGCGTGACTTCAGCATCACCAGCCCGAAAATTGCCGTCCTGGGGCTCAACCCGCATGCCGGCGACGAAGGACTGCTGGGAGCAGAAGAACAGGAGATTATCATCCCCGCGCTGCAATCGGCCAAATACGAGAATATTCAGGCTTTCGGGCCCTTTGCTGCGGACGGATTCTTCGGCAGCGGCGCATACCGCAAGTTCGACGCCGTGCTGGCCATGTACCACGACCAGGGACTGGCACCGTTCAAGGCGCTGACCTTCGCCGACGGGGTGAACTTCACGGCAGGACTCTCGATTGTCCGCACCTCACCGGCTCACGGCGTAGGGTTCGACATTGCCGGCAAGATGGTTGCCGACCCGTCACCCATGCGTGCAGCCATTTATCAGGCCATTGACATCTACCGCAACCGTCAGGTATTCGACGAAGCATCGGCCAACCCGCTGCCCCACTTCTCGAAGAGCGAACGTAACGACCGGGGCGACGGAAACGGCCGCGGAGGGAATCGGCGCGGTGGTGCCGAACGCGATGCCAACGTCAGCGACCTGCTGCCCGAAACCGAAGAGGTGACCGTTGAAGTGGAGACCAATCGTGTGACAGTCTCTACCATGGCGTAACCGTTGTCATTCAAGCAATCGCGCCACGGCACATCCATTCCCGCTGCGGAACTAACAAGAGGGCGACACTCCTTCAGTACGTCGCCGTGGTTTGTGTGGCCTTTCTTCTCCCCATCAACATTTGACCGCTCATGAAAATTACCGATAAATTCACCCCCGGAAAAACCCTCTTTGCCTTCGAGTTGCTGCCGCCGCTCAAAGGCGACAACATTGACACCATCTTCGATACCATCCAACGTCTGGCCCCCTACGCCCCCTCCTATATCAACGTCACCTACCACCGTGAAGAGGTCAAACTCATCGAGCGACCCGACGGATTGCTCGAACGGCGCGTGGTGCGCAAACGTCCCGGTACCGTAGGGATTGCGGCTGCCATTATGGCACGCTACGGCATTGAGGTGGTGCCGCACCTGATATGCGGCGGTTTCTCGAAATACGATGTCGAAGATGCCCTGATTGACCTCAGTTTTCTGGGGATTGACAACGTGCTGGCACTGCGAGGCGACAACCTGCGGGGCGAACGGACCTTTCGTCCGGCTCCGGGTGGGTACCTGCATGCCGTGGAACTGGTGCAACAGATTATGCACATGAACCGCGGGGAGTACCTGGATTCGGAGCTGGAGCACGCCAAACCCACCTCGTTTTGCGTCGGGGTCGCCGGCTATCCCGAAAAGCATGCCGAAGCTCCCAACATGGCGACGGACATTGCCCACCTGAAAGCCAAAATCGATGCAGGAGCATCGTATGTGGTGACCCAGATGTTCTTCGACAACGCCAAATATTTTGCTTATGTCGAGGCGTGTCGGGCTGCTGGGATTACGGTGCCGATTGTGGCCGGGTTAAAACCCTTCACGACCAAGACCCAACTCTCGCTGCTGCCGCAAACCTTCGGGGTAGACCTGCCCGACGACTTGGTACAGGCCGTGGAACAGTGTAAGGATAATGCCGCGGTGCGGGAAGTGGGGATTGAGTGGGCTGTGCAGCAGGGACGTGAGCTGATGGCGGCAGGAGTTCCTGCGCTGCACTTTTACACCATGGGCAAGGCGGATAATGTGGAACGTATTGCCAAGACCCTGTTCGGATAGGTACCGTTCTCGCATAGAAGGCGTATAAATAAGGGCGGGCGGTTCACTCGAGTGACCCGCCCGCCACGTATCCGTACGTCGGAAGACCTTAGAAAATCACCGGTGCATAGGTCACACTCCCCGCCTGAAAGACCGGGATACGTTCCCTTGCCAGTTCATCGTTCCCGTCCACGAGCCGCACTACCTGCACCGCAGGCACCCGATAGCGCACACTCACCACCCCTTTCTTCGAACTACCGCCAACCGCAGCCGTTGCCGTCTCGGCCGATGCTTCGGGCGTCATCTCCAGCACCAGAGGACGCCCCGAAAGGTCGCTGTCCGGTACAATCCCTTTGGTCGGCGTAAAACGACACACGATAGCCGTCCCGTTAGCCGGAGGAAGGACCGCAAAGGTTTTGACCACTCGCTGCGTATAACGTTTTCCGATAAAGAGCGAAAGATATTCGCCTTCGATACGCTCCATCTCCTTGAGGGCCGCTTCGAGCCCTGCGCCAAAGACATTTTCGCCCATTTCGCCCGTCACAAGGTCAAAACGACGTTTGCGCAGCGTAAAAATCGCATTGGCCGCTTCGGCAGCCATCTGTTCCGTACTTTTTTCCACCGTCGAAACCCGATTCACGGGCAGTGCTCCATACCCGCTGCTGTCGGCCAGGCCGTACTGTTCGACGGTTGTGCCATAGAGCGGCGTGAGGCTTACATCCGTAAAGGGGTTGTTGTTTCCCATGGCAGCATCCTGAAAATCGGCATCCGCCAACATGGGACGCTGCGACGGCACCGCCGACAACCAGTGGAACACCTTGCTCTGCGCATTGACCGGTTTGTCGAGGTGGTAGGTTTGCGCCGGGTCGGGCTCCTCCTGATACCCCAGCGAGGCATCGATAATGCGATAGTTCTGTTTGTCGCTCATCGCGGCACCCGAAATACCCAGATATTGCGAAGCATACTTCGCATAGGGTCCGCGCAAAATCACTTCGCGTTCGACCACCATGGTCACGGTCACCACCGTACGCGGCAAGGTGTACCCTTCAACCGTCGTAGAGCCCACGCCCTGAGGATAAGCGCTAATCTGAGCCGCTGCAGGCAGCACCGCCGCTCCGCACAATACTCCGGCAGCCACTGCTGCCGCTTTATACCATGTTGTTTTCATAGTCAAGATAGGATTAATCCGCTCAAATGTACGTTTTTTTGGTCAAACCATCGTCTTGCCGTAGAGAACACCTCTGCCCGCCACGGCAAAAACGCTCCCCTGCAACGAATTGTCTCGTTCAAAATTTCAGATAAAAATCACGCGTCAGGGCACGATACTCCTCGGTAAAATTTCCCTGTCCGTCTTCGATGCAGAGCGATTCATGCCCAATCGCCTCGCGCGGCACTCGCTGAAACGAGAGCTCCACCAGCACCCGTTTCACCGGTTTATGCGGCGCCCCGTGCACCTCCATCATACGAGCCACATACAATCCTCGAGCCGCCGCTTTCGCAATAAAAATTCCCGCCTCGTAGTATGGGAAAATCGCCGCAAACCGCCCTTTATCGGCCATCACCCTGCAAACCGCCTCAATCAAATCGTCATACGGCAGCATCTCGGCATGGCGTGCCGCCACACGCGCCGCCGACGGCAGCGAGCCCGAGGTGTCGAATCCGCGCCGGAAATCGGTACCCGCCATAAAATAGGGGGGATTGGAGAGCACCAAATCGTATTTCTCCCCCCGATAAGTCTGAGCATATTCTTGAATGGGACATACATATCCCCGCAACACCCCACGCCACGGCGAAGCGGCAAAATTCTCCTCAGCCTCACGCGCCGCCGCCTTGTCCGCCTCCACGGCATCTATCACATACGGCTGAGCCTCCACATATTCTCCCTCCTCGTGTAGCACAGCAAGCCGCTGGGCCATCATCAGGGCAATGACCCCCGTCCCCGTCCCAATATCCAACACCCGCCACTCCGCATCTCGCCTCCCCTGCGGCAGCCGCACCCAAGCCCCCAGCAGCACGCCATCCGTTCCCACCTTCATCGCCGAGCGCTCCTGCACCACAGTAAACCGCTTGAAACGGAACGGGCGTGACCGCTTCACGGGCATCTCCTCCCGTTCCGCATTCTTGCCCGTCCCTGCCTCAACAAACGATATGGTATCCTCCCGCTGCATCATCCCGTCCCCGTCAATCGATTCGACGAATCTGTGCCCCGAGGGCATTCAACCGCCCGTCTATATTCTGGTAGCCGCGGTCAATCTGGTCGATGTTCTGAATAATGCTCTTGCCGTGGGCGCTCATGGCCGCTATCAGCAGTGCCACCCCGGCCCGAATATCGGGCGAGGTCATGGTTGTCCCGCGCAACCGGATAGCCCGGTCATGCCCAATCACCGTAGCGCGGTGCGGGTCACACAGGATAATCTGCGCCCCCATATCAATCAACTTATCGACGAAGAAGAGGCGGCTTTCGAACATCTTTTGGTGAATCAGCACCGCCCCTTTGGCCTGCGTGGCCACCACCAGAAAGACCGACAGCAGGTCGGGCGTCAGCCCCGGCCACGGCGCATCGGCAATGGTCATAATCGAGCCGTCGATAAAACTTTCGATTTCATAATGCTCCTGACGCGGGATATAGATGTCGTCGCCGCGCTGTTCAAAGCGTATCCCCATCCGCGCAAACTGCTGCGGAATAATCCCGAGGTCGTCGTACGACACATCCTTAATCGTGATTTCGGACCCCGTCATGGCAGCCATCCCGATAAAACTGCCCACCTCAATCATATCAGGCAACATGGTGTGCTCCGTTCCTCCGAGCGAATCCACCCCTTCGATGGTCAGCCGGTTGGAGGCAATCCCGCTAATGTTGGCCCCCATGCGCACCAGCATGCGGCACAACTGCTGGATATAGGGTTCGCAGGCGGCATTGTAAATCGTTGTCGTCCCTTCAGCCAACACTGCCGCCATCACAATATTGGCCGTCCCGGTCACCGAGGCTTCGTCCAGCAGCATATAGGTGCCGTGCAGCCGATGGTCCGGTCCGGGAGCCGTTACGGTATAGAATTTCTGGTCAGTATCGAAGTCGAACTCTGCCCCGAGCTTCTGAAACCCAATAAAGTGGGTATCGAGTCTCCGTCTGCCAATCTTGTCGCCGCCGGGTTTGGGCATATAGGCCCGCCCGTAGCGTGCCAGCAGCGGCCCCGTTATCATCACCGAGCCGCGGAGCCGCGAAGCGGCTTTCCGAAACTCATCGGTCTGAAGGTAGGAGAGATTGACCTCTTCGGCCTGAAAGGAGTAACTCCCCGCTCCGAGTCGCTCGACCCGTACGCCCATCGCTTCGAGCAGGCGGATGAGCTGCATCACGTCAAGGATTTCAGGGATGTTGTGAATGGTTACTTTTTCAGGGGTAAGGAGGACGGCGCAGAGGATTTCGAGCGCTTCGTTTTTGGCACCCTGGGGAGTGATTTCGCCACTGAGCGGACAGCCCCCGATAACTTCAAATGTAGCCATAGTCGGAATGGGTTGGGGAGATTATTTCTCTAAAGGTACGGAATCGGAACGGAACCTGCAAGGAGGTGCGCCGCTTTTTCGCAGGCAGGAGGCGAGAATGGGAGAGCCGCAAAAAGAAAGTGGGTTTGTACATTGCGTTTGTACAAACCCACCGGTGTAGCCCCTAGGGGAATCGAACCCCTCTTCCAAGAATGAAAATCTTGTGTCCTAACCGATAGACGAAAGGGCCATCGTTGTATTTCAGTGCAAAGGTACGACCTTTTTCGAAAACTCCAAATTTTTCTTCAAGTTTTTTCCATTTTTTCGCAACTACGCCCTGCACCTCTTCTCCACAACACCACTCTCCTCGCCGCACCGCATTGAATTATTGTCGCCGAAAAATTGCGATAACCGACCGTAAATCATACCTTTGTTTCAAAATTCGAAACGTATGAAAATCGCGATTGTGGGAACCGGCTATGTCGGTTTGGTGACAGGAACCTGTTTTGCGGAGATTGGCACCGACGTGACCTGTATCGATATCGACCAACGCAAAATAGAGAACCTCAAACAGGGCATTATCCCCATTTTCGAACCCGGGCTGGATGAACTGGTGGCGAAGAATGTACGGGAGGGGCGGCTGCACTTCTCGACCTCGCTGGCCGAAAGCATGGAGGGCGTTTCGCTGATTTTCAGCGCCGTGGGAACCCCTCCTGACGAAGATGGCAGCGCAGACCTGAGCTATGTGCTGGATGTGGCGCGTACCGTGGGGCAAAACCTCGACCACTACGTAGTGCTGGTCACCAAATCGACCGTTCCGGTGGGAACGGCGCAAAAGGTGAAGGCCGTTATCCGCGAAGAGCTCGACAAACGAGGGGTGGATATTCCGTTTGACGTGGCCTCGAACCCCGAATTTTTGAAAGAGGGTGCCGCCCTGAAAGATTTTATGGCCCCCGACCGTGTGGTGGTCGGCGTCGAGAGCGAACAGGCCCGCAAACTGCTCGAAAAACTCTATAAACCCTTTATGCTGAACGGGTATCGCCTGCTTTTTATGGACATTGCCTCGGCTGAAATGACCAAATATGCAGCCAATGCCATGCTGGCCACCCGCATCAGCTTTATGAACGACATTGCCAACCTCTGCGAACGGGTGGGTGCCGATGTGGACCAGGTGCGCAAAGGGATTGGGACCGACCCGCGAATTGGGAACAAGTTTCTCTATCCGGGGTGCGGTTACGGCGGGTCCTGTTTCCCGAAAGATATTAAGGCCCTCTCGCGCATCGGCCGACAAGCCGGCTATCCGATGCAGATTATCGATGCCGTGGAGGCCGTGAACGAACAGCAGAAAGGGATTGTCTTCCACAAACTGAGCGAGGCTTTCGGCGGAAATCTTCAGGGGAAAACCATTGCCATTTGGGGACTGGCCTTCAAGCCCGAGACCGACGATATGCGCGAAGCTCCCTCTTTGGTGGTGATTGACCAGCTGCTGGCGGCAGGTGCCACGGTGCGGGCTTTCGACCCCGTGGCGATGGATGAGGCACGGCGGCGGCTGGGCGACCGCATCACCTACTGTACCAACAAAATGGATGCCGCCACAGGGGCGGATGCCGTGGCACTGCTGACCGAGTGGAAACAGTTCCGCCTGCCCGAGTGGGATAAGGTGAAAGGGGTTATGCGCGGTAATGTGGTGGTAGACGGTCGCAATATTTACGATGCCGAAGAGCTCAAGCAGTTGGGGCTGCAGTACAGCCGCATCGGGCGGGGCATTTAATCTTTGGGGGGTTGCCCCATCCAATACCCTACTCTACTAATGACAAGGGGTGCCGCACACCGTGGCACCCCTTTATTATCTATGTTTACGCAACTCCTCCACTACCCCATCACAACATCCCGGTCTGCTGAAAAGCCTCCGACACCCCCAACAACCGCAATCGTAACATATTCAGGGCATGCGTTGCCGCACGCTCGATGTTCTGCTCGCGCAACTCGCTGAAACGCATACAACGCGCCTCGGTTTCGACAGCACCCTCAACCGTTCTCCACGCCACGGCCATCCACACCGTCCCGACCGGTTTTTCAGGCGTACCGCCTCCCGGCCCTGCCACACCGGTTGTCGAGACCCCGTAATCGGCCCCGAATCGCGTCACCGCCCCCGCCGCCATCTGCCGAGCCACCGTTTCGCTCACCGCTCCCCACCGTTCAATATCTTCCGCCGCCACGCCCAGCAGATTGACCTTGGCCGCATTGCTGTACGAGGTAACGCCTCCGAGATAGTACTCCGATGCTCCTGCCATGGCCGTAATCCGCGCCGACACTGCCCCTCCCGTACACGACTCGGCCACTGCCAACGTCTTTCCCCGCTCCCGCAGCAGGTCGGCCACGGCCGATTCCACACTGGAGGGTTCATACCCCAGCATATACGGAGCGATATATTCCCGCAACTTTTCGAACTGCCGCGTAATCTCCTGCTCGGCGACAGACTGCTCCACATCATAGGCCGACAGTCGCAACCGGATTCCCCGCGGATTAGGCAGGTAGGCCAGGTGCAACCACGCAGGCAGGGCCTCTTCCCACGGCGCAATGGTCATGGCCAGTGCCGATTCAGCCATCCCAAAGGTCATCATCGTGCGGTGAACCACCGACCTCAGGGCGAAATATTCCCGCAGGAGGGGTATCACCTGTTCCGTTACGAGTGTTTTCATCTCAAACGGTACGCCCGGCAACGAAAAGAGCATCCTCTGCCGCTCTCCGATACGCTGCACGAACATCATCCCGGGTGCCGTCCCTACCCGATTGGGCAAGACACGACACCCCTCCGGCACCAACGCCTGGTCCTGATTCAGCGTGTTAAACGGCATCCCCCGCTCGGCTGTCATCTGCCGTACGTGTTCGTAAACGGCTTCATCCCGCACCAGCCGCATCCCAAAACACTCGGCCAGCGTCCGTTTGGTAATATCGTCCTTCGTAGGCCCCAACCCTCCCGTCATAATCACCACATCGGCCCGTTCCAAGGCTCCACGCACAGCCGCCTCAATATCCGCCGCCGTATCATGCACCGACACAATGCGGTCCACCTGCGCCCCGATACGCCCCAGCTCCTGTCCGAGCCAGGCAGAGTTGGTATCCACAACCTGCCCTATCAGCAGTTCGTCGCCCACGGTAATCAGTTCCACGCTCACCATCGCCTTATGCTTTGTTTTCGAGCCGTTTGCAGATGCGTTTCATCAGCCCCGGCCCTTCGTAAATCATCCCCGAGTAGACCTGCACAAGCGACGCTCCCGCCTCCAACATCGCCACCGCATCCTCCACACTCATTATCCCGCCCACTCCGATAATCGGCACGCTTCCTTCGGTTTTTTGGTGGATATACCGCACCATCTCCCGCGAACGCTCCGTCAGGGGACCCCCACTCAAACCACCCTTCCCGATTTGAGTCACTCGCGCCGGGTCGCTCTGCAGCTCTTCACGCGAGGTAGTCGTATTGGTCGCCACTATCCCGTCAATCTTGCACTCTTCGACCACTTCTATCATTTGGTCTACCTGCTCCCGGGTCAAATCGGGGGATATCTTCAACAATATCGGCCGATAGTCGCTCTGACCCTGCCGAAACTCCTTGAGGGGTTCCAAAATAGCCACCGTCGAGGCTTTGCTTTGCAGCGCCGTCAGGCAGGCCACATTTGGACAACTCACATTCACCACGAAATAATCCACATAGTCATACAACGCCCGAAATGCCTTCAGGTAGTCACACGGTGCCTGTTCGTTGGGGGTCAGGGTATTCTTGCCGATATTACCCCCGATAATCAGTCCGGGTTTCCGATGCCGAAGATTCCGCACGGCATTCTGCACCCCGCGGTTGTTAAAGCCCATTCGGTTGATAATGGCCTTATCGGCCGGCAAACGGAAACAACGCGGTTTAGGATTTCCGTTTTGCGGTTTTGGGGTCACGGTCCCGATTTCGACAAACCCGAACCCCAACGCCCCCAACATATCATACACCTCTGCATCCTTGTCAAACCCGGCCGCCATACCGATGGGATTCGGGAACTTCAGACCCAACACTTCCCGTTCCAATTCGGGAGCCCGTCGCGTATATCTTGTCCGAAGCAGGGCTTTGGCAAAAGGGACATAGTGCATCACCCGCAACAATCTCACAATCAGATGATGGATAGTTTCGGGCTGTAGTTTAAACAGCAGCGGTCGGAGAATTTTATACATCGGCAATCGAGAGTTTACATGGGCAAAGGTACGATAAAATTCAGGTTTTTGCGACGGGGCATATCTGTGTCAGGTTTCGTTTTCCGAGAGTTTTTGCCAGTGGGGCCGCAAGGACGGTTTCCCGGGCGCCGACGGCAGCACAATAGGAGAGACCACCGTAGGTAATAATGCAACAACAGTGATTATCTATGGAGCCGATGGGACCTCCATATTGACGGAAAATTCCACAGGGTACAAATATGTCACTATATCCACCTCTGGCGTATTGACAGAAAACACATCCATAAATTATTCAATCAAACACCCTTTGACCTTTATTTATGGAGGTTCAATTTATGACTGGTACACAACCAGTTCCGGTTATCAGAATCACATCTTATGGAACCAGAGCAAGAAAAGCCAATACGACCCCTGTCCAGATGGATGGTGTATTGCAGAGGATGGTACGTGGAATGACTACACGTCACAATCAGCCCCATATTACATTCAGGGAATAGCAACCGAATCCGGGAATTATTATCAAACCAATGGGTTATTATACAATCACATATCGTGGTATCCCTCAACAGGCTACCGAGGTCAGGCATCAGGTGTAGTTACCAACTCCGGCAATCTGGGTTTTAGTTGGTCTTCGACCACGGATGATATTCATGCATTGGACTTAAATTTTGGTATAGGCCGCTTTAATCACAGCAAACCCGATAGTCGTGCATGCGGGATGCCAGTCCGTTGCATTCAGGAGTAGCGAGAGGGGAATCGAAGGAGCGGGATA
>NBJMC04203__coassemble_463_pt1 | contig 23951 bp, 24 predicted proteins | sample NBJMC04203__metabat2_high_PE_019 | metagenome-assembled genome bin NBJMC04203 | reverse complement strand
AATGTTGCCAGCACACCTTTGTGGTCTGTGGGCCAATTATCGGTCGAGGGGAGCAGAAAGGGGTCTTGCGACGATTCCACCATCCGTTTTCCGCGACACACCGACCCTCGCGGCCCGAAAATAACCACCTCATGCAGCTGGAGGCGTCGGTCGGGGCGATAGTAGATAAAGTCGATGCGTTCGCGTTCGTCGGCTTTGGGAGCCCACAACAGTTGGTCCATGCGTGCCCCGGGACAATCGGCCGGATAGGTATAGCCGGGATGGGTCACCGGGTTGGGGTAGTGCTCGCGATAAGAATCTACGTAACCGGCCTCAGTGAGGAGTGTGGAGACGGTCCAAGGTACCACCATCCCGTGGTGGTCGGCACTGTCACGCGTAGCTGCCACCCAGTCCAGGTGAGACGGTTCATTGAAATCGCCTCCCAGAAAAACCAGATTGCCCGCCGCGGCGTCCCGTGCCGCATCGGCGAGGAAACATCGGATGGCATCGTCACGCTGCGAGGCTACGTTGTCGGCCAGGATGCTGGATAAAACCGTATCGGGGGCAGGCAGTTCGGCCCAGGTGCTGCCGTCGTAGCCCCGTACACGATAGTAGGCGCAATTCCGATAGTCCAAATGAGCCGTGTAGAGGCTCACCCGCGTACCGTCAGGCAGACGGGTCACCAGTTTATAGAGGCTGCCGCGGTCGTCCTGCTCGGGAAAGATGGTCACGCTGTCCTCAATCGGCCAGCGGCTGAGCAGACCCGAGTCCTTGCTTTTGAACGAGTAGTAGGTGAGTCCCTTTTCGCGCAGCGAGGCAACCAGACGGTCGCACAGCCGCGTTTGGTTGTAGTTGCGCACCTCACTGAGCATCACCAGGTCGGCATCGGCATAGGCCAATTCATCGACCAGGGCCTCGTAGCCGTTGGGCACGGAGGTCCCTTCCTGCCAAATGTTGAGTTGCAACACTTTGAGTTCACGTGCTGCCAGCCCTTGTAGCAGCACCCCAAGCAATCCTACGAAAAACAACTTTTTCATAGCCACCACGTCTGTATTATACAAGAGAGAAGTCCTTTACGACAAATGTTCAACGAGCACCTTCACCCCAATCAGAATCAGGATAATACCCCCGAGCAGTTCGGCACGTTCCCCGAGCCGTCCGCGGCTGCGGCGGCCGAGATAGAGTCCCGTGAGAGAGGAAATCATCGTCACCAGCGCAATCATAAAGACCGCTACAAGCATATTGAGCAGTTGCGACGGGGAGGGAATGATGGTGAGCGGAAGAAACGCCATGGCAATGCCCGCCACGAGGGCATCGATACTGGTCGCCACCCCCAGCACAAGGTTGCGGCCGAAGGCAAAGGGGTTTCCGGAGGGTTGTTCTTCGTCCTCGCCCCGGAAGGATTCCCAAATCATTTTCCCACCGAGGAAGAGCAGCAACACAAAGGCGACCCAGTGGTCATAGGCTTCGATAACGGTTCGGAAGTTGGTAGCCACGCCCCAACCGATAAAAGGCATCAGCCCCTGACAGAGTCCGAGGACAGCCGCAAAGCGCACCAAACGGGCTCGTGCGCATACACAGCAGGACATTCCGCACGAGAGCGAGACGGCAAAGGAGTCGAAACAGAGACCGACAGCAAAGAGGAGCAGGGTAATAAAATCCATAGACAACCGAGAACAATACGGGGCGTAAAATTAGGGATTATTCCTCAGGGTCACAACCCGCGCACGAGCATATGCCTTCCCTACACAGCATAGAGGTTACAAAATCCAATCGACGCCGACAAGAGAAGCCCGACGGCTGTATGTTCTCCAAAATTGGCGTACCTTTGTTCGACAGACCAAAACCACTATCCGCCATGAAAATAGGATATGATGCCAAACGGCTCTTTTTCAACGGCAGCGGTCTGGGCAACTACAGCCGCAGCACGGTCGAGATGGTTGCCCGTTTCCGCCCCGACATCTCCCTGGCTCTCTTTTCGCCCAAACGGGGGAACAGACAGGGCTTTGTGATGCCCCCGCAGGCCGAGACTTGCTATCCGAACGGGATGTGGGGCTGTGGGCCGCTGCGCAGCCTGTGGCGCACGTATCGCATGGGACGGGAGGTGAAACGGGCGGGGTGCGACCTGTTCCACGGTCTGAGCCATGAGCTTCCGACCGACATCCGCCGCAGCGGTGTACGGTCGGTGGTGACGATGCACGATTTGATTTTCGTGCGCTATCCAGAGCTGTACAAGCCGGCCGACCGCGCACTGTATGTCCATAAATACCGCCGCAGTTGCGAGGCTGCCGACCGCATTATCACCATCAGCCGTCAGACCCGCGACGACCTGGTGGAGTTTTGGCACATCGACCCCGAGAAGATTGACATTGTCTATCAGGGGTGCCATCCGATGTTTTATGAAGCGGTGAGTGAGCAGACCTTGGAGCAGGTGCGCGAGCGGTATGCACTGCCCGCAGGGCCCTTTATTCTGAGTGTCGGAACGGTCGAGCCGCGCAAAAACCTGATGCTGACGGTTCGCGCCATGGTCGAAGGGAAAATAGACCTGCCCCTGGTAGCCTGCGGCCGTTGGACACCTTATAAGGAGGAGATAGAGGCCTATGCCGCCGCGCATGGGGTAGGCGAGCGGTTGTATTTCCGCAATCAAATCCGTTTCACGGACCTGCCCGCCATCTACCACATGGCGCCAGTTTCGGTTTATGCCTCGATATTCGAGGGGTTCGGCATTCCGATTCTGGAGGCGCTGAACTGCGGGACACCCGTCATTACCAGTGCCGGAGGGGTCTTTCCCGAGACGGGAGGCGACGCGGCTCTGTACGTCAATCCGCAATCGGTCAGCGAGATGCGCACAGCACTCGAACGGGTCATCGGTTCGGAGAGCCTGCAGGAAGAGATGCGCGAAAAGGGCTTCCGATATGCACAGAACTTCCGTGAAGAGGCCCTGTTCCCGACCCTGTGGAGCTGCTACGAACGCACCCTCAGCCGATAATCGTAGCCACGAGGTGGCGTCCCGAGGCCCGATTGCGAAATTCGCAGAGGTAGATGCCCTGCCACGTTCCCAGGTTCAGCCGCCCGCCCGTTATCGGCACCGTGACCGAGGCTCCTACCAGCGTCGATTTGGCATGGGCAGGCATATCGTCATCCCCTTCGAGGGTATGACGGTAGTAGGGTTGCCGCTCGGGCACTAGGCGGTCGAAAATCGTACCCATATCGACCTGCACGTCTGAATCGGCATTTTCGTTGAGCGTCAGAGCGGCTGACGTATGGCGGATAAAGAGATGCAACAGTCCTGTGTCGGGCAGTGCGGGCAGGTGGGCGAGCACTTCGTCCGTCACCAGATGGAAACCGCGTCCCCGCGGACGCAGCGTGAAACTTGTTTGTGTTACCATAGAGCGAAAGTAGGCATTTCGCGCGAGCTGACCGCACACTTTGGCGCAAATCTTGCAACGGATAATTTAACAAAGGATAATCACCTCAATGACTATGCTGGCACACTACCTGAACCTTATTGCCACCGGCATCAGCCTTATCAGCCTTCTGATAGTGACCTACGGTACCGTGGTGGCGACCATTGCCTTCATCCGCAACGAAATCGGACGGGCCAACGGCACCTATTCGGGACTGAACATGCGGCGTCTGCGTGCCTCGTTCGGCACCTATCTGCTGCTCGGGCTGGAGTTTCTGATTGCTTCGGACATTCTGAAGACCGTGCTCGAACCGGGTCTGAACGAACTGGCGATTTTGGGCGGTATTGTGGTATTGCGCACGGTGCTCTCCATTTTCCTGAACCGCGAGATACGCGACCTGCAGACCGAGGAGCGCGGACAACAGCCCTAAATACCTTTGTGGGCGGTAGGGTCGTAAAGCCGTACCGCCCACAAGAGGTTCTGCAAAAACGCGCAGGAACAGGTTATTCCGTTTTTTCAGCCTTGAAACCCGCCTGAGCCACCACTTCTGCAATCTTTTCTGCCGAGAGGTCACTCTCCACGGTCAGCGTCTTGTCGGGCACCGTCAGGTCCACAGCCCATTTCCCCGCTTGTACACCGTTCTGTTCGAGCGCTGCACCGATTTTGGCCGTGCAGCCGCTGCATTTTGCATTGGTTTTGAAATGATAAGTTGCCATATGATTGTTCGGTTTGTTTGAGTGATTACTATGTATGGGTAAATCTTATGATTTTTTCCATTTGAGTCGCAGGCTGTTGGTCACCACCGATACCGAGCTGAATGCCATGGCGGCACTGGCCCACATCGGGTCGAGCAACACCCCGTAAGCCGGGTAGAGCACCCCGGCCGCAATCGGGATACCGATAACGTTGTAGATAAAGGCCCAGAAGAGGTTTTGCCGAATGAGCCGCACCGTTTGGTGCGACAGGGTAATGGCCGTGGGCAGCAGCGTCAGGTCGGAGGTCATGAGGGTCACCATCGCCACATCCATCGCCACATCCGTACCCTGTCCCATCGCCACGCTCACGTCGGCACGGGCCAGCGCCTGCGAGTCGTTGATACCGTCGCCCACCATGGCCACACGCGCACCGGCAGCTTGCAACCGTTTGACATATTCCTCCTTGTCGTTCGGCAGCACCTCGGCCTCGAAATGACGGATACCCAACTCCCGCGCCACCGCTGCCGCCGTTTTTTGTCCGTCACCCGTCAGCATGTGCACCTCGATGCCCATTCGGGTAAGCGTACGTACCGCTTCGACCGAAGTCCGCTTTATCGGGTCGGCAATGGCGGCCACCGCCAACAGGTCTCGGCCTCGACCGTACCATATCACGCTTTTGCCGGCCTCCTGCCACTGTTCAGCCTGCTGCACAGCGGCCTGAGGCAGTGACGAGAGGCGCTCTTCGGCCAGCGCACGGCTGCCCACCCAATAATCAGTTCCCTGCACCCGCACCGCCACGCCGCGCCCCGTGAGGCTCTCAAAAGTTTCCAGTTCAGGCGCAGCGGTCACCGCCTCACCCAACGCCTGCACCACGGCCGACGCCAACGGATGTTCCGACTTGCGTTCCGCCGCCAACAGTACCTCCTGACAAGCCGCCCGCTCCGCGTCACTCACCATCCACAACCACTCTGTGACGGTCGGACGCCCTTCGGTCAAGGTACCCGTTTTATCCAGCACCACGGTATTGACGTGACACAGATTCTCCAGCGCAAAAGCATCCTTAATCAGAATATGCCGCTCGGCCGCCTTCCCGATACCGACCATCAGGGCCGTCGGCGTGGCCAGTCCCAGTGCACAAGGACAGGCAATCACCAGCACCGAAACGGCCGAGAGCAGGGCACCGGTCAGCATACTGGTCCCGCCGAGCGTGAGCCACAGCACAAAGGTCAGCAGCGAAAGCCCCATCACCGTCGGCACGAAGACCGCACTGACACGGTCCACAATGCGCTGCACGGGGGCTTTGCTTCCCTGTGCCTGCTGCACCATCTCGACAATGCGGGCCAGCACCGTTGCCGCTCCTACGGCCTGTGCCTCGAGAACAAAGGCCCCCTTCTGGTTAATCGTGCCGGCCAGCACACGGTCGCCTGCTGTCTTTCCCACGGGCAACGGTTCACCGCTTATCATGCTCTCATCGACGTATGATGCCCCCTCGACCAGCTTCCCGTCCACCGGGATACGCTCGCCGGGACGCACGCTCACGCGGTCGCCCGGCCGCAGACGGGCTATCGGCACCTCCTCTTCCGTTCCGTCGGCCGTCACCCGCCGAGCCGTCTTGGGCTGCAACCCCATCAACTTGCGAATGGCCGACGAAGTGCTCCCCTTGGCCCGTTCTTCGAGCGTTTTGCCCAGCAGCACAAAGGCCACAATCATCGCCGCAGCTTCATAGTAGACGTGCGGCTCCATACCGTGGTCGAGCCACACCTGCGGAAAAAGGGTGTTGAAAAGACTGAAGAGAAAGGCTATCGAGGTGCTGAGGGCCACCAGCGTATCCATATTGGCTTTGGCGTGCCGTGCCTGCCGCCAGCCCACGACATAAAAACTGCGCCCGAACCAGGCCAGCACAGGCAGGGTCAGCACCAGCTGCACCCAGGGCGACCACGCTTCGTGCATCCACACCATGCTGCAAAGCATCAACGGGATGCTCAGCACCCAAGCTCCCACGGTACGTTGCCGCAGCGAGCGGTAGTACTTGCGTTGTTCCTGTTCCTGCCGTTCGGCGACGTTTTCCTGTTCGACAATCAGGTCGTATCCCACGGCCTGCACAGCCTGCTGCATTTGGGTAGGGGTAACCTCCGAGGAGTCATATTCCACCTGCAGCGTTCCTGCGGCAAAATTGACGTGGGCCGTGCGCACCCCTTTCATGGCCTGCACAGTGCTCTCCACGCTGGCCGCACAGACGGCACAACTCATCTCGAGCACAGGTATGGTACGTTTTTCGATATTTTTCATACTTTCGTTTTGGGTGAATTGGTAAAGGTATGAAAATTCTATATAGTTTCGACCCGGTGGTCACCGATTCGAGCCGCGTGCTGATACTGGGGACCATGCCGGGTGTCGCTTCGTTGCGCAAACAGGAGTACTACGGTTTCCCGCACAACGCCTTTTGGCGTATCATAACCGCCCTTACGGGAGGAGAAAAGGTGCCCGAAGCGTACGCCGAGAGACTGGAGATGATACGCCGCAACAGACTGGCACTGTGGGACGTGTGCCACAGCTGTCAGCGCGAGGGGAGTCTCGACAGCCACATCATGGACGAGGTGCCGAACGACATCGGCAGCCTGCTGACCGCCCATCCGCAACTGCGGGCCGTGGTGTTCAACGGCACACCCGCTTTTCGGCTTTTCAAACGGCACCTCGGACTGGAAACCGTAGGGGAGCGCGCCGTGCTGGTGATGCCTTCGACCAGCCCGGCCAATGCCTCGTGGTCTTTCGAGCGGAAGCTGGAGGCGTGGTCCGAACTGCTGAAATATCTGTAAATATCCGAAAATCAATCGTGATTCGACATCTGCCGTTTCCGTATCCGCGGCAGTTTGGGGAAGAGTTTTCGGAACCGCAGCAGATAGGTACCGATGCGTCCGCCGACAATAATCAGCGTCACCGCTACCACAATCAGGAAAATCCCCCCCATAATTCGTGAGGTGAGGGGTTCTCCGAAAATCGTCACCCCGAAAAAGACCGCCGTCAGGGGTTCCAAAGCTCCGAGAATGGCCGTAGGGGTAGAGCCGATGTATTGAATGGCTTTGGTAGTAGAGATAAACGAGACGGCCGTGGGCAGCACGGCCAAGGCCAGCAGGTTCACCCAAAGATACCAGTGGTCGGGCACCGTCAGCCCCTTTACCAAGGCCCGCACCACAAAAACACAAAAACCGAAGAGCAGGGCATAGAAGGTCAGTTTGACCGTCGGGATATCCCGCACCACGGGACGATTGACCCCGACCAGATAGACGGCATACGAGAGCGAGGAGGCCATAACCAGCGACACCCCGACCAGATTCAGGGTTTCGCCTCCTTCGCTGCGGTAGAGCATGGCGATACCGACCAGCGCCAGCAGGATGGAGAGTGCCGTGAGGAGCGATAGTTTTTCGCGGAAGAAGACAGCCATGATTAACGCTACCAGAATCGGGTATACGAAGAGCAGCGTGGAGGCAATCCCTGCCGCCATATAGGTGTAGCTCAGGAAGAGCGTGAGCGACGAGCAGGCCATCAGCAGGCCGAGCACCACCAGTGCAGGCACTTCGCGCTGTTGGAGCCTGAAATCACGTCCCCGCCAGCGAATCATCGCCCACAGGATGGGGATAGCCAGCAGATAGCGAAAAAAGAGCACCGAGTCGGGATTCATCCCTCCCTCGTAGAGGGGCAGGGCAAAGAGGGGATTCATGCCATAGGTGGCAGCCGCCACGGCACCGTAGAGATAGCCTTTCGTGGTGTTGTTCATGGTGATGGAGTTGCTTCAATTCCGACCGCAAAGATAGGCTCCGCAGGGTGATTCCGTACAACCCATTCGGAAAAATTTCAGCAAACCGATGAGCCAGGGATAGTTTCTTGCCGAAGATTTCGTACATTGGCTCCAATTCCATCCTGTTTTTGAAGAGATGAAGCGCCATTTCATGTTGTTATGCCTGTTGTTTTGGGCTTTGGGGTCGGTTGGCTGCCACCGTTCGAGTGTGCCGACCGATGCGTTTCCCGCCGCTCCCGATTATGCGCAAAGTGCCGCCTGGTTTGAGGGCGGAGGTACTACCGACAAGGCCTATGACGTCTTTTACGTGGTGCCGACCTGCGTTTTCGACTGGACGACGGCCGCCGGAGACACCTGCCACTACATGGATACCCGCAATCCCGACCATCAGGCCAGCGTAAACGGCCCCATTCGGCTGGCACGGGGTATTTTTGCCGACGAGGCCAACTTCTTCGCCCCCTATTACCGCCAAATCACCCTCGAGTCGTGGATGCAGGATAGTGCAACCATCGAACACCGCTTCGCTACGGCCTATGCCGATATCGAAACGGCTTTTCGGTACTACCTCGAGCATTTGAACGGCGGACGCCCCTTCATTCTGGCGGGACACAGCCAGGGAGGGAAGGCCGTCATTGAACTGCTGGTACGCGCCATGGACGACACCCTGTACAAACGGATGATTGCGGCCTATGCGCTGGGTTATCCCGTGCGTGACACGACCCGTTCACCCTATCTGCATGCCGCTACCGATGCCACGGGAAACGGCGTAGTCGTTTCGTTCAGTACCGTTTCCGCCCCCAACAGCCTGAAGGAGCTGCTCTCCGGCAGCCAGGTGACGGTCAATCCGCTGAACTGGACCGCCACAGCACAGGAGGCTGACACCGACCTGCATCTGGGCAGCGTCTTTGCCGACGCCAACGGACATATCACGGAAGAGAAGGCCCATTGGCTGTCAGCGCGTGTGGACACCGCCGCACACGCGCTGGTTGTCACAGGAGCAGACCCTATGGCCTACTACCTGCCGGAGTTGGCCGCGCTCTTTCCGCCGGGCAATTTCCACGTGGTGGAGTTAAACTTCTTCTACCGCAACCTGCAACAGAATGTCCGTGACCGCGCTGCAGCCTATTTCCAACGCACCTCATCCGTCACGACAGCCGTACCATAGAGACAGAGCGGGCGGCATGATTCACGAATCATGCCGCCCGCCGCATTCATAGTGCGCCCAAAGCTATTCATAGGCTCCCGTTTTCAGGGCCGCCACCTCCCGAGGGGTCAGATAACGCCAGAACCCGCGCCGAAGCCCCATCTTGGTAAGCCCCGCAAAATAGACGCGGTCCAGCTTCACCACCTCATAGCCCAACGCTTCGAACATACGCCGCACAATGCGGTTCCGTCCCGAGTGAAGCTCTACGCCGACCTCCTTGCGTTTCCCCTCCACATAGCTCACCTCGTCGGCATGTATCGGCCCATCCTCCAACTCGATGCCTTCGGCCAACCGTTCGAGGTCCTTCTCGGCACACGGTTTATCGAGAAACACGTGGTAAATCTTCTTCTTCGCAAAACTGGGGTGGGTCAGTTCGCGCGTCAGGTTCCCGTCATTGGTCAGCAACAGTACCCCCGTCGTATTTTTATCCAGCCGCCCCACGGGATAGACCCGTTCCGGCACCTCACCCTTCAGCAGGTCAATCACCGTACGGTCAGCGTGTGGGTCGTCGAGCGTCGTTACGTACCCTTTCGGCTTGTTCAGCACGATGTAGACCTTCTTTTCCCCTTTCAGCAGTTCACCGTTGAGCCGCACCTCATCCTGCGCCGGCCGTATCTTGGTTCCGAGGGCATCCACCCGCACCCCGTTCACCGTCACCTCACCCGCCTCAATCAACTGGTCCGCCTCACGCCGCGAGCACACCCCCGACATCGCGATATAGCGATTCAGACGCATCTCCTCGGGCATCACCGGTGCCGACGGTTCCCGCCGCGACTTGCGTCCACGCGCACCATACGGAGTCCTGTCCTGGATTCGGTCGTCTTTCCGCTTGGCATAGCTGCCAGAACGCTGACGTTTATCCTCCAAGCGTTCAGGCCGCTCGCCCGCCGGAACGGCAGCAGAATGTTTCGAAAATTTCGCTCCTTTGTGCGTATCCGGTCGCGCAGGACGAGGAGTCACTGCATCATCGTCCTGCGGTTCCCGTTGCTCCTGCTGCTCACGCAAGGCATTCTCATGCCGCGTGCGAAAAAAAGAACGCCCGCTGCGTGACTCCCGCCCCTGCAGCCGTTTCTTATCGGAATGGTGATTGGTCATGGTTATCGTTCTGTGTCTGAGGATTAAATTTCAGACATAATTTCATTCTGAAAGCGTTGCAAAGGTACCCCTTATTTTCTAAATTTGCGCAACTTTTAAGCAAACCGCACCATGAAAAAATACGACTTCGACACCTACATCGACCGAATCGGGACCGATTGTGAAAAATACGAAGACACCAAAGCCGTCTTCGGCACCGACAAAATCATTCCACTGTGGATTGCCGACATGGACTTTGCCACCGCCGATTTTATTGTCGAAGCCATGGAGCGACGCATGAAACACCCCATCTTCGGTTACACGTTCCGTCCGCAGTGCTATTTCGATGCCATTCGCGGGTGGGTCAAACGCCACAGCGGTTGGGAAGTCGAAACCCCATGGATAGCCTTTTCGCCGGGCGTTGTGGCCGGGGTGACCTTCGGGATGCTGAGCTGCACGAAAGAGGGTGACGGAGTCGTTATCCAGCCCCCTGTATATCATCCCTTTGGGAACACCATCCGCAACAACCACCGGACGGTGCTGAACAATCCCCTCATACAAGCCCCCGAGAGCGGCGAATACCGTATTGATTTCGACGACCTGGACAAGAAACTGGCTCAGGCCAAGGCCTTTATCCTCTGCAACCCGCATAACCCCACGGGACGCGTCTTTACGCGTGAGGAGCTGCTGCGCATGGGTGAGTTGTGCCGCAAACACAACGTAACGATACTCTCGGATGAAATCCACTGCGACTTTATCTACGCCCCCCACGAACACATCCACATCGCCTCGTTGAACGAAGACCTGGCCAATCGAACCATTACCCTGATAGCCCCCAGCAAGAGTTTTAACGTGGCGGGATTTTCGACCGCCGTGGCCATTATTCCCAGTCCCGAGTTGCGGGCGGCATACCAAACGGAAATGGACAAACTGCATATCGAGAACGGAAATATTTTCGGATCTGTGGCCCTGAAAACCGCTTTTGAACAGGGCGACGAGTGGATGCGCCAACTGCTGGAGTATCTGCAGGGCAATGTCGATTTTGTGTACGACTTTATGACCGCTCACATACCTTCAGTACACTGTTACAAACCCGAATCGACCTTTCTGATGTGGTTGGATTTCCGCAGTTGGGGAATGAACCAGCAGGAGTTGAACCGTTTTCTGGTCGAAGAGGCCGGACTGGGTCTGGGCGACGGCTCGGTATACGGGGTTGAAGGAATCGGGTTCCAACGCCTGAATATCGGTACGCCGCGGTCGGTATTGAGGCGGGCGCTGAACCAACTGCTCGAGGCGGCAAAAAAACACGGATGGGCCTAACAATCCGTTAACAACAAAGGCATCGGGGTGTTTTCCACAAGGAAAACACCCCGATGTATTTTTCACCTGCCGCAAAGCTGTGTTTTGAAAAAATATAGACTACCTTTGAAGAGTTGATACTCCGAATTCGAAAACCAACCAAACTCTTCATTCCATATGCACCCCAAACATTATCTGACGGGGCTGCTGGCATTCACCGCAGTCCTGAGCAGCGGCATGACCGACACGGCCGCTGCCAAAGCACCCAAAATGAAACATGTCGTGATGATTGGCAGCGACGGATTCAGTGCCGAAGTGGTCACGAAAAATCCCGGCAAGTTCCCCAATCTGGAACGCATGATGCGCGATGGCTCCTACACGCTGGAGGCTCGGTCCGTACTGCCCTCGTCGAGCGCCATCAACTGGGCGACGCTGCTGATGGAGGCCGGCTCCGAAATGCACGGTTTTACGGAGTGGGGCAGCAAAACTCCTGAAGTAGAGCCGATTTACGTCAATCAGTGGGGCTTTTTCCCTGGAATTTTCGGCGAGGTGCGCCAGCAGATGCCCGAGGCGGTGACCGGGGTGGTTTACTCGTGGGACGGCATTGGGTATCTGTTTGAGAAAGATGCGGTTGATTATGCTCTCTCAACCGACAGTGACGACGATGAAGCCACTCGGAAGTTTTGTGCTTTCCTGAAAGAGAAACAACCCACGCTGGCCTTTATCCACCTGGCACAGCCCGACGGAGCGGGACACAGCATCGGCTGGATGACCCCCGAATATGTGGCAGCCTGTCAAAAGATAGACTCACTGGTTGGGGTGATTTACGACTGCGTGCAGCAACACATGGACCCCAAATCGACAGCGGTGATATTCACGTCGGACCACGGCGGCAAGGGGATGGTTCACGGCGGTAAGACGATGGTCGAAATGGAGACCCCCTATGTGATTGTAGGTCGCGGGATTCCTGCCAACCAGCCTATCGAACGCATCGTCATGCGGTATGACAACGCTCCCACCATCGCTCACCTGCTGAGACTGAAAGCCCCGGAACAGTGGTACGGCAAATCGGTGCTGCGGTAAGCATTGGTTTCCCATCCCTCCCAAAAAGAAAGCGGGCCGAACACTGGATAGTGTTCGGCCCGCTTTTGCTACTTACCGACTGAGCGTCAGAGAGAGGCGGAGTTAAAAAATCGGGTATTTCACGAATACCTCAATGGCCTGATACTCAGCCATACCCAGTTTGTCATAGAGTTGCGCCGTAGCCTGGGTACGGTCTTCGGCACGTTCCCAGAACTCACGTTTGTCATCTCCCGGGAAGGGCACAATGTCCTTCTGCGACAGGTGACGGTAGATGGCGTGACGTTTTTTAATCACCTCATCCGGACTCAGCGGCACCGCCATATCCACCATATCCAAATCCCACTCTTGCCAAGCCCCGCGATAGAGCCACATCACACAGTCATTCAACCACTTGTCACCCTGTTGTTTGATTTGGTTCACCGCTTCGAGCACAATCTCGATGCAGACACGGTGCGTACCGTGCGGGTCCGAGAGGTCACCTGCGGCGTAAATCTGATGCGGTTGAATCTTCCGCAACAGGTCAATCACAATATCAATGTCGGCCTGCGAAATGGCCCCTTTCTTCACCGAACCGGTTTCGTAGAAGGGCAGGTTCAGGAAGTGTACATTCGTGTCGTCATTCAGACCGAAGCTGCGGTCGGCGGCACGTGCCTCGCCACGACGGATAGCCCCTTTGATTTGGCGCAGTTCGAGCGGTTCGGGCTGTCCTTTCACTTTGCTCTGAATCAGTTTCTTGAAGTGTTCGTATTTATTTTCGAAACCGCATTCGCGCGCCGTATCGAGCGTCTGAAGTACCACATCGTCGTGCACGGCGATGTTCCCCGAAGTCTGATAGGCCACGTGCACATCATGCCCCTGGTCTGCCAGACGAATGAAGGTACCCCCCATGGAAATCACGTCGTCATCGGGGTGCGGGCTGAAGATAACCACCCGTTTGGGGAAGGGGAACGAACGAGCCGGACGCGTCGAGTCGTCGGCATTGGGCTTACCGCCCGGCCATCCCGAGATAGTGTGTTGCAGGTCGTTGAAAACCTGAATATTAATCTTGTCGTAGGTCAGCCCCGTTTCATCTATCAGCTGTCCCAGACTGTTGTCGATGTAGTCTTGGTAGGTGACTTTCAGAATCGGTTTTTTCACCTTCTGGCAGAGCCACAGCACCGCTTTCCGAATAAACCGATTGGTCCATATGCAACTGCCCACCAGCCACGGAGTTGCCACACGGGTCAGGTGCGATGCGGCATCTTCGTCGAGGACCACTTCCACATTTTCATGATTTTGGAGGTAGGATGCCGGTACGCCGGACTCTACATCGCCTTCCACCACTTTAGCGGCCACTTCCGACTTGTCTTCGCCCCAGCCAATCAGAATCACACGTTTGGCCTGCATGATGGTGGCAATCCCAATGGTCAGCGCGCGTGTCGGCACGTTTTCAATCCCGTAGAAGGACGATGCCACCAATTTACGCGAAGCATTACTCAAGGCCACCACACGGGTACGGGTATTCTGATAGGTTCCGGCCTCGTTCAGGGCAATCTGTCCCTGGTCGCCCATCCCGAGCAGCATGATATCGATACCGCCAGCTGCCTGGATAGCCGCTTCGTACTGACGGCAGTGTTCGGTCACCTGGTCAGCCGGCACCGTACCGTCAAGCATGTGTACCTGCGAAGCAGGAATATCCACCTGGTTAATCAACTCTTCGTACAGCGAGTAGGTGTAACTCTGCTGTTCGGCGGGGTTAATCGGGTAGAATTCAAAGAGCGTAAAGAAGATAACATTTTTGAAGCTCAAGCCTTCGGTTTTGTGTCGTTTGACCAGTTCCCGATAGACTCCGATAGGCGATTTACCGGCCGTAAGAGCCAATACACATTTTTCACCCGCAGCCGCTTTGGCCTTGATGGTTTCGGCAATCTCAGCGGCTACATGACAAGCCCCCTCTTCGGCCGTAGCCGCGATATGGGTCGGGATACGTTCGAACCGCGTGATGATATCGAGCGGTTCGGCCCCGGGTTTGAGGCCCCCTTCGGTTTTGAGTTTGTAGTTACTCATGACGTTGGTTATTTTGATGTTTCGTTGATAAGCATGGTAAAGGCATCCTGCATGGTCAGCCCCGCAGCACGCCACTGTTGGGGTACGATACTGGCGGCGCTCATTCCGGGAGTCGTATTGACTTCGATAAAGTAGGGGAGTCCGCTGGTTCGTTCAATGATGAAATCGACCCGCACGATACTCCGACACCCCAGTGCATGATAGGCCGCCGCAGTAGCCCGGTTGAGCCGTTTGACGGTCTCTTCGGGCAGTTCGGCCGGGGTCACCTCGCGGCAGGCCCCTTCGTATTTCGCCTCGTAGTCAAAAAACTCGTTCGAGGAGACCAGTTCCGTTACGGGCAGTATCCACTCTTTACCCCCCGCCACCATCATGCCGCAGCTCACTTCGCGTCCATCCACAAACTGTTCGAGCATCACGGCATCGCTCTCCTCGAAAGCCGCTTCGATGGCGCGGGTGATGGTCTCGGCGTTCGCCTCTTTGATTTTGGTCACTCCGAAGCTGCTGCCGCTGGCGTTCGGTTTTATAAAGAACGGTAATCCCAAGCGGTTTATGATATCCTGCGGGGCAGGAATCGGGTCACCGCGCCGCAGCAACAGTTCCTTGGCCAGATAAATCCCCTCTTGTTCTCGGAGCACTGCTTTGCAGAGCGACTTGTTGAAGGTAAGAGCCGACACTTCGGGCGAGCAGGTCGAGTAGGGGATGTGCATCAATTCGAGGTACCCTTGCAGAATACCGTTTTCGCCGGGTGTTCCGTGGATTTCAATCAGCGCGTAGTCAAACCGCACAGGGTGTCCATCGGGATGCGTAAAACTGAAGTCGTTCAGGTCCACCGGCAGTACGGCTCCTTCGGGCGAGGCATCGGTCGGATTGACGCGCCACGAGGTACCGCGCAACACCACCACATAGGGTTCAAAGAGCGCACGGTCGAGCGATTCCCAGACCTGAGCGCCGCTTTTATAGGAGATGACGTCTTCGGAGGAGTCCCCTCCGACAATGACGGCCACGATTTTTCTCTGTGTCATGACAATTTGGGTAAAGCCAACAATCGCAAACGATTGCGTTGTGTGCCGGAAGTCCAAGCACCATACAAATTTATAGATTTTTTATTATATCTTTATCGAATAAATGACCAAAAACGGCACACAAGATGAAAACAACTGTCACACAACTCTTTAACATCGAATATCCGATTGTTTCGGGGGGTATGGTCTGGTGCAGCGGCTGGCGGTTGGCGGCAGCCGTATCGGCAGCGGGAGGGCTGGGGCTGATAGGTGCGGGGTCGATGCACCCCGAGACCCTGGCCGAACACATTGCCAAGGCAAAGGCGGCTCTGGCCGGCAGCGGAAAGCCTTTCGGGGTAAACGTTCCGCTGTTTTATCCGGAGTTGGCACGGGTTATCGAGATATTGATTGCCGAGCGCGTACCGATAGTCTTTACATCGGGTGGAAATCCTGCTTTGTACACCGAACGGCTCAAGGCGGCGGGGATAACGGTTGCCCATGTGGTCGCCTCGGCCCGCTTCGCCCGCAAGGCCGAAGCGGCCGGTGTGGATGCCGTGGTGGCCGAAGGATTTGAGGCCGGAGGACACAACGGACGGGACGAGATTACCACCATGGCCCTGATACCGCAGGTGCGCGAAGCCACTTCGCTTCCGCTGCTGGCAGCAGGAGGCATAGCCACCGGGCGGGGCATGCTGGCCGCCATGGCCCTCGGGGCTGACGGGGTGCAGGTCGGAACTCGGTTTGCGCTCTCCGAAGAGTCCTCGGCACACGAGGCATTCAAAAAACTCTGCACCGAACTGGGCGAGGGCGACACCATGCTCTGTCTCAAAAAATTGGGTCCTGTTCGGTTGGTGAAGAATGCCTTTTACGAGCGGGTGGCTGCGGCCGAAGCGGCCGGTGCTTCGGCCGACGAACTGCGGGAGCTGCTGGGTGCCAAACGCTCCAAACGCGGCATTTTCGAAGGGGACCTCACCGAAGGAGAGTTGGAAATCGGTCAGATAGCCTCATTGGTTCGCCGTGTGGAACCGGCTGAGGAGATTGTCCGCTCGATGATGGATGAATTCAGGAGTGCCGTTAACGATATGCGCACATGGGAACTATGAGACGCGAAGCACTGGAGCTGTATTTAGTGACCGACCGCGCGTTGTCGCTCGGTCGGCCGCTCACCGAGATTGTGGCCGCAGCCGTTCGGGGCGGGGTGACAATGGTACAGCTGCGCGAGAAGGAGTGCAACACCCGCGAGTTTATTGAGCTGGGACGAGCCATACACACCCTGCTGCAACCGCTCGGGATTCCGCTTATTATCAATGACCGCGCCGACATCGCCCAAGTGCTTGGCGCCGAGGGGCTGCACATCGGACAACACGACATGACCTATCCCGATGCACGGCGACTGCTCGGCAATGAGGCGATAATCGGCCTGTCGGTCGTTTTCGACCGACAGGCCCGCGAATGCCTCTCTTACACCGACATGGACTACATCGGAGCCAGCCCGATTTATGCAACCCCCACCAAAACCGACACCGCCGAGGCACTGGGATTGACGGGACTGCAAAGCATCCGGCAAATAGTAGGGGAGTCGCTGCCGATTGTGGCCATCGGAGGGATTCATGCCGATAATATTCAACCCATTATCCGCGCCGGTGCCGACGGCGTGGCCGTGGTTAGTGCCATCTGCTCGGCCCCCTCGCCCGAAAGGGCTGCACGGGAACTGGCCGCAGCAGTGAAACAAGCGAAATCATGAAAATCAATGAAATAGGGGAGTTTGGCCTGATTGGACGTATTGCCGATGCTTTCAAGCCGCTGATACCGAACGGGTGGGAGGGGATTGGCGATGATTGTGCCATGATACCCTGGAGCGATAACCGTTCCCTGTTGGTGACCACCGACCTGCTGGTCGAGAATGTCCATTTCCTGCGCAACCGAATTTCAGCCTACGAACTGGGGCTGAAATCGCTGGCCGTCAATCTGAGCGATGTGGCTGCAATGGGCGGCGAGCCCGTCGCGACCTTCCTCAGCCTGGGACTTCCGTCCGATACGGTGACCACCGAATGGAGCGACGCCTTTTTCGAGGGCTACCGCTCGTTCGGCGTGCCACTCCTGGGAGGTGACACCACCTCGTCACGCGAAGGCATTGTCATCAACATCACCGTACTGGGACAGGCTAAGAACAGCCATATCAAACGCCGCAGTGCGGCACAGGCGGGTGATTGGATTGCCGTCACAGGCCCGTTGGGTGACTCGGCGGGAGGGTTGCAAGCCCTCTTGCAATCCCTCCCGCCCGAGGCCGACACCTCGGAACTCGTCCGCCGTCACCACCGTCCCCGTCCCCACCTGGCCGAAGGGCGCTGGTTGGGAGGACGGGCAGAGGTGCATGCCATGATGGACGTTTCGGACGGTGTAGCCTCCGATTTACAACACATTTTGCGGGCATCCTCATTGGCTGCGACGGTGAGTGTGCCCGAGCTTCCGATTACCCCGCTGCTGCAACGCGTTGCGGCACAGTACGGGTGGGATGCCGCGCGGATGGCACTCACTGGAGGCGAGGATTATGTCCTGCTGCTCACCGTCTCGGATGCAGGGCTCGAAAAGCTGCAAGCGGCCTATACGGCCCGTTTCGGCAGCCCGCTCCACTTAATTGGCCGCTGTGAGAACGGCCCGTCGGGTACCATCCGCTACCTCGGCTCCGAAGCACAATTCACCGGATTCAAACACTTTTGACCCATGAAACGAGTACTGACCATCGCCGGTTCAGACAGCGGCGGAGGCGCCGGCATCCAGGCCGACATCAAAACCATCTCGGCCATAGGCTGCTACGCCGCCAGTGCCATTACGGCAGTAACGGCTCAAAATACACTGGGCGTTGTGGCCGTAGAACCCCTTTCGCTGGATATTATCGAGAAACAGATACGCGCCGTGCTGGATGACATCGGAGCCGATGCCGTCAAAATCGGTATGCTGGCCACACCCGACATCGTGGAATTAGTTGCAGCCTTGATAGAGGAGTACCAGCCGCCGTTCGTGGTACTCGACCCGGTGCTGGTGGCGACCTCGGGCGATGTGCTGACCGAAGGGAGTGCGGCCGAGGCCATTGTCAAACGGTTGATGCCGTTGGCCACGGTGCTCACCCCGAACATTCCCGAGGCGGAACGGATGACCGGCATCAACATCCACACGGCAGAGGATTACGACACGGTGTGGCAACAGCTGCACCACGACGGAGCCAAAGCGGTGCTGCTCAAAGGGGGTCACCTGACCGACACGGTGCTGACCGACACCCTTTTCAGCACCAAAGAGTCCTTTCCACACCATTACACCCATACCCGCATCGACACGCCCAACACCCATGGAACGGGGTGCACGCTTTCATCGGCACTAGCCTGTTACCTGGCTTTGGGGTATCCTTTGAGTCGGGCGGCAGCATTGGCTACGGACTATATCCACGAGGCGATAGTGGCGGCTCGTGACCTCCATTTGGGTGAGGGACACGGCCCGGTGGACCATTTTTTCCGATTACGGTAGTCCGCTGCAGCATCAGCCGCACAAATCGGACCAAAAGAGGCAAAAGCACGCATCATCGTGCGTTGTGATTCCGTATCTTTGCGGTGAGGTTATGAAAGTCGAACAACTCTTTTCCAATCGGAATATTATCGTGGTCGCGACATTGGCATTCGCGGCCTGGATACTGTTTTTCGACCGCAACAACTACCTCGACTCGCTGGCTCTGGACCGCAAGATTAAGGAGATGGAGGCCGAGAAGGCTTTTTATTTGCGTAAAATTGCCGAGGACAGCGTGATTATCAGCGGATTGAAGGACAGTGCATTTTTGGAGCGTTTTGCTCGGGAGCAGTACCATTTTTCGCGTCCGGGCGAGGCGGTCTATCTGATTGAGGAGAAATAGCACATCGGGCGGAAATTTCAAGTGAAATTTCCGCCCGATGCCTGTTCTTAAGCGATGAGAGGTGCTAAAAACGATATCCCCTCAGAAAATCCGCCGTGGGCATGGCCCGCTTCCCCGCTGCCTGCAACTGGTCGATATAGAGCCACCCGTCGGCACACGCCACCCGCAACCAACTCCGCCCGTCCGACTCAAAAGCATTCTCCGACAAAGCAGTTTCCGCCGTTGCCACCTCCTGCGCCGAGGGATAAAGTTCATAATGAGCCGCCAAGACCTTTAGCGTCGTCCCGCGAAAGTCACACCAAGCCCCGGGATAAGGACTCAACCCGCGCACCTTGTTGTAGAGTTCGCGAACCGGGTAGTCCCGCCAACTTCTATCGGCTGCCGTCAGGCGACAATTCTCCTTGAAAATCTTTGGAGCGGGTTTCAACCCCTCGGCCGAGCACTCTGGCTGTACCATCGGCTTCACCGCACCCGAGGCCAACGCCTCGACCGTCTCCAACACTAAAGCCGCTCCCACCTCCATCAACGCATCGTGCACCACACCGGCCGTATCCTGTTCCGCAATGGGCACCTCGCGCTGCATCAACACCACCCCGCAATCAATCTCATGGTTGAGCAGGAATGTGGTCACCCCCGTCTTGGTTTCGCCGTTGATAACCGCCCAGTTAATCGGCGCCGCTCCACGGTACTGAGGCAGCAGCGAAGCGTGTAAATTGAAGGTTCCCAGGCGCGGCATCCCCCATATCACCTCGGGCAGCATCCGAAAAGCCACCACAATAGCCAAATCGGCCTCCAGCGCCCGAAAAGCCTCGACAAAAGCGGGGTCCTTCAACTTGACGGGTTGTAGCAGCGGCACCTCGGGCAGAGCCTCCGCAGCATAGCTTTTGACGGCCGACTGGTGTACCTTCAGCCCCCGTCCCGCCGGTTTGTCGGGCACGGTCACCACTCCCACAATACGATATCCCCCCTCGACCAGCCGCCGCAACGGTTCGACCGCAAAATCGGGCGTCCCCATGTAGACGATTCGCAACTGCTTGGCATCCATAGGCGTAGCGTATTATTATTATTATTATTATTTGTTCGAGGTGAAAAGCCCCAGCGTATGCCCCATGTTTTTCTCTTTGGTTTCGAGGTAATGGGCGTTATGCGGATTGGGCGCAATCACAATCGGCACGTTCTCCACAATCCGAATCCCGTAGCCTTCCAGTCCGGCCCGTTTCTGCGGGTTGTTGGTCATCAGGCGCACGTTACGCACCCCGAGGTCATGCAAAATACTGGCCCCGACACCGTAATCGCGTTCATCGGCCTTGAAGCCCAGTTTCAGGTTGGCTTCGACCGTATCCAGCCCCTCTTCCTGAAGTTTGTAAGCCTTGATTTTATTGAAAAGCCCGATGCCTCGTCCCTCCTGATTCAGGTAGACAATCACCCCTTTGCCGGCCTTTTCGACCATCTCCATCGACTTGTGCAACTGCGGCCCGCAATCGCATCGGCACGAACCCAAAATATCGCCCGTGGCACACGACGAGTGCATCCGAACCAAAATCGGTTCATCATCGGCCCAGTCACCCTTCACCAGGGCCATGTGTTCCAGCCCGTTGCTCTTCTGGCGATAGGCAATAATATTGAAATTGCCCCACTGGGTCGGCAGGGAGGCTTCCGCACCCCGCTCGATAATCGACTCCTGCTTCAGACGATAGGCAATCAAATCGGCTATCGAGATGATTTTCAGGTTATGTTTTTGGGCAAATTCCAGCAGTTCGGGCAGACGCGCCATCGTCCCGTCTTCGTTCATAATCTCCATCAACGCCCCGGCCGGATACAATCCCGCCAAACGAGCCATATCCACCGTAGCCTCGGTATGTCCTGCCCGGCGCAACACCCCTTTGTCCTGTGCATAGAGGGGGTTGATATGTCCCGGACGCCCAAACGTGGCCGGTGTGGCCGTCGGGTCGGCCAGTGCCTGAATCGTCGCGGCACGGTCCGCAGCCGACACCCCTGTCGTACACCCTTCGAGTTTGTCGATGGTCACCGTAAACGGCGTCCCGAGCACCGAGGTGTTGTCCGACACCTGATGCGGCAAATCGAGCTCCTTGCACCGCGACAGCGTTATCGGCGCACAGAGTACCCCACGCGCGTGTTTCAGCATGAAATTCACCTTTTCGGGTGTAATTTTTTCCGCGGCAATGATAAGGTCGCCTTCGTTTTCGCGGTCCTCGTCGTCCACCACGATAACGAACTCACCCCGACGGAAGTCTTCAATAGCCTCCTCTATGTTATTCAGTCTTTTGTCCATGGTATTGTGTTTGATTTTTGTTTCGTTGCAAAAAGGCTTTTATCTTTTGATAGAGTCTAACAATCGGTTCCAGGCGTTTTTTATAGGCTTCGGCATTGAACAGAGCCGAGTCGTTGGTCGATTTGTAGGTCAGGAAGATGGCTATCGGGAAGAGGATAAAACTCGAAAGCCAAATCCCCAGAAAGGCAGGCCAGGCTCCGTCTTTGACAAACTTTTCGCCCGTAATCGTAATGATGTAATAAACCACGAAGAAGAGCACCGACACCACGATAGGCATTCCGAGTCCCCCTTTCCGAATAATTGCCCCGAGCGGCGCCCCAATCAGGAAGAAAATCATGATGGAGAAGGGTAGTGCAATCTTTCGCTGAAAATCGGCCTGGGCGCGGTAGAGCAGTTGCGAGGTATAACTCATGTACTCGGACTCGTAGCTGGCATAGCTGCGTGCTTCATCGGCCCAGTTGGATGCCTGGCTGAAGATGCTGTTCCGGCTTTCGACGTCCATTGTATCGAGCATGCGCATCACCGAGCGTGGGTGGAGCGTGGGTATGGAATCCAACTCCACGTAACTGATATTGCGCAGGAGATGGCTTTTCACCAGTCGATTTTCGAAATTGGTGACCATGGAATCCTGTGCATATCGGAGCGAGTCGATGGAGTGGGAGAGTTGCTTCATGTTTTTGGTTTCACTGCTGGAGGCGAACTCCTCCTGGTCGGAGCGTTCAAAGGCAAAACCGGAGAGCGGTATCAGCAGTTTTTGCTCGTCGAAGATATGGTGGCTCAGTTCATTCTGCGAGAACCACTGATAGTCGCGGTTCTCCTCGTAGATTTGTCCGTTGTAGAGATTGACAATCAGGTACTTTTTATCATCCGAGATACGGATATATCCGGAGTCGGCCACCGTGGTCTGCATCTTGCGGTAGGTTTTGTTGTTGAAGATGAGGATGTCGGTGAGCTTGTTGGTTTCGGGGTCCTGATGCCCGATACGGATACTCATGTCCGGAATGCCGTTGAAAAAGATGCCGTCCTGAAACTTCATCTCCTGTTTCTGTTTGGAGATGTCGCTCAGCAAGGCAAACATTTTTTTGTAGGAGTATGGGGTAAAGTTGTTGATGACGAAGAAACTCCCGACACAGACCACCACCATCAGGATAATCAGGGGTTTCATGATGCGGGGCAGGGAGATGCCCGCCGCCTTGAGCGCCAAGAGTTCGTTGTTTTCGCCGAGGTTTCCCATGGTCATAATCGACGCCAGGAGGGTAGCCAGGGGCAACCCCATGGGAATCAGCGTAGCACTGGCATAAAAAACCAGCTCCATAATCACCCCCGGCCCGAGTCCCTTTCCGACCAGTTCGTCGATGTGCATCCAGAGGTAGTGCATCAGGAGGATGAACATCACGATAAAAAACGTGAGCACCATAGGCCCCACGTAGGCTTTGAGTACGAAACGGTATACGGTTTTCATTGGGTGTTCGGTTCCGGCAGGGCCCATTCACGGCCGGGAGCGTTATAGCAAACGTTTGTCGAGGTTGAAATCGCGTGCATTCACCTCCGGGCCAGCATGCCGCTGTGGTTCTCTCCGGCTCGGACAACGCCCGGCCGAAGGAGTTACAAAATTATCATTTTTTCGGACAACCGATAGCCCTTTTGAGTTTCGCCACCTGCATATCCCACAGCGCCCGACAGTCCTCCATTTCGTCGGGAGAGGCAAAATCCGTGACAGTCAAGAGTATATCACCCGTAAGTTCCTGGTGAGCAATGCGGAATTCGAAGTAGTGGTTCTCCGCCTCGTCCCATTGGTAACGAACGTAGGCATTGGGTTTGTGGTGTACCACATGAGCCGATTGGCGTGATTTACTCCAGTAGAAGTCATACTGATTTCCATTGGCCGTGACGCGGTCAGCAAACCAACTTTGGAGGCCGACGGGCGTAGAGAGCGCCCGAAAGAGAGAGCCCGGCGTACAGCGAAACGGGTATTCCAGAACGATTTTCTTTTTCATAACGGAACAATTACCGAGGCAGGGACAAGGTACGTAAAGTTTAGTTAATATCCTAATTCTGAGGTAGATTTAACCGAAAGATAACGGAGCCTGCGAAGACTGGAATGGGGTCGGGCAACACTATCTTGCGTTTGTGTGCGCAGCATGAGAGGCATACAAAAAGCCGCTCGATTAAT